>Ga0208046_1000314_pt1 | contig 10585 bp, 8 predicted proteins | sample PL_2010_300m_FD_184161 | JGI IMG/M metagenome (GOLD analysis project Ga0208046, IMG submission 184161) | Freshwater microbial communities from Powell Lake, British Columbia, Canada to study Microbial Dark Matter (Phase II) - PL_2010_300m... | ecosystem: Environmental > Aquatic > Freshwater > Lake... | reverse complement strand
GTACCCTACCGCGGTATAAAATGGAACGGATACCATAGCCAAAAAAAAGTGGATGTCCACCCCGATTTAAAAATTTCCGGTATTCGGAAAATAATCTGTGCCGTTATGCAATGACTCAGGAGGCGGAGGTGCGGCGAATGAGCTCTTCGCGGATGCGGCGGCGGGCATAACGGAGGTCGAGAATGCCAGCGGCCTCCTCGGAGCCGTCGCCGGCCAAAACGGGCATCGCTTCGATCTGCGAGCGGTTCATGTCGTCGAGTGCATCAGAAAGTTTCATCAGCACGGTGGTGCGATCCTGAACCGGCTCCATGACGTCGCCGGCGACCAGCCATTGCCAGCTATCGGCATCGACCAGCAGCTCTTTGAGCGAATCGAAGGTGAGTACGCCATGAATTTTTCCTCCGGTGGAAACCACCGGATACACCAGTGCATCGCGCTGGGCAAACTGCTGAAGAACCATGGAAAGCGGCATGTCCTCTGGAATGGGCTGAATTTCCGGGTTCATGGCGTCGCCGACGCACATTTCAGCCATGACATCCTCTTCGGTGATATTCCGGTCGATTTCGCCGGCCAGACGAACTGCCAGCTTAGTGCATGACGGGCCGATGAGCTGAACGACCAGCGTAGTGGCGGTGATGGTGAAAATTATCATATCGCCGAGCGACATGGTTTCTGTGACCTGAATGCCCTGCAGGTGCTGCGAAGCCATGATGGATAAACCGACGGCCACCCCGCCCTGCGCGAAGAGGGAAAGGCCCATGTACTTGCAGACCGACGGCTCGGCTTTGGAAATCCGTCCGCCCCAGAAGGAGCCGACCCATTTTCCGAGACTGCGCATGGCGACATAAACTGCAACCAGCCCCCAGATCCAGGGCGGCATGTTGCGAATACCGAGCCGTGCGCCGACGAGAACGAAAAACAGAATGTAGATCGGAGCGGAAAAGGAGCGGATCACTTCAAACAGTTCTTTACTGCGGCGCGGCGCAATGTTGGTGAGCAGAATACCGATCGACATCGTCGCCAGAATCACGTCCATTTTGAAAACAACCGCCGCGCTGATCGTCAGCAGAATCACACCGAGCGCCAACCCGAGGCGACGCTCTTTTTGCGGCAGGAAACGGAGAATCAGATTGAGTCCGAACCCGGCACCGAGACCGAGGAAAACAGAACCGAACAGCTCAACGCAGACGTTGATCAGTTCCTTGCTGAGGTCTGCGGTGCCAGAGGTAAGCATCTGGGCGGCGCTGGTGCCCAGCGCATAGAGCGTCATGGCCAGTGCATCGTCGAGCGCAACAATCGCAATGATCGCGGTGGTGAGAACCCCGGCAGTGCGGTATTCCCACAGTACGTCAATCGTTGAAGCCGGATCGGTGGCTGAGGCAATGGCTCCAAAAACGACACCTGCAGCCAGCGCCACCGGAAAACTGTGGCAAATCAGATAAACAATGAACGTCGAAGGAATTCCAACCAGAAAAAAGGCGAGCAACCCTTCGCCCAGCAGAATGGCGGTGAACTGCTTGCCGTATTTTTTGAAAATACTCCCGTGCAGTTCGCCGCCGACCAGAAAGCCGATCAGTCCGAGCGCGAAGAGATTAAACGGGCGCAGAGCCAGAATATCGGCCGCCTGCACCACGCGCAGTCCGCTTTCGCCGATCAGCACGCCGATAACGATATAACCGACCACCTGCGGAATATGCAGTTTCTGAAAAACCCACGCGCCGAGACCACCGCAAAGAACACACAGACCGATAATGGTAAGAAGTCCCATCAGGGGGACTCCTCACCGGTAAAAAGTTTAAATGCAGAAACGGCGTCCGCTGAAGAAATCAGCGCCTTGCGCACCGTTTCGTCTTTCAGGCGCGAGCTGATCGCAGAAAGCGCACGTATATATTGCGGATGCTGCGTACCGCCTGCGGCCACCATACAAACGATCTGCACCGGATCGTCGTCGAGCGAGGAATAATCGGCCAGCGGCTTGCGGGCGATACCGAGGGCCATGATGAGATCGTCCACCGAGGCCAGCCGTACATGCGGCACACCGACACCAAAACCGATTCCGGTGCTCATCAGTTCCTCTCGCCGGAAGACCGCCTGCTCCAGTTCGGCTTCGTTATGAATCAGCGGAGAGGTTCCGAGCGCGGCACAAAGGGTTTTCAGCGCAGCCGCTTTTTCAGCCGTATCGAAAAAAACCACACGATCCACCGAAAGAATGCGGCTCAATGTTCCCATGCTCTGTTTCGATGCAGCGGACGGAGCGGCGGCGGTTCCTATGCGACGGTTCACCCAGCCTTCAATATCGCCGCGTTTAAACCGCCAGGTTGTGCCCAGTTTTCCGCCGGGCAACTGCCCCTTCTGCGCCCAGTCATACACCGTACGTTCAGACACGCGAAGATATACAGCAACCTCTTCAATCGTCATGATTTCATGATTCATACAATCGACCTCCAAGCGGAAAGGAGCGCACTATATGCGAAATCTGCAACCGTTTGCAACTATACAGTTGCGAAAAAATGCACAGAATTGGCAAAAGTCAGAGCGGCCAAGCTTTCAGGCGAAACGCCGCGCAGCTCCGCCACGGCGCGAACGACATGGATCAAATTGGCCGGTTCGTTCTGTGACTCGCAGCCCGAAGGCGGAAAATCGGGCGAATCGGTCTCAACCAGTAAGCGGTCTACCGGCACAGCGACAACAGATGCCCTCACCCGCTTGGCCTTCTGATTTGTCACCGAACCGCAAAATGAAAACCAGCAGTTCAGCTCAACCAGTTCAGGAATCAGCTCCGGCGCGCCGCCGAAGGCGTGCAGAATAATCTTTGGCGCGGGATGTTCACGCAGAATTTCAATCAGCCTTCCCCAGGCATGAACGCAGTGCACCGCCACCGGACGTTCCAGCTCGCGTGCCAGATCCAGATGCGCCGCGAACGACGCCTCCTGCTCCGCGCGGTTCGTAAATTTTTCTTGGAAATCCAGCCCCGTCTCGCCGATCCCGGCCTCCGGATGTCCCCGCAACAGTTTCTCCAAGGTTTGAACATTTTGTTTCCATTTGTAGCCGAGGTCCGTGACCTCGGACTCCGGCGGGGTCATGGCCCCCGCACTACAACCCACAAACCACGGATGGGCTCCAATCATTGGAATGACTTGAGGAAATTCTGCGGCCAGTTGAAGAACTTGATTCCAGTCGGCAGGCGACGTGCCGCAGACGGCCATCCGCTCGACGCCTGCCGTCGCCGCGCGCTCCATAACTTTTCCAAGCATTGGGAAAAGCTCCGGAGACTGGATGTGGCAATGGGCGTCAAACAGCTTCATGAGACGATACCCTACCCGCTGTACACCGAGGAATCAATCCCGGTACAGCCTCCACCACCGGAAACTGGCAGGATATATTCAAAATAAGGCGACAGGCTGCAGACTTGAGGCTTCAGGACATATTGTAGCCGCGTCCGTTGGGCGCGGAAAAGGTGGAACGCGATCTCCGAGCGCGTTTCCTCCTGCGGCGGACGAGCAAGCGTGCGCGGAGCGCCCGCTCCACCTCTACCCTCTGTTCTCTGACTTCTTCCCCGGTGCCGATCAGTAGCGGGAATGCGGGCGGCGGTTTTGGTAGTTTTCTTCGGCTTCCGCTTTCATCTCTTCGATCATCTCAACGGTCAACGGCATCGGCTCTTTCGGAACCACCCCATTCGCGAAGCCGCGATCCCGGGGATCTAAGTCGAATTCCGCCCCGCGGGCTTTCGGCATCTGTTTGAAGCGGTACAAATAAAAATTCTCGACCTTGTGCCGGGCCCACTCCGTCTTCCGTAAAAACTTCACGGCGCTGGCGATGGACGGATTCATGCGGAAACCGTTGAGTCCCAGCGCGGCGTATAAAATATCCCAACCGTAAAACTCCACGAGTTCAGTCACCATGGCCTCGGCGCTCAACCCATGCAACGGGCTGTTCTGGTTTTCTTCAATCGACAACATACAAACTCCTCCATGAATAACCAGCGTTGTCAATTTATCAAACCGCCTCCGGCTCTGTTTGTGTTAGGTTCAGTGCTTCCGGGCACCCAACTGGAGTTGCTCGGACGAATAGAGCGCCACCAACCGGGAGATGAGAACCGCCACGTAGAGCGTGCCGGTGATGGATTCCATCGTCGCCAGCATCCGCGCCACATGGGACACCGGGGTGATGTCGCCGTAGCCGACGGTGCTGAGTGTGGTAAAGCTGAAGTAAAAGGCGCTGGCACCTTGCAACGATTGATCGGCGGCGGATCCGGCATTGAAGGCGAACGCATCCGGAACCGCCCGCGCCACCAGCAGATAGGCAAACATCCACATTAATCCCAGCAACAGGTAGATGCAAAGGCCGGCGCATATCACCTCGGAATTCACCCGGGGCGCACGCAGGATGAACTGCAGAAACTCCCAAATCAAAAAGATGAGAAATATCAGACCGGTAACGTAAAAAAACTCCACCGATGCCTGTTCCGGCCAATAGTGATTGATCCATTTGCCGGTGAGGGCCGGCAGCACCAGAATCACCCCCAATATCAACGTCCGACGGCGCCCGCCCACCGCCAGCACTCCCGACACCAGCACCAAGGTCATCAGGATGGCATCGATGTGTTTATCTTTGTCGAATGGCTCAACAAACGGAATGGCGACGAACACCACCAGCATCGCGATCAGGAATTCCGCCACCGAATAGCGGTGAAGGCCGATACGCCGGGGTGCGGCGCTCGTGAGTTCCGGGAGTTGTGGTGTGGTCATGGTTTACTCATAAGAACCGCACACCCTTTCGTCAATACTGCTTTCATACTTCGTCCTCCCCTTGTTTGTTTCTATTCGACTGCGCGGTAGAACTTCTTGCCGTCCGGTGCCGGCACGGTGTACGGGCTGTTGGTGGCGCCCGGAACTTCGTTCCACGACGGATCGAGGAGGTCGTCCTTGGACTGCAATTCACCGAGGAAGCCGACATCAACTCCGGTTTCGTTGACCTCTATAGCAACCCGATGACCCAGCGCTCCCCCGTAACCGGCGATTTTCGCTTGCATGTTGGTGGTCAATGTTTTGACCAGTTCCGCATTATACGTATGCGACGTTGTATCGGTCCACTCATTAGTACCACCGAATACGCGCACGGCGCCGACACCATACCCGATTGACTTCCACGCGGGCGAGTTGGTCTCGACCACGGGATCAACACAGGTCGTCAGGATGGAAATGCTGTTGTCGCTGTTGCGGAGGATCTCCCAGGTGCGGAATTGCCGGGGAAAGTCCCGCAGCGAGGCGGTCTCGACCTCCCAGAAGCCGTATTCCGGATGGGCCGGGTCGGGTGACGGTTGCGGGGTCACGACATTCACATGGCGATGCCCCGCCATCACCAGCAGGAGATTCGGATAGTTGTGAAGGGTGGCGAGCAAGTTCGTTTCGACGGAAGAGAACGTTTCGTTTGTGGGATTGTAGTAGAACATCGAGGTGCTGCTGGTATTGGTGAGATCCGTTTGCGGCCAAATGGGGATGTGGCACGCGAGGATCATGAGTTGGTCCGCGTCCTGACCTTTTTGAAGTTCGTTGGTGAGCCACGTAAAGCGCGCCGCGTCAACCCAGCCCGCGCCATAAAACGTCGGCCATTGGTTTGTCATGTTAGACTTGCAGGTATCGTCGAGCACGATCACCTTGATCGGCATGTTCGTCAGCGGCTCGAACGTATAACAGGCTGCCAAGCTCCCGGTGGTGGTGGTGGCTAGGTTGAATCCGTGCCCCTGCGGGAACGATGTGGTATTAAAGAACTCGTTAACGTAGTTCGTGGGCGAAGAGATATCCATCGTGAGAGAGTGGCGGTTCGTGTCGGCGGCGACGGTCGGGGGCGTATCGTAAAGGTTCGTCGGCCCCCATTTGATCACGGTGCCGTAGGGTGTGGTCCCATCCACAACGCCCACATACATGCCAGTACCCTCTGAGGCACCCGGGAGCAACGGGTTGTTGGAGGAAATGTTGAGGACGTCCGTGCCGACGAAGGCTTGCTGGATTTTCGGGGTGGGGTAGCCGATGCCCATCCACATCTGATCGTGGTTGCCAATGGCATCATACCAAGGGATGGAGCGATTGAGCCCGGCGGCCTGAAAGGGCATCTGATAATCTATGTTGGTAGCGCCAAGATGATCGCCGGAACTGGGCGTAATATACTGCCCGTCCATCACATCAATAAACCAGCGTAGTTCGTTATACTGGGAGCTGTTGCAATCATCGCCGAGAGATATGCCGAAATCGAAAGGGGTCAGCCGGTGCAACGCATTGATAGTCCTGACGGCGGCATCAAGGTGGTAGGTCGTGTCGAACATGACCGGCGAATAAGCGTTCGCGCCCATACCCCCTTCACCAAAAGCCGCGCTCCAACCCATGAACGGTACCTGGGCCGGGGATTCTTTGTCGGTGATATGAATGTCGCTCATGGAGAAGAAAGACAAAAGCCGCGCCTGATTGGTTGCTCCCGTGTATTCGGCTTGCGCAAGGAACTGCCGGCCCTGGTTCGTGCCGGAACCCCATTCCCATGCGGCGTAGCCGGAGGACACGTATTGGGAAACGTTTGACGGGGCAAGCTCCGGCGTGCCTGGTGGTATGTTCAACGGTATGATCGTCTGCTGGCGCGTCCCCAGTTCGACTCCGTTTCCGGAAACTGGAAGCCATAACAGAAGCAACATGCTGCTGATCTGGAGAATCACTGGTGGCATAACTTCTCGTACCTTGCATAGTTTATTCATATTCATGTCAACCTTCCTTGTTCTCTGGTTCGGAGTTTGGTGTATTCGACCCTAAGAGGTAACGTGGTCGCCAAAAGGATGGAGAAGAGGAATGAGCCCAGAGCGAAGTAGATGGAATAGGTGTAGTGCCCCGAGATGTCCCTGAGCAGGCTCCCGATGTAGGAGCCCGCGAAGGGGCCAATGCCCATCACGATCATGGTGGCCAGACCCCATATCTTGCCCAGGGTCTTCCGCCCATAGACGGCTCCGGTGTAACCCACCACACCGCCGGGAACGATGGCCCAGTAGATGGCAAAGATGAAGCAGGACACGTACGCGAAGATGTCGGCTCTGGGACAGGCGAGCAGCAGCACGCAGGCCAGCGCGCCAATGGCGGGTCCGCTCATGAGCATGATCTTTCGACCTTTGGTTTCGATGCCCGTGGCCTGGACCACCTTGTCGGCGATCTTACCCATGATCGGCATCGAGAAGATGCCAACCAGTCCGATAAGGGCATAAATATTCGTGGCCTTTTCGAGGGTGAACCCTACGTCCTCGGTCCAATAACTCACGACTTGGGTCCAGATGAGAAATTCGCCCATCATGCTGGTGAGGAAAGTGAGGATGACAGCCCAGATGGCGTATTTAGAAAAGGCTTCAGCGGTGGTCCATTCCTGCTCCACCCCGACCGCGATTCCGGGGGCGGCGGGGCTGGCGCCAAAGGGTTGTACGCCATACTTCTCCGGGGATTTCTTGGCCACGAGTACGGCCACCATCAGGGCGATGAATAAGATGACGCCCAAGAGGGTCATCTGGTGGCGCCATGCATGCTCCAGCCCCAAAAGGGAATCCTTGACGACAGGCAGGGCCAGGACGTCGGAGTCCCTGAGTTTGGCGGCGATGGCCAGGGCCAACTGCTTGGGAGCCAGGGCGGCATTGTTCTCCACCAAGGGGCGGATGGCCAGATCAAGTTTGGCCTGACTCGCACTGAGGGTGGGCTTGACCAACTCGGCCAAGACAAACTGGGCCATGGGGCCACCGGCGAAGGCGAATCCCCACATGGTGGCGTAGGAATTACCGATGTACCACTTTCGCACCGAGACGGTGGACGCGACCCACAGCATTCCCGTGGCGACGCCGCCCAGAAGGCCAAAAGTGAAAAGGTAGGCCATGTGGGTATGCACCCGGGCTGTGAGCATGAATCCCAGGCAACCGAAGACAGCCGCCACGGAATAGACGGGCCTGGTGCCCCACTTGTCCAGCATCATGCCGCTGAAGTAGGCCACTACCGCGTAGAACACCATCATGAGCGAGTAACCCAGGGTGACTTGCTCCGCGGTCCATCCCAGGGTGATGGCCATGGGCCCCTTGAGGATGGCGAAGGTGGCCCGGAACCCAAAGAGGCAGAACACCGCCAGCCATGAGGCAAACACCACCGACCAACCGTAATACCTGATTTTGGTTTCATCCATCATCATATCGCAGTGAGCCCTCAACTTATGGTCGAATCAGCCGATAGAACACCGCCGAGAAGGCAGGATCGATAGGAATAGGCACGGTGGTGAGGTCGACGGTGCCGGGCAGGTTAAACCACGCAGGGGTAACCAGGCCGTTCGTCGTGGCTTGAAGAACCCAACCCAGATGATCGCCCGGCCACGCGATCGAGAGCGTTTCGCCGCTGACGCTGATCGTAATGTTTGTCGGATTCGTGGTGAGGTAGGGATTGTCTAACACATCAGGCGGAACTGTGTCGAAAGACGGCACATATTCCGGGTCGATTGTCTGGCTCAAAAGATTGCTGAAGGAACTGAAGCTCATGTCCAGATTCGTGGACAGGCCGTCCGGAATAAGAAGCTGCTGAGTTGCAGGCGGATTGGCAAGGTTCAGCGGGGTTAGATTGCGCAGCTGGTCGAGGGTTTGGGCGGTATAGAATACGCGCACAAGATACTCTTCAGTTGTTCTCACCTGTCGCAGTTCAAAAACGAGTGCTCCACCGGGGGTGCAAAAGTCCGGTTGATAGCCGGGGAGCTGCCAGTGCGTGTCAAGAAACCCTGCCAGTCCGGCTACATAGTAATCGGAACTAATGATCACATGGATCTGTGTTGTGGTGTCCCCGAATGCCCCGGCAAGCGTCTCACCGTTCACGGATTGAAGCATGGTGCGCAGAATGTGAGAGGCCGCGCTCGAGCTCTGCACTCTGGCGAGATAGGGCATCCGCATGGCCACCTCGATTTGCAGGGTGTTAATCCGTGTCTGCTGGGAGACTTCCTCAGCCGTTAATCGCCCCCAGGCCACATCGTTGGTCGAGAAGCCATCGGCGTATTGCATGATAAACGGATCGGCGGCGTTTACCAGTTCCTCCAACCCGCCAAGGTAAGCCACATCGCCTGTAAAATACGGCGGCGGATTGGTCTGGAAAGAAGTTAGCAGGGTGGTTGGATCCACCGAGCCCTGTTGCGGGGGGGCGTTTGTAGGTTGCGTTCCCGGCGGATAGAGCGCTTTGCGGATCAGGGAAAGCTCGTTGCTGTAGGCGGACGATATGTTTGTTCCGCTTCCGAAGAGCGCTTGAACTTCGGCCAAGGCGCGCGCCGCGTCAACGGTTACCTGCATGGCCCAAAGGGGGTCAAAAACCGGGTCGGCGTTAGTCGGCCCCGGGGTATAGGTGTGAACGGGTATCGTACCATTCGTGATCAACCCGGCTCCGAATCGGGCTGCGGTCATGTAGGATCGCTCGATGACATTGGCGCGGAAATATGTACGAGCCAGATCGTTGGTGGTGCCGGTCAGAAGTCCTTCGTGGAGCAGATACTCGCGGAAGTAGGCGCCGAGCAATCCTTCCGCCTGTTTTCCGTGCAGAGTCAGGATGCCGTTCGAAACCGTGCCGGAACCGGGATCGATGAAGGCGGGGTAAGGATCTGCGGCATACTGGTCCATGTCGGCGTCTGAGGATGTGGGCGCGCGGATACTGTGCCGGCCAAAAATGATGATTTCTTTAAGATCTGTGCCATCATCTTCTGCGGAGACCGTCTGTGCCAAGACAGGCACCTCGATGGCGACGGCAAGCAATAAACAGGTCAGAACAGTTTTCATGGGGTAAACCTTTCAACTACGGTGTTACTTTGACTTCGACTCTGTAGAACTGCTGTGTGGCGACAATCGTGTCTGTATGTCACAGAGGGTAGAGATTCTTGTCCTTTGCGCAGCATATCCATATCCACTCACCCTTCCTTCTGACAGCCCATTAAAGGACCGTACAGATATTCCGACAGAGGCCTTCACTCGGCCGTACTACGAAAAAAATCTCCTTGAGCACAGCGCCACAAAAAAAGGGAAGCCTGAAAAAGGGTCGGAAAGTTTGGAATCAACAAGTCGCTTTATTGCGTATTGTATCTCTGATTTAAAGAAATGAACAGAGAGGGGTTCCCTGAAATCCCTGTAGAACAAGCCCTCTCATAAAACAGCTCCTTGCTTCCAGTCTGCCTTGACTGAATACTGAATATCATCCGCAGATGGCATGCTCCCGTCTAAAAAACATTCGCGGGCGGGCTCGACGAGGGCAAAAAATCAGGATTCTGCAATCAACCGTAACGCGAGATTAGCCTGCATGGAGGCGACAATTCCGACACGCGGAGCCATGAGGCCGCAGCCGGGGCACGCGCCGGTTTCAAGGTCGCCAACGATATAAATGTTGCGCCCCATTTTTTTGATACCGATGGTTTCTTCCGGTCCGAAACCCGCCATGCCGGAAGCGCCGATAAACGGCACGTCCGGTTTTTGTGCCGTGAAAGCCTGCAAAAGCATCGCCTTCTGATCCGCGCGATCAAAGGCTTCGATCATCACATCAGCGGTTCCAAACATTGGAAG
>Ga0208046_1000312_pt1 | contig 10617 bp, 7 predicted proteins | sample PL_2010_300m_FD_184161 | JGI IMG/M metagenome (GOLD analysis project Ga0208046, IMG submission 184161) | Freshwater microbial communities from Powell Lake, British Columbia, Canada to study Microbial Dark Matter (Phase II) - PL_2010_300m... | ecosystem: Environmental > Aquatic > Freshwater > Lake... | reverse complement strand
ACCATGAACAATGAGACGATTGCAGAACTATTCAAAGAAGAAGGTATCGACAAGGAGATCAAATGCCCGCAGGCGTTTGCGATTGCCAAGAAACACAAGATATCAAAAAAGGTGATCGGGGACTACTGCAACAGCCATAACATCAAGATCCGCGCCTGCCAGCTGGGCTGCTTCAAATGAGTATTTTTTTAAAGGTCGTGCCGGTATCGGAGGCCATCACAACCGTTTTGCGGATCGCACCGGCACCAGGACAGGAGACGGTCCCGCTCGGGATGGCTTCCGGCCGGGTGCTTGCGGCTGCTGTGCGTTCTGATACAGACATTCCCGGCTTTGACCGCTCGGTCGTGGACGGGTACGCGGTGCGGGCTGCCGACACAATTGGCGCAAGTGATGCAATTCCCGCGATCCTGCCCAAGAAAGGCAGGGTCGAGATGGGGCATCTGCCGCAGTCAGCGATTCGTCCCGGTGAATGCATCTATGTCCCGACCGGCGGGGTTCTCCCAGCCGGTGCTGATGCCATGGTAATGGTGGAGAACGCAGAACAGGCCGGTGATGAGGTGCTCATTAAAAAACCCGTATCATTCGGGGAGAACGTACTCCTTCACAACGAGGATTTTTCAAAATCAGACATTGTTCTTGGATGCGGGCGCCGCATCTATGCTCAGGACATGGGTGTTCTTGCTGCAGCAGGATGCAGCGTTGTTCCGGTCTACAAAAAACCGGTCATTGGCGTGGTCTCGACGGGAAACGAGCTTGTGCCGGTGACAGAGGTCCCCCGGGCCGGTCAGGTGCGGGACAGCAACTCGTTCATGGTCGGAGCATTTGTCCAGGAGCATGGCTGCATACCGATTCACTATGGTATTGTGGGGGATGACCGGACAGTCCTGCGGGCTACCCTGAAAAAAGCGGCTGGCGACTGCGACGCCATTCTCATATCCGGCGGGAGCTCGAAAGATGATCGCGACATGGCAGCATCCCTGATTGGAGAACTGGGTGAGGTGATCGTGCACGGTATTGCGATCGCGCCGGGAAAGCCCACCATTATCGGCCGGGCAGCGGATACTCCCGTTATCGGACTCCCCGGACACCCGGCATCCGCATTTGTCGTGCTTGTTGCGATCGTCTCCCACCTGCTGGATACCATGGCGGGAGACAGATGTCCCAAAACGAGGACTGTGCCGGCGCGGCTCGACAGAAATGTTCCGTCGCAAAAGGGGAGGGAAGACTATGTCCGGGTCGGGGTACGTGAAGGTATCGCGAGCCCCCTGTTCGGCAAGTCGGGGCTGCTCAACACGCTGGTAAAAAGCAATGGCGTGATCCGGATCCCGGCAGAGTGTGAAGGGCTCGAGACCGGCGCGATGGTTGAGGTGCTGATGTGGTAAAACGCTACCTGACGGTCACGACTCTTAGCGCTGTTTTTGATGTGCTCCGCAGCGAATTTGCCTGTACCCCATCCGTCGAAAAGATTAACCTTGAGCATTCGGTCGGGCGGATCACAGCCAAGCCCGTTTTCACGCGCTACTCGGTGCCGGAGATCCACCTTGCGGCAATGGACGGCATTGCAGTCAGAAGCGAGGAGACGCGGGAGGCAAGCGAGCAGCACCCGGTGACGCTGACCGATGCGGTGCGGGTAAACACCGGCAATGTCGTTCCAGAAGGGTATGATGCAGTCATCATGATCGAAGACGTGTGGGTCACCGGCAGCTCTTTTACGATCCGGAAATCAGCAGCCCCGTGGCAGCACGTACGCCCTGCAGGGGAGGACATTGCCGAATCGGAGATGGTGCTCCCGTCCCGGCACAGGATCCGCCCGCATGAACTTGGGGCACTTGCCGCGTACGGGATCACCATTATTGATGTATTCGCCGTGCGGGTCGGGCTCATCCCGACAGGCAGTGAGCTGGTTGCCCACGGAACACGACCTGCCCCGGGGCAGGTCGTGGAAAGCAATTCCGTCATGGCCGCCGCGATGCTCTCTTCGCTCGGTGCGACCTGCGCCCGGTACCCGGTAACAAAAGACGACCCTGCCCTGATCGGTGCTGCACTGCGGCATGCGCTGTCGGAAAATGATGTTGTGATCATCTCTGCGGGTTCATCAGCGGGGACACGGGACTATACAGCAGACGTGATTGCAGAACTCGGTGAGGTCATCGTCCATGGGATTGCGATCAAGCCCGGAAAACCGGCGATCATTGGCAGGGTCCGGGGCAAACCGGTCATCGGGATGCCGGGCTACCCGCTGTCGGCACTCACGGTCATGCGGGAAATTGCGGTACCGCTCCTCTCCAGGTACGGGCTCCCTGTACCTATTCCTGAGTTGATTGAAGCACAGATCACCTCCACACTCCACAAGGAGATAGGCACCGATGAATTCGTGCTCTGTGCACTCGGCAGGGTCGGCGACCGCTGGGTCGTCTCATCCCTCTCCCGCGGTGCGGGCGTGCAGATGAGCGCGGTGCGGGCAAATGCGTACCTGAAGGTACCGTCTGCCCTTGAGGGATTTGAAGCCGGGGAGACCGTCACTGCAACACTCATGGTACCCCGGGCTGATGCAGAGGCTGCACTGCTCGTCACCGGCAGCCATGATCCATCCCTCGACCAGCTCGCAGATATGCTGGGGAACAACCACATCGACCTTCATTCCACCCATGTCGGTAGCATGGGCGGCATCCTCGCACTGAAAAAAGACGAGTGCCATGCCGCACCCATTCACCTGCTCGACCCTGACGGGAGCTACAATACCGGATACCTGGAAAAATACCTGCCGGGCGAGGAACTGGTCCTGCTCTGCGTTGCGGGCAGGCAGCAGGGGATTGTGTCGCGGGACGGTGTCGGGTTCACTGACCTCCCGGACTGCACGTTCATCAACCGGCAGAAGGGATCAGGCACCCGGATGCTGCTTGACGCTGAACTGAAAAGAGCGGGTATCGACCCGTCATCCATCCGCGGTTACGACCGCGAGGCAACCACGCACCTTGCAGTTGCCCTCGCGGTGAAGTCAGGTGAGGCTGATGCGGGTATGTGCGTCTATTCCGCGGCGAAAGCACTCGGGCTCCGGTTCGTCCCCGTTGCACAGGAGCGCTATGAGCTCGCAGTCCGGCAGAAATACGTGGATGACCCGCGGATTACGGCGCTCTGCGCTGCGATTGCATCGTCTGAGTTTAAGGAGATCCTTTCCCGTCTGGGGGGTTACGATACGACGGAGACAGGTGTGCGGCGCGTACTGCCATGACAACGGCCTCTTCAGGTTTTACGCACCTGAATACCCCGTCAATATCCCATGTTCTGTAACCGAAGACCGGTTTTTTCAATTTCAGCGCAATCGCGATCTCGGAAAGTGTCCCGTACTTCCCGCCAACCGCGATTACCGCATCCGCAGACTGCACCAGCACGACGTTGCGGGAATATCCCATGCCGCTCCTGACCCGTACATCGAGATACGGGTTGCCGTCCCCCAGGTCCGGGAGGATTCCGACCGTCCGCCCGCCCTGCTCTTGTGCCCCTTTGCACGCTGCCTCCATCACGCCGCCCATGCCCCCGCAGATGAGCGTCCCGTTGTTTGTGGCGATCAGGGAGCCCACGTCCCGGGCTGCCGCGTATTCCTCCGGTGTGCAGTCACCAGCGCCGATTACTGCGATCTGCATAGTAGTGCATCAAACGGGATGCATATAGAGCTGCCCGATCGGTTCACGATAATTACTTTGTCTTATGAGCGCTAACATTTTCCAGCACGCTTCAGGCATCAAAAAAATGTACAGCGAGGGGCAACGTGAAGGAAGTCACCGCGAACTTTGACGCAAAAGGTATCGAGCAGGAGGTGCGGGCATACTGGCGCACCAATGATACATATAAAAAAGTAAAGGAGCTGCGCAGCAGGGGAAGACCGTTCTTTTTTGTCGACGGCCCGCCCTATACCACCGGGCATATCCACCTTGGCACTGCGTGGAACAAGATCATAAAAGACAGCATCCTGCGCTGGTACCGGATGAACGGGCGGGACGTGATCGACCGTGCGGGCTATGACATGCATGGGTTGCCCATTGAGGTGAATGTTGAAAAGGAGCTGGGATTTGTCTCAAAAAAGGACATCGAGACGTTCGGTATCCAGCCGTTCATCGAGAAGTGCCGGGAATTTGCAGAAAAGAATAAGCTGCTCATGGACGCACAGTTCGAGAACCTCGGTGTCTGGCTCGATTTTGCGAATGCCTACCAGACCGTACGACCGGAATATATCGAGGCGGCGTGGTGGACGCTTGCCCGTGCGGATGAAAAAGGGATGCTCGAACGCGGGTACCGGGTCGTCAACTGGTGTCCCCGCTGCGAGACGGCGATCGCGGACGCCGAAGTGGAATACTGGGACGAGACCGACCCCTCGATCTTTGTCAAGTTCCCGCTCACAGGAAAACAGGACGAGTATCTCGTCATCTGGACAACGACGCCATGGACACTGCCGGCAAACGTTGCGGTTGCCGTTTCAAAGGACTTCATCTACGCACAGGTGAAGGCAGTGAGGGACACTCACGAGGAAATCCTCTGGATCGCCGACGATCTCGTTGAGAGCGTGCTGAAAAAAGGGCGGTACAAGGATTATTCTGTCCTCGATAAGCAATCGGGGGCAGCGCTTGTCGGCCGGGAGTACGAGTCCCCGCTCGCAGAATACGTCCCGCTCCAGAAGCAAATCAAACACCGTGTCGTGCCCGCGGACTTTGTCGCAATGGAAAATACCGGCATGGTGCATATCGCACCGGGGCACGGGTGGGATGACTTCGTGCTCGGTGCAAAAGAAGGATTATCCGTCCTCTGTCCGGTGGATGGTGCCGGGCACTTTAAGGAGGAGGCGGGGAGGTTTGCGGGCATGTTCGTGAAAGATGCGGATGCAGACGTGCTTGCTGCGCTCGGCGACAAACTGATGGCAAAGGCGTCGGTTGTCCACCGCTACGGGCACTGCTGGCGGTGCAAAACCCCGATCATCTACCGGGCGACCTCCCAGTGGTTCATCAAGGCTGCGGAGATGCGGGATAAAATGCTCGATGAAGTCGCAGAGGTCACGTGGTATCCGGAATGGGCAGGGAGTGCACGGTTCTACGACTGGATCAAGGAAGCACGCGACTGGTGCATCTCACGGCAGCGCTACTGGGGCATACCGATTCCGGTCTGGGTCTGCCCGAAATGCGACAGGTACCGTGTCATCGGCACGATCCGCGAACTTGAGGATGCAAGCGGGATGCCTCTCTTAGACCCTCACCGCCCGTACGTGGACAGCGTGACCATCCGGTGCACCTGTGGCGGGACGATGAAACGGGTGGAGGATATCTTCGATGTCTGGTTCGATTCCGCGGTTGCCTCGTGGGCGACGCTCGGGTACCCACGGATCAAGGAGGAGTTCGAAAAACTCTGGCCCGCTGAGTTCATCACCGAGGGGCAGGACCAGACCCGGGGCTGGTTCTATTCGCAGCTGGGCGCAAGCACGGTTGCGTTTGGAAGATCGCCGTACAAGAGCGTGCTCATGCACGGGTTCGCGCTCGACGCCGAAGGCAAGAAGATGTCAAAGAGTTTCGGGAACGTCGTCTCGCCCGAGGAAGTAATCGCAAAGGTGGGCGTTGACGTGCTCCGGCTCTACGTGCTCTCCTCGTCGGCACCATGGGACGACCTGAAATTCAACTGGGAGGGGGTCTCGACCGTCAACCGTGCGGTAAACATTCTCTGGAACGTGTACCGGTTCCCTCTTCCCTATATGATCCTCGACAGGTTCGAACCGTCGTCCGCAACGGGAACCTGGGACGGGAACTACGTTACAGAAAATATCGCGAAGATGCCGGACGAAGACCGCTGGATCATCTCGCGGGTCAACTCTCTCGCCAAACAGGTCGACACCGAAATGAAAGGGTGCCAGCTCCACCGTGCGACAAGGGCGCTCACCAGCTTCATCCTCGAAGACCTCTCACGCCGGTATGTCCAGCTCGTCCGGGAGCGGATGTGGCTTGAGGGAGAATCGGAAAGCAAGGTGTTTGCCTACGAGACAATTTATTACGTGATGCGCCGGCTCATGGGACTGATGGCGCCGTTCACTCCTCATCTTGCCGAAGAGATCTACCGGAACCTCCGCTGCGAAAACGATCCCGGAAGCGTACATATGCTTGACTGGTTTGCCGGAGATGCAACACTCGTGAACGCAGACCTCGAAGCGGCGATGGAAACGGTACGCTCGTTTGATGAGGCGGTAGCAAACGCACGGCAGGCCGGCAAACGCAAGCTCCGCTGGCCGGTGGCAGAGGTGATCGTGGTCACGGGTTCAGACCATGTCAGAAACGCAATCGACCGGCTGAATGGGATCTGCATGGACCGTGCCAATGCACGCAGGGTCACTGTGGTCACGGGCACGTGGGATCGGATCCGCTGGCAGGCGGCACCGGTGATGAAGGCGCTCGGCCCCGCGTTTGGGAGGAACTCCCCAAAAGTAAAAGCGCTCATCGAGGCAGCGGATGGCACGGTGCTCAAGCAGGAGATTGAGGCAGGCAGGACGGTAACCCTCTCTGATGCCTCGGGCAGGTATGAGATCGGTGCGCAGCATGTCATGTTTGCAGAAAAGCTGCCGGAAAACGTTTTTTCCGCACCCATGCAGGACGCAACTGTGTATGTGGATGTTGTGCTGACTCCTGAACTCGAGTCCGAAGGGTATGCCCGGGAAGTTATCCGAAGGATCCAGGAGATGCGCCGGCAGCTTGATCTGGCGGTTGAGGATTTTATCACGGTTGATGTAATCGTCGGCAACCCGCGGATCTGCGCCCTTGTCAGTGACAACCAGAAACCGGTAATTGCAGATGAGGTCCGGGCACGCAAACTCACGATTCGCAATGCTGCAGAATTGGGGGCAGGCACCCCCTGCCAGCTCGAAAAAGACTGGGATGTCGAAGGTGTGCAGATGACGATCGGGATCTCACGGGCATCCGATTAATTTTTTCAGGAACACCTTCCCCTCCGGGGACGTAAAAAGGGGCAGGTCATCGTCTATCATGACGCTGCTCCGCACCGCTTTTACTTTTTCCTTTGTCACCGGGTTGAACCCTTCCTTCTCTGAAGTTTTTTTATACACGAGAACTCCCCGCCGCTGCCACGCGGGTGTCTTTGCAAGGTTGACGCCCCTGTCGTGCATCATCTCGTGGAGTTGCTGGGAAGGCATCCCTTTGAGCCGCACTGCCGCCTGCCGGGATTTCATGCCGTCCGTGATCAGCGCCTGCTGGCAGTATGCATTGATATGGTTCCGCCACGCCTCGTCCTGCCGGTTCACCAGATATTCAATGGTGTAATCCGGTGTCGCGGGAATCACCCGGGCATCAAACGCGATCGGTGCGGCGCATTCCAGTGCAAGGGTGAGAGCACTCGCCGCAAACGACGCGGTGACCGAGTCGATCTTTTCAACGCGCCCTGAGAACGGGAGTTTTTGGAAATACAGGCTGATCTCATCGGAAAACGTGTATGCAAATTCAGGGGAGAACCCGCTGTCGGCAAGAAGGCAGCGGCAGACTGCAGCCATCGCGTGGGAGAACCGCACATCAAAGGGTTTCGCAAGCCCGAGTACGTGGGCAAACCGGTGGAATGCCCTGCCATCCAGCCGTACGATGACCGGGGGAACGGTGGTGATCGATGCAAACAGTTCACGGTTCTCCATAAAAAAGACCTGCGGAGCGGCGGGATAAAAAAGAGGTGTCGTATCGCCCGGATAACAACCTTTACTCCATCGGGGCAGACTGGGTGAATGCACCGGGCAGGTGCCGGATCAGGACGATGTCATCGATGGCAGAGATGATGCGGTAGGGGATCTTCAGGCCCTTGAAGTTCTTCAAATCGACCAGCTGATCATTGACCTTGCCGACGACTATTGACTCGATCTTTTTCTGGTCCACATCGATGAGGACATCCTCGACCTCCCCGACAAACATTCCTTTGTCAGTATAGATCAGAAGCCCGAAAAGCTCAGTTAACTGGGTCTGCATCGCTATCAGATGAAAGTATATACTATAATGGTTAAAAAGATAATCCTTTCATTATGAACGGATCGTTTCGGATCGGGCGCCTTTTTGGGATTCCCATTCTCATCCACTTCACCTTTCTCTTAATCATCCCGCTCTTTGCGTGGATCATCGCAAGCCAGATCACCACGACAACAGACCTGATCCGCGGGATCTATTCAGTCCCAATCGACACATCGCTCATCACTGCCGGCTCGATGCCCTATGTGCTGGGAACCATTGTTTCATTCGGGTTGTTTGGCGGTGTGCTGGTCCACGAGCTCGCCCATTCGCTCATCGCACGGCGCAACGGTATCAAAATCAACAGCATCACGCTGCTCATCTTCGGTGGTGTCGCCTCAATGGAAGACCGGCTCCCCGATCCCATGGTCGAGCTGCCCATGGCACTCGTCGGTCCGCTGACCAGCCTTCTTGTTGGTCTTTTCTGCAGCGGTCTTGTCTATATCGTTCCCTCAATCACAGGCGATCCTGCGGTTGGCGGCGTGCTTGTGTTTGTCTTTGGTTACCTTGGGGTGCTCAATATAATCCTCTTTGCCTTCAACCTCCTTCCCGCGTTCCCGATGGACGGCGGCAGGGTGCTCCGGGCATGGCTGGCCAAAAGGATGCCGCTGCACCGTGCCACCCGGATTGCCGCAGATATCGGGAAGGGATTTGCAATTGTCTTCGGGCTTGTCGGAATAATCTTTTTGAGCCCCCTGCTCCTGCTCATCGCGTTCTTTATCTATATCGGGGCAAGCCAGGAGACGGTCGCGGTGAAGTACAACGTTCTTCTGCAGGACATCCGGGTCGGCAGCATCATGAGCAGCCCGGTGATGACGGTAGTCCCGACACTTCCGGTCACCAAGGTGATCGAAATGATGTATGCAACCAAACATCTCGGATTCCCGGTGGTCGACCACGATGTGCTTGTGGGCATGGTAACCGTCGCAGACGTACATAAGATGCCGTCCATTGACCGCGACGCCATGCAGGTGCGGGACGTGATGAGACGTGGTGTGATCGCGGTGGCACCGGAGACGCCGGTAATGGATGTGCTCAGGATCATGGGGGCAAAAGATATCGGGCGGGTACCGGTGGTGGACAAGGACCAGCTGGTGGGGATCGTCACCCGGACCGATATCCTGAAAGTCGTTGAATTAAAAGAGATCTAGGGTTTCAAGGACTCTGAAAACAGGTGCATGAACACCACCATTATTTTCACTCTGCCCCACCGTTTCAGAATTTCAGAAATGAATCGACAGGTGAATTTCCCGCTACCTTACGGTATGCTTCAATGTCCCTGAAAGGCCGCTTCGCAATTACCGCGGCAACTTTTTTCTTCCAGATCCCCGGCACCCATTTGAGTGCTGCTGCAGGCAGGGTATTGATCGTAATGGGGGAAGGAAGAGCAGTGACCGACCGCATGCCCCAGTCAACCACCACCACATCGAGCACGGTCTTTACGGCAAGCGGAACGGGAATGCCCACGAGAAGCGGATATGACCCCATCTGCCGCCCGAAAGATAGTTCGCCGCTGGCTTCGATCCTGACATCCCGTAAGACTGTCCCCTGCGGGAAGGTCCGCTGCAGCATCGGGAAATCAATCTTTTCGCGCACAAACTCCTTGAACGCCCTGAACCGGCGGTCGTGCTGTCCGAGCGTGTTCCTTGTATACGCCGGAGTACCCGGAAATGGCATCACCTGCCGGATATTTACCCGCCGGACCGCAAGCCCGCTCTCCAGGACCCTTGACAAGAACTGTTCGTTGAGGTCGTAGGTACGGGTTGTTTCACCCTCAAGCCCGCAGACAAAGTTCAGTCCCGGCAGGAGCTCCGGGATCCCGTCCCTCCGCACACTTCCCACCTCGTTCACGACCTCGATCGCACGGAAGACCTCATCCGGCAGTGCCTTGAGGTTGTTTGCCGCCACGACTGCGGGATCGGCGGTCTCCATGCCGAACGCGGCGACATCCCCCGTCGTGTGGTACCGGACAATCGAACGCAGTGCCTCCCGGGCGGCATCCTCGTGGCGGGCGATGGTCGCCGGGTTCGTGTTGTCGATGTGGAGTGTTTTGAGATCCGGTGCGGCACGCCGGATGGATGAGAACAGGTTTTCGACAAGTTCGGGGCGGGGTGACGGGAACTCCCCACCGCCCGCGCCATAGACAAGGATGTCCGGCTGGCGCCCGACCCGGAAGTGCCGGGCGCCGTGCCGGTACAATGCCCCGACCTCATCGGAGACACCCCCGATGCTCCGGTATTTCGGGGTGCCGTAGAACGGCTCGGTACAGAACGAACACCCGCCCGCGGCGCCATGGGGGCAGCCCCGGGCCGTCTCGAGTTCGCACATGATAAAAGGGTAGTCAGGGTGCTGCCTGATGATGGCACTGCCAGATACACTCCACGGGTCGGTACGTGCATAATCAAGGTTGCCCTCGACCGTGCTGCCATTGAGATACTCATCAAGGGCGATTGCCGGTTCACCAGGGAGCAGTGCATCGAACCCGCCGATTGCCTGCCGGATTGCCTTCTGCCCCCCTTCCGGCGCGTAGCCGAACCTGATTGGCCCGCCAATCAGTTTCTTTGGATGGGACAACGCCCTGCCGACC
>Ga0208046_1000309_pt1 | contig 10684 bp, 9 predicted proteins | sample PL_2010_300m_FD_184161 | JGI IMG/M metagenome (GOLD analysis project Ga0208046, IMG submission 184161) | Freshwater microbial communities from Powell Lake, British Columbia, Canada to study Microbial Dark Matter (Phase II) - PL_2010_300m... | ecosystem: Environmental > Aquatic > Freshwater > Lake... | reverse complement strand
CAGCAGTATGCACCCGACGATGAGCACAGGCGCTGCGCGGACAATCACTGGGGATTCCTTGGACATTGCGTTTGAAACAGCATTCGTCAGAGCCGAAGCCAGTTCAGCCACCCGCGGGCGATTCCAAGACTTGCGGGCGGACGTGTCAAATGGGCATCCTCGCCTCGGGGCCTGCTTCTCTTCCCAAGAACACGGCGCGACGCCGGGCCATCCGGCTAGGTATTTCTTTCTGCATGCGCGAGAGTCAGCGTGCTTGAGTGCAGCAGGGCCAGTCGTTCGTAGTCTAGATACTGCACACGGCCTTTGAGTGTCGCGTACACGGTGCGCCCAATGACGTCTAGGAACTGACGCCTGCGGGCAGAGTGACCAACCGCTATCATGTCCACGCGGAAGTCGATCAGCTCCGAGAACTTCTCGAACGCTCCGCGGAAGTCGGTGGTGTGCTCGATCTCGATGACGCTGGCGGGGAACCCTCGTGTGTTGAACCATATCGCATCGATCATCCGGACGGAGCGCAGAACGCGGTCGTAGGTGAACTCAGGTATGCTGGTCGTGTCGGCTATCTCCCTCAAAGGACGACCTGCACAGAGCCGGTTCCCATCCTGTGCGGGGACGTAGGTCTGGTGGCCTTTCAGGTGCCCGAGTTCCAAGGCCAGCCCTTGATAGTACGAATGGGAAAGCTCTGCGCCCTGCGTGGTTCTGTCGTCGGGGTTCTGCATCATTGCCCGGATGTCTTGCGGCAGCCGGTCACGGTACTCACTCAACGCCCAGAGGCCTGGCTTGACCTTGAAGAACAGGTCGGACTTCTGAACTACGCGGCGCATGGAAGCGAATGGAGTCTTGGTCTTCCACTTCACGCCCTCAACCTCCAAAGCGTGCTCGTAAAGGTAGCGCAGCGTTGCGAACCCGCCATTGCGCCTCATTGCCTCGGCCACGGCGTCTATCTGCGTCTTCATGGGCCCTCCGTTCTGGCCAGCCTCCGAACTTGCGTCTCGGCCACGGTGTAATCTACGCCGAGAATGCCGAGAGTCAAGCTGGCACACGGAATTCCTCCAAGCGGCGGATAGCCAGGCGCACGTATGCGGGTTCAGTCTCGATGCCGACGAAACGCCGACCTGTCCATACGCACGCGACGCCGGTAGTACCGCTGCCCATGAAAGGGTCGAGGACAAGGTCGTGAGGCTTGCTGCTGGCGAGTATGATACGCTCAAGCAGGGCGACGGGTTTCTGAGTCGGGTGCTTGCCGTATGCCTTCTCGACGCGCCCCGGAGGGCGGAACTCCCACACGCTCTTCATCTGTTTGCCGCCGGCCATCTGGCGCATCTGCTTGTAGTCGAAGTAGTGCTTGCTCTTCTCCGACTTGACAGCCCAGATAATTGTCTCGGTCGCGTGCGTGAAGTAGCGGCATGACAGGTTCGGCGGCGGATTGGGCTTCACCCAAGTGATGTCGTTCAGGAGCTTGAACCCGAGTTGCTGCATGGCGAAGCCCACCGAGTGTATGACGTGCGCAGTCCCGGAGACCCAGATAGTACCGTTGGGCTTGAGCACTTTCTGGCAGCGGGCGAGCCATTCGCGGTTGAAGTTGTGGTTCTCTTCCGGGCCTCGGCTCTTGTCCCACTCGCCCTTGTTGACCGATACCATCCGGCCCGCGTGGCAGGTGATGCCGCCGTTGCTCAGGAAGTAGGGCGGGTCGGCGAATATCATGTCGAACACGCCCTCCGGGTAGCGCTCGGCAATCCGGTCCACAATGCTCAGGCAGTTGCCCTGATAGAGCCATACGCCGTGCTCTGGGTCCTCCCAGACAGGATCCGCAGCATATGGCACGCCGGATCATGCCAATGGATGGTCTGGACGTCTACACTATAGAAGTAGCATCGCGGCCAAGGGGCGCGAGGTACCAGACACGAGACCCCTCCATCGGGGGTGCGCAACGCACCGTAGGAACGAGCGGGGCGACGCGCTGCGTCGGTTTGCAGGTTGCAGTGGAGAGACAGGAAGGGATCGAGAAATCGAGGGATCGAGTGGCTGTGGGCAACGATGAGCGATGAGTGATGAATGATGAGTGGGGGGAGCGAACACGTGGGCACCACGATGAACGATGAGCGATGAGTGATGAGTGGGGAACGGAGAGAATGGGGGACAAGGATTCCAGGGTCTCGGCCAGAAGAACGAAGTCAGATGTCAGAAGCTAGATGTAAGAAGTCAGAAGTAAGAATAGAGATCGAGGGATCGAGTGGCTGTGGGCAACGATGAGCGATGAGCGCGGAGCGATGAATGGTGGAGTGGCAGACGGGCGGAGCGGCGGCTCAGCTACCGGATGGCGGTTTGTCTCGGGCAACAAAGAGGGTCGGTTTGGCCCTGGTTCCGAGGATCCGGTCTGCTTCCTTTTCGACGAAAACCAGGTATTCCCGCATGCCCATCCGCTTCGCTTCAGCCGCCAGTTCCTCTTTGACTCGCCAGACTTCTTCTTGCCAGTCTCTTGTGCGTTCCCCGTCACGCGTCATAGATATAGCTTGGTTCTCTTCATCGGCAGAATTCGGAATCCACGCGGACATTATGGAGGAAGAGAATAGAGAGTCAAGCGGAAGGGGATCGAGGGGTCGAGGGGTTCGCGGCCGGAGGCCGCGAGGTACCAGATGTACGAGACCCTCTCGTCGGATGACGCTTCGCGACCCCTTCGGCCTCGTGTGGCTGCGCCACCCCTTCGGCCGTGCTCAGGGCAGGCTCCGGAACGAGCGGGGCGACGCGCTGCGTCGGTTTGCAGGTTGCAGTGGAGAGACAGAAAGGGATCGAGAAATCGAGGGATCGAGTGGCTGTGGGCAACGATGAGCGATGAGTGCGGAGCGATGAATGGCGGAGTGGCAGACGGGCGGCGCGGCGGCGTAGCGCCGGTCTGCAGTCGCTTGCGACCCGGTCAGGATGGGACCGGGATGTGGAGCATGGCCGGCAGGATGCGTCTTTTCAGCTACTTGGGCTCATGCGAGTCAGCATGGCCGCAGTCGCGGAAGACCGTTCTGCGGTCTTTGCGTGGCGATTCGGGCCTGCACCGGACGCAAGAGGCCGGAGACGCTGGCTACGGGTTGTGGTTGGTGTCACTCTGAACCACAAGAAATGCCGTGGGGGGAGCGGCCCCCAGATTACCGGGGGGATAGTCTTCTGCGAACCGGTTGTGGATACGCTGTCGTAGTCAATGGCCGGATTATCTAGAGCTTAGATGAAAGGACTGATGCCGAAATCGGTTTCCGTAACGATTTGTCATCAAGTCGCAGGACCAGAGCGCGATTCAGTGCCGGGAACGGAAAGGAATCCAGTCTGAGGTTCAGGTTGAGATCCAGTTGCCGACACGCTCTGAGAACCGGTTCACTACCCGGTTCAGTATTCGGTGTGGTATACGGTCAGAGCCCCGATGCGAGGTACAGTGGCTGTTCTGATCCAGGAACAGGTTTTGGAATCAACCACAAAGGCGCAAAGACAGAGGTCCTCCGGACTCCGAGCATCTGTGCAATCTGCGGAATCTGGGGCTGTTGAGAAACCCCATTCATGTCACCCTGAACGAAGTGAAGGGTCTTCTAACTCACGTAGAATCGTCATCGCGAAGATTCTTCGCGGAGTTTACCCTGAGCGCCGGGCGAAGACTCTTCGCTTCGCTCAGAGTGACAGCGAGCGAAGGGCTCAGAATGACAATAGGCGGCTTCTTCAACAGCCCCAATCTGTGGATGATTCTGTCTGGCCCTTGGCGGGCTTGGCGAACTTGGCGGTTGACAGACGGGCTTAGTCGCCGGACTTGGGTTTGTCGCTGACGAGGACCGCAGAGGCGTCGGCCGGCACGAGCAAACGGGCGTGCAGGAACTCCGGCGCGAGGTCGGCGCCGTTGTCCCAGGCGATGGTCCCGAGTTCCGGGTCCAGCCTCAGGGCGGCGAACTTCGTCTTGTCCTTCAGCGGAGCGAACATCTCGCCGTAGAGCTCGTCCACAAGGTCAACGAAACCCTCCGCGCCATCGTTGAACTTGAGCCGGACGACGTAGTCATGTTCGTACCGGGCTTCAACAACGTGCAGAATCATTGCTTCACTCCAGTGGTTCGATGTAGGCCAAGGGCAGCCGCCGACGGGCGCGTTCCCAGTCAGCCAGCAGTTCCGCCTGGCGCGCCACCCGCCATTCGTTCACGAGCGACAGGACACGCCGCGGCAGCGATCCCTGAATCACAGCGCCCGTGCTGATGTCGATCATGCCCTCGTCGCCGGCATACTTCGCGTGGAAGTGTGGCGGGAGATGGTCTTCCCAGTAGAACACGATGGCGATTCCGTAGAATCGGCTGACGACCGGCATGCGGTCATTCTAGCCTACCTGCGTTCCTTTGCAAGCCGGTGGCAGGCGCGGCGCGATGCAGCGAGTTTACAGTGACCAGGTTGCAGTTTGCAGTCAATGACCAGACCGCAAGCACCAATGACCAATCAAGCCCGAATGACAAGGCTGTCTCCCTTTGGTACATCTGTGTGGCCATCCGTGTTGGCCTCAGCGGCCCCTGTCCGACAGTACATCCGTAGTTGGTACGTTCCCGTCGGTAGTTCTGAATTCTGGACTCTGCTCTCTGGATTCTGAGTTCTCCTAAGCCTTTGATTCTTGGTATCTTGGTGTCTTGGTGGTGGGATTTCGAACCCGCGGATGCGACTCGGAAAGACGGGAGCGGCGCTCCCGCACTCCAAAAAGCCGATGCCCGCCGGAGGGCCGGCGGGCAGTCGGGTTCAAGAATCACCGCTGAGAAAGTCATTTCTGTCTCTCCCGGTCGTCCTCAAGGACCCTGTCCTCGGGACTTCCATGCGCCTGAGCTTAAGTCATCAGGTCGCCAGCGGTCTCAATTGGCGCCGGGAGCGGGGAAACAAGGGGGTTATTTTGGTGGGTTGGGAAGGAGGGATACCCGCTCCCGACAAATCTTATGTTTCCCCTAACCCTTTCACTTCATTGGCCTTAGCCCGTCAGTGGGTGTACGCGACTTCGCAGCCCGTGCACCAGTAACCCCTTGGGGGGAAACCTAAACTCCTGGTTGTACGCCTTGCGGCGAAAGAACAATCTTGTCGTCTACGACCAAAACTGAAACCCCTGAGGGCCTGGTTTTGAGGATCAGTTCAGCCAGCGGATTCTCGATGAGTCGTTGGATAACACGCTTGAGCGGCCGGGCGCCGAAATCGGCGTCGTAACCTTCTCTTGCGAGCACACCCTCAACACCTGAATTAAGTATAAGACCCACCCCCTGCTCTGTCAACAAATCTCTCACGCGGGCAAGCTGGATGTCCACGATCTTCCTGATGTCTTCCCGCGAGAGCGGGTTGAAGACCACGACGTCGTCGACCCGGTTGAGGAACTCGGGCCGGAAGCTCCGCCGCAGGAGCTGCATCAGTTCGTCGCGGTCGAAACGTCCCTGCCGCGCCAGCTCGGTGCCGAGGTTCGAGGTCATGATGATGATGGTGTTCTTGAAGTCCACGGTCCGGCCGTGGCCGTCGGTGAGCCGGCCGTCGTCGAGAATCTGGAGTAGCACGTTGAAGACGTCCGCGTGCGCCTTCTCGATTTCGTCGAGCAGGACGACCCGGTAGGGCCGCCTGCGCACGGCCTCGGTCAACTGCCCGCCCTCTTCGAACCCGACGTACCCAGGCGGCGCGCCGATGAGCCGCGATACGGTATGCCGCTCGCCGTACTCCGACATGTCGATGCGGACAATGGCGTCCTCGGTGTCGAACAGCACCTGCGCGAGGGTCCGCGCCAGTTCGGTCTTGCCCACTCCGGTCGGCCCGAGGAAAATGAAGCTGCCGATTGGCCGCTTCCGGTCGCCGATGCCGGCCCGGGCCCGGCGGATGGCATTCGCCACCGCGCTCACCGCCTCGTCCTGTCCCACGACCCGCTGGTGGATGTCGTCTTCGAGCCGGAGCAGCTTTTCCCGTTCCGACTCCATCAGGTTCTTCAGCGGAATCCCGGTCCACTTGGCCACGACCTCGGCGATATCCTCTTCGGTGACCTGCTCGCGCAGCAGCCGGTTTCCCTTCACGGGGACTGTCCCCGCACGGGGACTGTCCCCAGTGTCCGTCCGTAGACTGTCCCTAAAGCCCTTCTCTATCGCGGCCAACTTCTTCTTCAGCTCGGCCAGTTTGCCGTACTCGAGTTCCGCCGCCTTGTTCAGGTCGTACTTCCGCTTGGCCGCGTCCGCCTCGGCCGTGACCCGCTCGATCTCTTCCTGCAGCTTCTGCCGCTGGTCGACTTCCTTCCGCTCGGTTTCCCACTGCGCGGTCAGCCGCTTCTGGTCTTCCTTGAGGTCGGCAATCTCCTTCTCGATTTCCTTCAGCCGCTTCTGCGAAGCTTCGTCCTTGTCCCGCTTGAGCGAAAGCCTCTCCATCTCCAGTTGCATCAGCTTCCGGTCGACGTCGTCGAGCTCGACCGGCTTTGAGGTGATTTCCATCTTCAGTTTGGCCGCGGCCTCGTCCATGAGGTCAATCGCCTTGTCCGGCTGGAACCGGTCCGCGATGTAGCGGTTCGACATCGTCGCCGCCGCGACCAGCGCCGCGTCGGTTATCTGCACGCCGTGATGGACCTCGTACCGTTCCTTCAGGCCGCGCAGAATCGAAATCGTCTCTTCGACCGTGGGCTGGTCAACGTACACCGGCTGGAACCGGCGTTCGAGCGCCTTGTCCTTTTCGATGTACTGGCGGTACTCGTCGAGCGTGGTTGCGCCGATGCAGCGGAGTTCGCCCCGCGCCAGCATCGGCTTCAGGATGTTACCCGCGTCCACCGCGCCTTCGGCTTTGCCCGCCCCGACCACGGTGTGGAGCTCATCGATGAACAGGATGATGCGGCCTTCGGATGAGGCGACTTCCTTGAGCACGGCCTTCAGCCGGTTCTCGAACTCGCCGCGATACTTGGTGCCGGCGATGAGCGCGCCCATATCGAGCGCCACGAGCTTCCGGTCCTTCAGCGACTCGGGCACGTCCCCTCTCACGATGCGCTGAGCCAGGCCTTCGACGATGGCGGTCTTGCCCACGCCTGCCTCGCCGATCATCACCGGGTTGTTCTTGGTCCGGCGCGAAAGCACCTGCATCACCCGCCGAATTTCATCGTCCCGGCCGATGACCGGGTCGAGCTTGCCGTCGCGGGCAAGCTGGGTCACGTCGCGGCCGAACTTCTCCAGCGGCTGGTACCGTTCTTCCGCGCCCTGGTCGGTAACGCGCTGGGACCCGCGGACCTCTTTCAGGGCCGCGAGCACCTTGCCGGCGTCGACGCCGAACGCCTTGAAGACCCGCGCGCAGGCGCCGTCCTTCAGTTCGAGAATCGCGAGGAACAGGTGCTCGGTCGAGACGTACTCGTCCTTGAATCGCCTGGCCTGGTTCTCGGCCTCGGCGAGCACCTGCCGTGCCCGGGCCGACGTGTAGACCTGGCTGTCACCGCCGGTGACGCGCGGCCGGTCGGCGAGCGCCGCCTGGATTTGCTGATGGATGACCGCCGGGTCGGCACCGACCTTCTTGATGAGCTGCGGAACCAGCCCCTCGTCCTGCTCAAGCAGGGCAAGCAGAAAGTGCTCGGCGTCAATCTCGTTGTGCTGGAATCGCTGAGCTGCGGATTGCGCCGAAGCGATGGCCTCCTGGGCCTTCTCAGTGAATCTGTCTATGTTCATACTCTCATATAGTTAGATGGTTGTAAGTGGCAGTGCGATTCGCCCCAAGGCGCGGTGTCTTGGGCGCTTGACCCCTGCCGAGTGGCGGCTACAATCTGCGACAATGGATGCATGAGAAGCGTCCTTACGGTCATCGAGGAAAGCCCGCTGAACGCAACTGGGAATAGACGACCAGTCTTCGGCCGGTGCCGAACGACGTCACAACCTCACGCCGGGCGCGTGCTTCGCGCACAGGGAGCCAGCGGCCGTTTCGAAGGTGATCGTGACAAGATAGGAGCACGTAATGAAACTCGGTTCTGTACTGCTGGTTGTCGGCTGTGTGCTGTCGACCGGCTCCTCGCAATGGTTGGAGACGACAATTCCGCTGCCCGACTCAACGTTGCCGCTGGTCCTCTGCTACAACCCCCAGAGCAACAAGGTTTACTCCGCCAACCAGGGCAGCGGCAGCGTAACGGTGATTGACGGCGCGTCAAACTCGGTCATCACCAGCATCCCCGCCGGAAGGTGGCCCTGGGCACTCTGCCACAACACCCGGGACAACAAGGTTTATTGCGCGGACCACGACAGCGGCTACGTCACCGTGATTGACGGCACTTCGGACTCGGTCGTCGCCGTCATCAGCACGCCCAACGCGTGGGCCTGGGCTCTCTGCTACAACCCGCAGGACAACAAGGTCTATTGCGCGTACCAGTGGAGCGAAGTGGTACGGGTGATTGACGGAGCGACCAACGATGTGCTGGCCACCGTGCCCGTGGGAAGCTATCCCGAGCGGCTCTGCTACAACCCGCAGGACAACAAGGTCTACTGCGCGAACGCCAACAGCGACGACGTGTCGGTGATCGACGGCACGTCGAACTCGGTCATCGCAACCGTGCCCGCCGGAGAGGCCTGGGCCCTCTGCTACAACGAGCAGAACAACAAGATCTACTGCGCCATCCTCCAGAGCGACAGCGTGACCGTGATTGACGGCGCCACCAACCAGGTCCTGACCGGTATCCACGATGTCGCCGACCCCAATGCCCTCTGCTACGACCCGCAGAACAACAAGGTTTACTGCTCGAACTCCTCCGGCAACACCGTAACAGTGATTGACGGCGCGTCCGACCAGATCCTGCTGACCATCGATGTGGGCGTCGGACCGGGCGAACTCTGCCACAACCCCGCTCAGAACCGGGTGTACGTGGCGCGCCAGGTCTACAACAGCATCGCGGTCCTGCGGGACACGGCTGGGGCGATCGAGGAGGACCCGACGCCGCACGTATCGCGCATCACGCCCGGCTCGACCATCGTCCGCGGCGTGCTGAGGATAGGAGACCGGGGACAGAAGACAGGAGACCGGACGGAGCTGCTCGACATCTCCGGTCGGAAGGTGATGGACCTCGGACCCGGTGTCAACGACATCTCGCGGTTCGCGCCCGGGGTCTACTTCGTGTATCCTGCGTCCGGCGCAGGGCATGATGCGTCGCGCGTGACCAAAGTCGGGTTTCAGAGGTAGGAAGGATTGATGAAAGCTACGCTTTTCTTCGCCTGCGTCCTGGCGGTCGTCGGTGCGCAAGGCGGGACACTGCGTTGGATGAACAACTACCAGTACGAAGGCGGGTGGCACAGCCGGGAGGAACTGCACCACGGCATCGTCTGCCGCGACGGCAACTATGTGGGGTGCGGGTACGTCGGGTACCGCAATACGTCGATGAGCCAGGAGATGTTGCTCATCAAGGTCGACACGGCCGGTACCGAGATCTGGCACCGGTTCTATGACAACGACGAACGGGCCAAGTACGCCGAGGCGGTGCTGGAGACGCCGGACGGCGGGTTCGTGCTTACCGGGTCCAAGACGGTTGGGAACGACACCGCCCTGCTCGTCGTGCTCAGGACCGACTCCGCCGGCGAGGAGATGTGGACCAGCCGCTTCTTCAGCTCCGAGTCACCGAAGGCCTACGGCTACGACATCGTGCCGTCGGGCGACGGCGGCTGGACGATCTGCGGCAAGGCCGGCTCGGGCTGACAGCAGTGCACCTACCTCTACCTGGTACAGGTAGACAGCCTCGGCAACAAGGGATGGGAACACATCTACTACATCACTGAGAACGACGTCGCGTACCGGCTCTGCCGGTGCGACGACGGCGGGTACGCGGTCATCGGGATGACCAGCCCAACGCTGGCCCAGCGTGATGTCTGGCTGCTGCGAACCGACTCGCGCGGCGACACGCTCTGGACCCGGCAGTACGGCGGGACCGACAACGACGCAGGCAGCGACATCATCGGGTTGCCGGACGGCGGGTTCGCGGTCGCGGGCTACACCTACTCGTTCAGCGGCGAGCCGGGCACGCGGCGCGACGGCTGGCTGGTGCGGCTCGCTCCGAACGGCGACACGCTCTGGTCCCGGACCTTTGCCGGGGTTCACGGCCAGGGCGGCGTGTTCGCGTCGGTGCGGGTGCTGCCGGACGGCGGTTTTGTGATGGGCGGAACCGACGACGCTCTCCAAGGCGAGGGCTGGGTGGTCCAGACCGACCCGCTCGGCAATCTGGTGTGGCAAGGCACCTGGGGCGACATCACCAAAGAGAACTGGGATCACGTTACCTACGCCCAGCCGACCCAGGACGGCGGCTGCATCGCGTTCGGCTGCTCGTACACCTACGCGACGCCCAGCTTCGACGCCTGGATGCTCAAGATTGACTCGCTCTGCCTGATCGGCGTCGAGGAAACGACGAACGATGGACGCGGAACAAGAACCATCGGCCCGACAATCATCCACGGGGTGCTCAGGATAGGAGACCGGGGACAGAAGACCGGAGACCGGGCGGAGCTACTCGACGCGACGGGCCACAGGGCGCTGGAGCTACACCCTGGCGAGAACGATGTCCGCCGTCTCGCGCCCGGCGTCTACTTCGCGCGTGATGCGTCAAGCGTCCGCCGGGTCGTGATTCTGCCCTAGGAGCCTGTCGGAGAACCCAAATACCCCAGAACGAAATGACAGTTTCGTAGTCTAATCAGTATGGGCTCACAACGTTTCCGAGAATACAATCCGG
>Ga0208046_1000307_pt1 | contig 10705 bp, 11 predicted proteins | sample PL_2010_300m_FD_184161 | JGI IMG/M metagenome (GOLD analysis project Ga0208046, IMG submission 184161) | Freshwater microbial communities from Powell Lake, British Columbia, Canada to study Microbial Dark Matter (Phase II) - PL_2010_300m... | ecosystem: Environmental > Aquatic > Freshwater >... | reverse complement strand
GAATAGTCGTTAGTAAAAAAATAGCAAGAAAAATATAAAATTCATCAATTAACCAATTAATAGGAGAGAAAATAATTTACCAATTAACCAATTAATACGAGAAAAAATAATTAAATAATTAAGAAATTACAAATGTCATTACGAGTCCCTGATTTATCAGGGCGTGGCAATCTCTTAACCAACTAACCATTAGCTAGTTAAAATACAGGTTACGAGTTGCAGGTTGCGAGGTACAAGTTTAAAAAGCCTTTACAGTAAACTGAAAACTATAAACCCGTTTTATACTAACGACTATTCACTATTCACTAACGACTAATTAAGGAGGCTTTATATGGAAGAACACAGAATAGAACTAACCGTAAATGATGAAAAAATAAGTGCTGCTGCCAAGGCCGAAGAGTCTCTATTAAAATTTTTACGTCGAAATGGTTTTACCGAGGTGAAATGTGGTTGTGAAAAAGGAGAATGCGGCACCTGTACAGTTATTTTAAATAAAAAGGCGGTTAAGTCATGTATTGTCTTGGCTTTACAGGCGAACCATAAAGAAGTATGGACGGTTAAAGGAATGGAAAAACTGGAATTGGGAAGAAAATTACAGGAAAGTTTTGTTAATCACGGAGCAATACAATGTGGTTTTTGTACTGCCGGTATGATTCTGACCGCTAAAGATTATATGGATAAAAATCCCATTCCTGATAAAAATGAAATTAAAAAAGCTATATCCGGAAATCTATGCAGGTGTACCGGATACAAGAAGATCGTCGATGCCATTTACGATGTGGCAGTAGAAAACCAAAAATTAAGATAAATTCGAATTCTGTAGGACAGGCGTTCCCCGTTTTCACGAGGACAGACCCGCCTGTCTATGCAAATGTAGGGGTTCGATTCATCGAACCCGCAATAAACGGGTCGGATAAATCCGACCCCTACAAGTACTTATAGATCGTTTTGTCATTACAACCTGAGAAGTTTTAGAAAGATTGGAAGGTGAATTTTATGTCTGAATTTAAGATAGTCGGTAAACCAATACCCCGGCATGATGCTTGGGCAAAAGTAAGAGGGGATCTTAAATATGCCGATGATTTTTCTCTACCCGGAATGTTGTTCGCCAAAGTACTTCGAAGTAAATATCCGGCAGCTAAAATTATTTCTATAAATACCGGTAGAGCAGAACAGTTAGATGGAGTACGAGCTGTCCTCACCGCCAAAGATGTACCTCACAACGAAACGGTAACCAAGTTTGGACAGAGCACAGATGTAGGCAAAGGATTTGAAGGTTTGTATCGGGTTTTGGCCGAGAAAAAAGTCAGGTTTATAGGAGAGGCAGTTGCTCTGGTAGCTGCCGAGACAGAGGAAATTGCCGAGGAAGCATTAGATTTAATCGAGGTAAAATATGAGCCCCTTCCGGGAGTTTTTGACCCGGTTGAAGCAATGAAGCCGGGAGCATATTTGGTGGGAGAAAATAATACCAATATAATAGGTGAATTTGGCTGCCATCAAGGCGATATTGAAAAAGGTTTTGCCCAGGCCGATATAATAATTGAAGATACCTATAAGGTGCCTTTCGTTGACCATGCTTATTTAGAACCGGAAGCGGGAATTTCCTGGATAGATGATTATGGAATACTCACTATCCGGGTAAGTACTCAGGTAATAGAGCACTTTAGAGATGTAGCTGATGTATTGGGCTTACCCCATAATAAAGTAAGATATATAGGGACTATGATGGGCGGAGGTTTTGGCGGCAAAGAAGATATCACTGTGGAAACTTATTTAGCCTTGCTTACCTGGAAAACTAAAAAACCGGTAAGATTAGTCTATACTCGTGAAGAATCTATCTTGTGCCATAGTAAAAGACATCCTTTTGTTATGAAATATAAAGTTGGCGCGAAAAAAGATGGAAAATTGGTTGCTTTAGATGCGGAATTAATATCTGATGCCGGGGCGTATCCTTACTTAAGTCCTTGGGTCACTTTGTACGCAACAGTTAATGCGGCTGGTCCCTATTGTATTCCCAATGTAAAGGTTAAATCTTATTGCGTATTAACTAATAATACTTTTACCAGTGCCAACCGGGGATTTGGAGCCCCACAGCCTAATTTTGCCTATGAAAGCATAATGGATGAATTATCTCATAAACTTAATATAGACCCTTTGGAAATCAGGCGCAGAAATTGCCTTACTACCGGAAAGGCTTTAGCAACAACCGGTCAGGTTTTCAAGACCTATGTTGCCCTTCCTGAAGTTGCCGAGAAAGCCTGGGAAGCTCTGGGGAAACCCGCCGGATGTAAAGATGAAAATAAAAAAATAGGACGGGGATTAGCGATAGGGCTAATGAGTTATGGCAGGATGACCTTTCTCCACGACTCTTCCCGTTGCTATGTGAGGTTGGAATCTGACGGGAGTGTATTGATCAGATCCGGAATACCTGATTTGGGAGGAGGGCAGATTTCCTTACTCTGTCAGATTGTTGCCGAAGAACTGGGTGTGCCCATGTCCCAGGTAAAAATTTACCATAGTGATACAGCATTGACTCCTCTTGCCGGTACCACAACTGCTACCCGTCAGACCTATATGTCCGGAAATGCCACCCTCAAGGCTGCCCGAGAGATAAAAAACAGAGTTTTAAATAAAGCAGCAGAGATATTAAATGTTAATGTGGACAAGTTAGACATTTTAAATCAAGAAATTTTTGTAATATACGATAAAACACAGTCTGTACCTCTGGTCAAAGTGGTAAGCGCCTGTAATTCTGCGGGAATAGAATTATTTTGCGAAGCCCAGTTTAATGCTCCTTTTAGCGCAGTGCCTGATTTATTAAATATTAGAGGGATGACCTTTCCTGATTTTACTTTTGGGGCCCAGGCAGTAGAAGTAGCGGTGGACACCGAAACCGGACAGGTAGAAATTTTAAAGCTTACTACCTGTTATGATGTGGGCAAAGCCATTAATCCTTTGAGCGTAGAAGGCCAGATGGAGGGTGGTTCAATATATGGAATGGGCTATGCCCTTACCGAAGAAGTTATTATGGAGAAAGGAATTACCATGACCCCCTCTTTTGCTGAGTATATTATTCCCACAGCAGTTGATGTACCCGATGTAAAGGCGATTCTAGTAGAATCAGGCGGAGGATTAGGACCTTATGGGGCCAAAGGAATAGGTGAGCCTTCTTGCAGCATTATTGCTCCGGCGATTTCAAATGCCATTTATGATGCAATTGGTATAAGGATTAAAAGTTTACCCGCCACCCCGGAGAAAATAATTAGAGCTTTAAAAAAAGATTATTTTGAAAAGTAATAAATTGATTGTAACCCAAAAAGTAAACAAAATGTTAATGTAGAGGCACGATGCATCGTGCCCATAGGAGAAATTAAGTAATAATATGGCGAGGGCACAATTCATTGTGCCCCTACAACATAATTATAACCAATGATTCTCTTACAAAGAAAAATATTTGTAAAATAGTAGATAGTACAAATTAATATGATATAATAACGAAAGCAAACATTAATAATTGTTAAGAATAAAATCGAGCAAAAACATTTTATGAGGTAATCTGTATGATATCCCAAGAAAAAATTAATGAAGTAATTGATAGAATAGTTAAAAATATTAATCCAGAAAAAATTATTTTATTTGGCTCTTACGCCTCTGGAAATCCAAGTGAAGAAAGTGATTTGGATATATTAATTGTAAAAGAAATGAGAATGCCCCGATATAAAAGAGGCAGGGAAGTGAAAAAGCATTTAAGAGGTATGAAAATTCCCATTGATGTAATTGTATATACTAAGAAAGAGATAAAAGAATGGGAAGGTACAAAAACTGCTTTTATCAACCAGGCTATTAAGCAAGGAAAGGTATTGTATGGCTAAAAGCAAGGGCAGAAATATTGGAAAGTTACGCAGTGGAAATGCGCTATCCTGATGATTGGTATGAACCGACCGGAAAAGAAGCAAGAGAAGCCTATTCTATGGCCATGAAAATAAAAGAATATATACTTAAAAAAATAAACGGTAGTAGTTGATGCTTGCAAAGTAAAGATAAGAAGGGTAGATTTTAAATAGGTTTAATAACTTTTTATAATATCAAGATATAATTAAAAGGTAATGGATTTGAAATAAAGATAAACCATTACCTTTTTGTTTTAATAAAAAATTATTTTGTAAAATGTGCAGGAATTTAAGCTTGAATTGGAGTATATAAATATATTAATTATTTTTCTAAAAATATTCCTACCTTTTTAACTATTACAAAAGATAAAGAAAAGGAGAGGAACAGATTGGAAAAAATAAAAAAGAGCAGATTAAAGAGGGAGTGAAAAAGGATAACAAAACAGGTGAAAATTTGTGAGGCTTTAAATTTGAAAGATAAAGCATTTATTTCTTTAGTAGGTGCCGGTGGGAAGAGTACCCTTTTTAAACGATTGGCAGAAGAACTAGCCCATAAAAATAAACGAGTGATTCTGACTACCACTACTAAAATGTTTTCCTGGCAATTGGCTCCTTTTATAAAAAGCGATAAATTGCTTAAGTGTCATAATGAAGAAACTACCCTGGGGTCTATTAAAAAATACTTTTCTGTTGAAAGCAAAACCGGAAGATTAGCAGTTATAGGAAAGAAGATAGAGGATAACGAAGAAGAAAAATTATCCGGCCCGCCTCCCGAGTGGCTGGATAAGTGGTGGGAGGAGAAAATCGCAGATTATTTTTTAATAGAAGCCGACGGAGCATCGGGGAGACCGTTAAAGGCGCCCGCTCCTCATGAGCCGGTAATACCTTCATCGACTACAGATTTAATCGGAGTAATCGGCATAGATGTTTTGGGACTTCCTTTACAAGAAGAGAATGTTTTTCGTTCCGAGATTTTTTCCCGTCTAACCGGAGTAAAATTGGGAGAGAAAATTGGAATTGAAGCTCTTGCCATTTTAATATGTCATCCTGAAGGTTTATTTAAAGAAGTTCCTCCGGGCTGCCGTCGTCATCTTTTTATCAATAAAGTAGAAGATTTCAACAGTATAGAGCTGGCTGAAGAATTGGCTTTTGAAGTTTTAAAAGTCTGCCACCGGAAAATTAGTGATATAATCATAGGAGCTGCAGGCCAAAACGAAGTAGTAGCCGAGGTGATAAAAGAGGAGAAAACATTATGATTTACGGAGTAATTTTAGCGGCAGGGGAAGGCAAGAGAATGGGGAAAGTAAAACTCACTCTTCCTCTGGGTGATAAGCAGTTGATAGAATGGGTATTACAGGCAGTAAAGTATGCCCCTTTAGATAAATATTTTTTAGTAGTTCGCCCTGAAGATAAAGAAATGATTAAAACCGGCGAGAAGTGGGGAGCGGAAATTGTGCTTAATCCCGAATACAAATCCGGGATGAGCAGTTCTATAAAAAAAGCACTGCACCGGATTTCTCCTGATGAGTTAGAAGGATTTTTTGTGATTTTGGGTGACCAGCCCTTTATTAATCCCTCTTTATTATATAAGATGATTAGAGCTTTTACTCCGGATAGTAAAGAGATAGTAGTTCCTTTTTATAAAGAAAAGCAAGGGAATCCGGTGTTTTTTGATGGTTATTGGAAAGATGAGTTGATGAAACTTACCGGTGATGTGGGAGGGAGAGTTTTAATTAAAGCCCATCCTGAGAGAATAAAAAGGTTTAAAATATCCGACGAGTCCATATTATTAGATATTGACCGGGAAGAAGATTATGAGAAAATGAAAAGTATTTTTGACTCTCTTCATAAAAGAGGAAAGATTTGAATAAGATGGAAAATATATTGGTAATTATCCGAGGCGGAGGAGACCTGGCTACAGGCGTAGCGGTGAGACTTTTTAGGGCCGGGTTTTCCGTGATGATTTTAGAAATAGACCAGCCCACGGTTATCCGTCTTCCCGTTTCTTTTGCCCGGACTATTTACCAGGGTAAGATTATTGTGGAAGGGATAGAAGCTGTTTTGATTTCCTCCTGGGAAGAGGCGGAAGATACTATTAAACAGGCAAAAATCCCGGTTTTAATAGACCCGGAAGGCCACTGTATTAAAAAACTTTCTCCTGCCGTTTTGGTAGATGCTATTTTAGCCAAACGTAATTTGGGGACAAAAATAGATCAGGCACCCTTGGTTATCGGCCTGGGCCCCGGTTTTACCGCAGGGGAAGACGTTGATGTGGTAATAGAAACCATGAGAGGACATAATCTGGGGAGAGTTTACTGTCAGGGGCAGGCCGCACCGGATACCGGTGTACCCGGAGAAGTAGGGGGAGAATCCAAGAGAAGATTGTTACGAGCTCCTGCTGAGGGTAAAATTATTCCCTTACATAAAATAGGTGACCTGGTTAAGGCAGGAGAGATAATTGCAGAAGTAGAGGGAGTTCCTTTAAAAGCAGAAATATCTGGTGTTCTGCGAGGGTTAATTTATCCGCAAAGTTTGGTTACCAGAGGGATGAAGGTTGGGGATATCGACCCGCGAGGGATCAGAGAATTTTGTTTTACTGTCTCAGATAAAGCCCGTTCATTGGGGGGAGCAGTTTTAGAGGCAATTTGCACTTATTTAAATAAAAAAGAATAAAGGAAAAAATTTTTTACATTTCGTTATATTTATATTAGAATAACGATTAGAGCATAAGATGAAATTTTACCAAAGGAGGGAGAGGGAAGAAATGTCAGAAATTTTAAAAGAAGCTTTGGAAAGAGTAGGCAAAGGTGAAGCAATCGCTTTGGTTGCCATAGTTGAGACCAAAGGTTCAACACCTAGAGAGGTGGGAGCAAAGATGATAGTGGGCAAGGATGGTTTGGCAGCCGGTACTATCGGAGGCGGGGTAACCGAAGCCAAAGTAATCGAAGAGGCAAAACAGGCTCTAAGAGAAGGTAAAGGAAAACTTTTAACTTACCATTTAACCAATAAACAGGCAGCTTTGGATAAAGGGGCTATCTGCGGTGGCGAGATGAAAGTTTTTATAGATATCTTGCAGCCCAAAGAAGAAGTATTGATTTTTGGGGCAGGCCATATTGCTGTTTGTGTCTCTAAATTGGCCAAGACAGTGGGATTTAAGGTTACCGTAATCGACGACCGAAAGGAATTTGCCAATCAAGATAGATTTCCGGAAGCAGATGAAATAATAGCTGAAGAAATAGAAGAAGCCCTGACCCGTCTTAATATTACTCCTTCTACCTACATAATTATATTAACCAGAGGACATTTGAAAGATGAAGAAGTGTTGACTTCAGTTATCAGGTTAGGTGCCGCCTATATAGGGATGATCGGAAGTAGGAATAAGAATGCCACTGTCTTTCAACAATTAACAAAAAAGGGGATATCCCAAGAAGAGCTGAATAAAGTCCATGCCCCCATCGGGATAGATATTAAAGCCCAAACTCCGGAAGAGATTGCCGTAAGTATTATAGCCGAGATTATCCAGGTGAGAAGAAAAAAGAAAAATAATGACAAGTAACACGTAATAGGTGATGAGTAATATGCGGGGACAGACCTTGTGTCTGCCCGTAATCAGAGAAAAAGAAACTAAGTTGTGATAATTTTAATGGTAAATTATAGGAAGTGATGATATTGAAATTGAGATATAAAATTTGGCTGGAAAAAGATGAAGAGAAAGTCTTTGGCGATGGACCTTTAGATATTCTTCAACGGGTTGAAAGAACCGGTTCTTTAAGGAAAGCGGCAGAGGAAATAAATATGTCTTATTCCCAAGCCTGGAACTTAATAAAAGATTTAGAAAAAAGACTGGGTTTTGATCTCTTAAAAAGAAAAGTCGGAGGAGAAAAAGGGGGAGGTTCAGAACTTTCCGAAGAAGCCAAAGAGCTGATGATGAAATTTGAGATATTTCACCAAAGAACCGATCAAAGTTTAAATTCACTATATAATAAAATATTTAAGGATGAATAATTTTTTATGAAAAAGATCGCAGTAGAAAAAGCAGTAGGGATGATATTGTGTCATGATATTACTCAAATTATCCCGGGAAAATTTAAAGGAAGGGCTTTTAAAAAAGGCCATATTATCCAGAAAGAAGATATAGAAAAATTATTAGAATTAGGGAAAGAACAGATATATGTATGGGAACCGAAAGCCGGAGAGGTTCACGAAGATGAAGCCGCCCTTCGTATAGTGCGGGCAGTCTCGGGAAAAAATATAGATTTTGATGAACCAAAAGAAGGGAAATCTACTTTAAAATCAAAAGAGAGAGGATTACTAAAGATTAATTCCAGCCTCATTTATCAGATAAACTCTATTAAAGATATTTCCATAGCTTCTCTCCCACAGAATTTTACGGTAGAAAGAGACCAAAGATTGGCAGGGGTAAGGATTATCCCTCTCACTACCCAAGAGGAAAATTTAATTCAGTTAGAAGATTTATGTCAGAAAAAAGGAAAGGTCTTTGAAATTAAAGAATATAAAAAATTAGAAGCTGCCCTGATAATTACTGGTAATGAAATATATAAAAAAAGAATTCAGGATAAATTTGGGCCGGTAATGAGAAGTAAGTTAGAATTTTTTAATGCCCAGTATCTTGGACAAACTTTTTGTCCGGATGATATAGAGGAGATTAGAAAGGAAATTTTACATTATAAGCAGCAAGGGGCTGATTTGATAATACTAACCGGAGGGATGTCCGTAGACCCTGATGATCTTACTCCGGGGGCGATAAGAGAGAGTGGGGCTAAAGTAGTAACTTATGGAGCGCCGGTTCAGCCGGGGAATATGTTTATGATGGCTTATCTGGGCGCCACTGTCTTGCTGGGAGTTCCCGGTTGTGCCATGTATTACCGGACTACTATTTTAGATGTAGTGCTGCCCCGAATTTTTATAGGAGAAATTTTAAATAAAGAGGACTTTATAAAGATGGGAGAGGGAGGATTTTGTTTAAATTGCGAAGTTTGCCGTTACCCCCAATGTTTTTTCTGTCGGTGAAATAAAAAGGAGAGAGAAGAAGATGGATTTTTATAAAGATATAAAAGAAAAGTTTTTTAATCTAATTAAAGAGAAAGATTTAATGTCTTCGAAGATACAAGTGGTAAGTGCCCGGACATTAACCTCCCAAGAGGTTATCGGAAGACCGGAACGGGATGATTTTCCTTTGTTAAAAGGAAAGGAAGTAATGATTCAAGCTGATTTTAAAGGAAGTTTAGGGCAGGCTTTTACTGGTATGCCGGGGAATTATAGTGGTACATTAAAGGAAATTTTCGATATGTCCTTAAACAATAATTTTGAGAGGGCTGTTTTTATTTCTGCCTTGAATGCTGTACTGCGATACCTGACTTATATTTCCAAAACAGTTCACTGCAAGGATAAAGAACCGGGGGAATGCGCTGCTCACCTGGTAGATTATATTAAAAAGCGATTTGGCAATCCTAATATCGCTTTTATCGGGATGCAGCCAGCTATGGTGGAGGCTTTAGCAGCTCAATTTGAAATTAGGGTAGTAGATTTAGATCCGGATAACCTGGGGCAAAAAAGGTGCGGAGTGCTAATAGAGGATGTTTCTCATACTGAAGAAATATTATCCTGGGCAGATTTAATTGTGGCTACCGGCACTACTGTGGTTAATGATACTCTAACTCCGCTTTTAATAGAAAAGCCGATTATATTTTACGGGGTTACCATTGCCGGCGTTGCTTACCTTAAAGGGTATGAACAGTATTGTTTTTGTAGTCACTAAAAAATAGGGGTCAGGTCTTCACATTTGACATAACATTTTTGCTATCTTATGTAGGAATAAGTTATGTCAAATGTGAAGACCTGACCCCATACTCAAACAAGTAACGGAAGAGGAAAATCAATGAAAAGAATTTTTGTATTGACATTAATATGGTTATTAATTTTTATATCCCTTGGTGAGTGCGGCTCCCCAAATTCGTTTCCCCTCGGTATGGCGGTAGAATTTATGGACCATGCTGCCTGTGCTTATATAAGTCAAGACAAAGGCTGGTTTGAGGAAGAAGGACTTAACTTGATTGCTTATGAGAGCTATGTAACCGGTATGGCTTTGGCTTCTGCTTTAGCCCGGGGAGACATTCAGGTGGCTTATATGTGTTTAATTCCGGCTATAAACGTCTATGCCAATGCCAGAGTTCCCATAAAAATAATTGCCGGAACACATAAATATGGTTATGGCTTGGTGGTTAATTCGGATAAGATAAAAAGTATTAAAGACTTAGAAGGGTCAGATATTCGCATCGGATGCGTTAGTGAAGGCGGGGCAGTAGATGTTCTCCTTCATCGGACGATAGACAAGTACAACCTTGATGAAGGGAAAATATTAAGTAATATTCAGCGCATGAACCCGTCAAAGCAAGTTCTGGCTATCAAGATAGGACAATTAGATGCTGCCTTTCTCCCTGAACAATGGGCAACCATGGCTGAAGATATTGGTTTTAAGATGTTGTTGATGAGTCAGGAGGTTTGGCCTGAAATGCAGGGGAGTGTTCTGGTGGTTAAAGATGAACTGATAAGAGACTATCCTGAAGTCGTTGAAAAATTAGTAAAGATATCACAAAAGGCGACCGATTGGATTAATCAGTATCCACAAGAAGCAGCAGAGATTGTGGCTCGGCAATTACAGGAAGCCGGAGAAAACCTTTTTCCGGTGGAGATAGCTGATATAGCTGCCAAGACAGAGATTACTCCCGAGGTTTTATTAATGTCCATGAATAGGTTGGAATATACTACCGATATTGACCCTGCAGTAGTTCAGG
>Ga0208046_1000306_pt1 | contig 10720 bp, 11 predicted proteins | sample PL_2010_300m_FD_184161 | JGI IMG/M metagenome (GOLD analysis project Ga0208046, IMG submission 184161) | Freshwater microbial communities from Powell Lake, British Columbia, Canada to study Microbial Dark Matter (Phase II) - PL_2010_300m... | ecosystem: Environmental > Aquatic > Freshwater >... | reverse complement strand
TAGCCTGAAAGGCTCATATAATACTTCCCTTCACCCAGCCCGGTGATGATATTCCCCGTCAGGGTATACGTACCGCCATCGGTAGCAAAGAGCCGGCAGTAATCTGTATACTCCAGGTGGAGCCCCACCTCACCCTGCTTGGTGAGGGTGATGTGCTGCCCTTCGGGAGTGACCGTTCGGGTGATCAGCCCCTGCGATTCGAGCGCCTTGAGCCGGCGTGATGCGGTCTGGGGGCTGGTAGCCAGCGTCTCTGCGATCTTCTGGGACGAGACAAAGACCGGCCCCCTGCACCCGCCCATCAGGGCGATCGTCTTTAAACACTGGAGGTCCTCTGCCATCAGCATGCTTATCAAAATTGGGATGCTTATTATTTATGGATTGCCATCGGATTCAATTTCGTTCACTGTCGAACAAGAGTTCGTTAATTATTTAACAGAGGGCGTCATTGTTATTGAGCATGAAAACCGGTGTGCGGAATCAGCTCGCAGAAAAAATGGCGGGTGAGATCACGCTGTCGGACTCCCCGGGTCTGGCGCTGAAAAAATGGCGCATGAACTTTGAGATTGCGCCTGGCGTCCTCTCCGAACGCCTCGGTGTCTCCCCCTCGGTCATCAGCGATTATGAGGGGGGAAGAAGAAAAAGTCCCGGGACCGCGATTGTAGGTAAGATCGTGGACACGATCCTTGCCATTGATGAGGAATCTGGCGGGAGGCATATCCAGCAGTTCTCCTCCATGCTGTATACGGGCATGGACGATGATGTCATCTATGACATGCATGAGTACGCGACGCCGATCCCTCTCCAGCGCTTTTCCGATGCGATTGGATGCACGCTCCTTTGCGGGTCGATGGACCAGGCCATTCATGGGTATACGGTAATTAACAGCCTGAACGCGATCCTGCAGCTCTCGAGCAACGAGTTCAACCGCATCTACGGGTGGAGCACGGAGCGGTCGCTGATCTTCACCAATGTATCAACAGGAAAGTCCCCGATGGTGGCGATCCGTGTCACCCCGTTTAAACCCCGTTGTGTTGTATTGCAGGGAATTGATAAGGTGGATGTCCACCCGATCGTCGCAAAGATGGCAGAGCGTGACAGGATTACGGTCCTGTGCACTGGCATGGAGACCGAGAAGATTGTGAATGTACTGAGGGAACAGGAATGGTAGGCATCATCACTTATGGTGTTTATATCCCGAGATACCGGATCAAGGTCGAGGAAATCGCGAGGGTCTGGGGCGCGAACGCCGCTGATATCTCCGGCGCGCTCGGGGTGTTTGAAAAGTCTGTCCCGGACATGGATGAAGACACAGCCACGATTGCCGTGGAAGCCGCGCGAAATGCACTGTGCAGACGCAGGATCGATCCTGAAAAGATCGGTGCGGTATATGTCGGGAGCGAGTCGCACCCCTACGCCGTGAAACCGACGGCATGCACGGTCGGTGAAGCGATCGGTGCCACTCCGAACATGACCGCTGCGGACTTTGAGTTCGCCTGCAAGGCGGGAACCGCCGGAATCCAGACGTGCATGGGACTGGTCAAAAGTGAGATGATCACCTATGGACTTGCGATCGGGTCTGATGTTGCACAAGGGGCCCCGAGCGATGCGCTGGAATATACCGCTGCTGCCGGGGGGGCCGCCTTCCTCATCGGCAGGGATAATCCCATTGCCGTTATCCATCATACCTGCTCGTACACGACCGACACACCGGACTTCTGGAGGCGGGAAGGCCAAGACTATCCCCGCCACGGGGGGCGGTTCACGGGCGAACCCGGCTATTTCAAGCATACCGAGGGGGCAACGCGCCTCCTCTTTGAACGGGTGAACAAGAGTGCGCGGGACTTCGAGTACGCGGTCTTCCACCAGCCGAATGCAAAGTTCCCGCAGAAGGTGGCAAACGCGCTCGGTTTCAAGCCGGAGCAGATCAGGCCGGGGCTTGTGGTGTCGCGCCTTGGTAACACCTACTCAGGCGCGTCTCTCATCGGGCTCGCCGCAACACTCGACATCGCCAAACCCGGTGACCGGATCTTTGTTGCCTCGTTTGGTTCCGGCGCCGGCAGCGATGCGTTTGACATCGAGGTGACCGATACGATTGACAGCGAGGCGTTTAACCGCCATGCCGCTCCATCGGTCGAGGAACTCCTCAAAAATCCGATTTACCTCGATTATGCACGGTATGCCCGGCACAAGGGGAAGATCGTGATGCAGTCATGAGAGACGTTGCCATTATCGGAATCGGGTGCACCACGTTTGGCGAGAAGTGGGGGAGTTCCTTCCGTGATCTTTTTGTCGAAGCCGGCGCCCTCGCGCTGGAAGATGCCCAGCTGTCAGGTGAAAAGATCGATGCAATGTATGTCGGCAATATGAGTGCAGGCAGGTTCATCGAGCAGGAGCATATCGGGGCACTCATTGCAGACTACGCCGGGCTCGCCACGCACCACATACCCTCGACGCGGGTGGAGGCTGCCTGCGCATCCGGCGGGCTTGCGTTCCGCCAGGCGGTCATTGCAGTTGCAAGCGGAATGGAGGACATCGTGGTCGCCGCCGGTGTCGAGAAGATGACCGACGTGGAGCCCGGCGCCAGCACCGACACCCTCACCGGGGCTGCTGACCGCGAATGGGAGGGATTTGTGGGTGCAACGTTCCCGGGGCTCTATGCGATGATTGCGACGGATTATATGCACCGCTACCATCTCACCCGCGATCAGCTCGCGCAGGTGGCAGTAAAGAACCACTACAACGGGGCGCGAAACACCATTGCGCAGTTCCAGCAGGAGATCACGGTCAGCACCGTTCTGAAGTCAACGATGGTGGCAGCCCCCCTGCGGCTCTTTGACTGCTCCCCCATCACGGATGGGGCTGCTGCGGTGATTGTTGCCCCGCTCGAACGTGCACGGGAGTTTACGGATACTCCGGTCAAAGTACTGGCAAGCGCCCAGGCAAGCGACACAATCACGCTTCATGACCGGCGGGATATCTCGACTCTGGACGCAACCGTGGCAGCAGGGCAGCGGGCGTTCAGGATGGCAAAGCTCTCGCACAAAAACATCGACCTTGTCGAAGTTCACGACTGCTTTACGATTGCCGAAATCTGCGCGATTGAGGATCTCGGCTTCTGCAGGAAAGGCGAGGCAGGCAAACTCACTGACGAGGGGGAGACAGCCCTGAACGGCAGGATCCCGGTCAATACGAGCGGTGGGCTCAAGGCATGCGGGCACCCTGTCGGTGCAACAGGCATCAAGCAGGTGTATGAAGTTGTCCAGCAGCTCCGTGCCGAAGCGGGCAAACGGCAGATTGACGGTGCAACAATCGGAATGACGCACAATGTCGGCGGGACCGGTGCCACGGTTGCAGTCCACATCCTGGGGGTCAGTTAGATGTCGGTCGCACGATTCTGGCGAAAGATCCCCCAGCGATACAATATGCTGGGCACAAAATGCGGGACCTGCGGCAGGCACTTCTTCCCGCCACGGTCGTTCTGCCCTGACTGCCGCAGGAGCGGGAAGGTGGCTGACTATAAATTTGCCGGTCTGGGCACGGTCGTGACCTTTACCGTCATTCACACGGCAAACGAGCAGTTTGAGGCTCTCACCCCGTACGTGCTCGCCATCGTGAAACTCGATGAGGGGCCGCGGATGACGGCGCAGATCGTATGCCGCCCAGATCAGGTGACGATCGGCATGCGGGTAAAAAGCGTGTTCCGCAGAATCGCCACGGACGGCGAGAGCGGGATCATCCACTACGGCACGAAGTTTGTGCCGGTCGAATAACACTACTCACTCTTTTTTCTGACATCATACACCACGTGCCACTGCGCCGGCGAATATGACCGTACGACCTTCTCTGCAGCAACATCCCCGCCAAGTACGGTAATCCGTTGCCGGTGCTCCCCTTCCTTTGACACGAGCGCGTAGAAGTGGATCATGCCACCAACTTTACAGAGCCTGAACGCATCGGGCAGGAAAGATTCCCCGGATTTGGGGAGGTTCATGACAATGCGGTCAAATTGCCACGGAATAATGTCTGCAAGGTGCCGGGCATCCGCGAGGACGGGCAGCACATTCCTGACCCGGTTCTTTGCACAGTTCTCCAGCATGAGTTCGATCGCATCCGGGTTGATATCAGAAGCGACAACAAGCGCCGCACGATCGGCGAGTGCGATCGCAAAAGGACCGACCCCGGCAAACATATCGAGGACGACTTCCCCGGTTTGGACGAGGGAGGTGATCCGCTGGCGTTCGGTGGCGAGGCGGGGGGAGAAATATGCGGCTGACAGGTCGATGGTGAACCGGTGCCCGTACTCTATAACATCTGTCCGCGTTGAAGATATACCGGCGAGGATGTCGAAGTTCCGGGTGCGGTACTCTCCATTCACTTCGCTGAGCGGATAGAGAACCGTATGCAGGGAGGGGCGCGAGGCAAGGATCTTTGCAGCGCCGTCCCTGTCACGATCCTGCATGACCGCAATCCCCCCGACCATATCGTGCCGGGGGAGTGGGGGGCGTTCTGGGTTGGGATAAAAGGTACACCATTCCGCGCCCTCCCTCCAACCGACAATGGGGATCAGCAGCTCATTGGCATCGACACGTGGTTTCAGGGTCCGGTCGAGCGCCCCTTCGCCGCTGAGCACCCGCCGCATCTCCTCACCTTTTCTGACAGGAACCCGCAGGCACCACTGCTCGTTCTCGTCTGGATCACCAACCATCATGTAGCTATACGTGCTACCATTATTCATGGCTGATGATGCCGGGCGCCATCCACCAGGCGCGGACAGCGGGGCGATGCAGAATACCGACACGGAGACTGCAATCCGCAGCCGGCTCAAGGAGGGATTGTTAAAACTCTACGAGCTGGAAAAAGAGGTACCCGCTGTCGATGCAATACGGATACGGCGCGAGTTCATTGAGTCCGAGACAGGTATAAAACTCGATAATGTCGGCATTTTTTCCATTGATGTCGAGCGCGTGGTTAAAAGGAACTGCGAGAACATGATCGGCACGGTGCAGGTGCCAGTCGGCGTCGCGGGTCCGTTGCTGGTGAATGGCGAGTATGCCCATGGCAGCTACTACCTGCCGCTTGCGACAACGGAGGGGGCCCTTGTCGCGTCCGTAAACCGGGGGTGCAGTGCAATCACGCGTTCAGGGGGTGCAGAGGTGCGGATCGTCCATGACGGCATGACGCGGGCACCGGTCTTTGCGGCACGGAGTGTCGCGCACGCAAAGCAGGCGGTGGACTGGGTTGCGGGGCATGAAGCAGAGCTCCGGACTGCAGCGGAAAGCACAACATCGCACGGAAAACTCACCGGGATCATGTCCTTCATTGCCGGCACGAGCGTCTTTTTCCGTTTGACCTTCGATACCAAGGACGCGATGGGCATGAACATGGTGACAATTGCGAGCGCGAAGGTGGCCGACCTGATCGCGCAGGGAACGGGAGCCCGCCTTGTCGCCCTGAGCGGAAACATGTGCACTGACAAAAAACCCGCTGCAATCAACGAGATCCTGGGAAGGGGCAGGAGCGTGGTTGCCGGGGTCGCCCTGTCCCATGACCTGATCTCCTCGATCTTCAAAACCGATGCCGCCACGCTGTTTGAAGTGAACTACCGCAAGAACCTCGTCGGTTCCGCCCGTGCAGGATCGATGGGGTTCAACGCCCATGCGGCAAACGTCGTTGCGGCAATGTTCATCGCCTGCGGGCAGGACGCCGCCCATGCCATCGACGGCAGCACCTGCCTGACAACCGTTGATCCTGTTCCGACCGGCGTCTACGTTTCGGTCACCCTGCCGTCACTCCCTGTCGGCACTGTCGGGGGTGGTACCGCCGTCGAGACCCAGCAGGAATGCCTGAAGATGCTCGGCGTTGCAGGTGGGGGCACTCCACCAGGCACCAATGCAAAGAAACTCGCCGAGATCATCGGTTCGGGCGTGCTTGCGGGCGAACTTTCACTGCTGGGTGCACTGGCGGCGCAGCACCTCGCACGGGCGCACCAGCAGCTCGGGCGCGGCTAGAACCGGAACCACTTCATCATCACTACCGCGTCCTCGCCATTGGAGTAGTAATGCGCCAACCGGAATACATCGCGGTAGCCGATCCTGTGGTAGAACTTCTGTGCGACGGTGTTTGATGCCCGTACCTCGAGCTGGACCCCGCCTGCCAGTTCCAGTGCAAACTGGTGCTCGATCCGGTTGACCAGCATCCTCGCTATGCCGCGGTGCTGGTAGAGAGTTGTCACGCCAAGGTTGCAGAGGTGCCCGTAGACATTCTCACCGGTATCTTCGAGCCCGCCAACCACAAAACCCACCACCCGCCCGTCACAGACCGCCACAAAATAGCTGCTCGGGTAATAGGTGAGGGCTTCCAGAAAGACACCCTGTTCCCACGGATCAATGAACAGTTCTCTCTCGATCGCGACAATCGAGGGTATATCGAGCGGTGTCACCCGCCGGATCTGTGCGGGCTGGTATGACGATATCTCACGGGGGCGTATCATAGGGCTGTTTCGTCCTCGGCATAAAAATTGCAGTTGTTGATGGTGCGGACGAAGTAATATGGTTTGCGCCAGCCAGGTGCCAGCTGTCCTGTTCATCAGGCCATGAAAGATGAGACTATTATGTGTTTGTGTCCAAATATGAGAGCACAGACAGTATCATGCCGGGTGTGGTCGTTCTTTCATGGTGAGGGTCTATCGTTTTGCCGCGGTGCGTCCAGAACGGGGTGCCGCGCCCGCCATCGCAGCTGTGCCGTACGATGTGGTGACTACCGATGAAGCGCGGGAGATCATCACAAAAAATCCCCGGAGTTTTCTGAAAGTCAGCCGTTCTGATGCACAGGTTCCTGAGATCCCTCCCCATAATACACGTGTGTACGAGCTGGCACGGGAAAATTTCCTTGCCATGCTCAGGGACGGAAGTATGCGGAGGGATGATGAGCCATCCATGTATATCTACCGGGTCATGCAGGACACGGAAACATTTGTCGGGCTCTGCTGTTGTGTTGACGTTGCCGATTACCGTGCCAACCGTATCCGCCGGCATGAACAGACCCGGTACGAAAAGGAGGAGGACCGTACACGGCACATCGGGATGACGCGTACCCACAATGGTCCGGTGGTGCTCCTGTACCCTGACACGGGCGGAATTTTTGAGTTCATTGAATCACTGGTCCCTGCCAATCCTGTCCCTGATGCGGAAGTCAAGACCGAAACAGGTGTCCTGCACCAGATATTCCGGATTTCTGATCCAAGGACGCTCGAACGGATCTCGTCACTCTTCGCACTGGTTCCAAACCTCTATATTGCCGACGGGCACCACCGTGCAAAATCCGCGGTCAACGTGGCTGACAGGAGCCCCAACCCGGCCGGACCCGATGAAGAGATCAACAGGTTCCTCGGGGTCCTGTTTGCGCATGACCGGGTGAGGATCCATGGCTACAGCCGCCTAGTGACCGATCTTGGCTCCTGCACGATGGACACATTCCTCCAGTCCCTGAAAAAATACTTTGATGTGCAGCCCTATGGAGAGGTGAATGGCCACGGGTTCAACATCCCGCCAAAGCTGCAAAATCCGGACGGATACCATGTCATGCATGTCTACCTCGACACCACATGGTACGAATGCACCCGTCCTATCGACCCGCTGGCATCAGTTCTGGATTCTCTGGACGTGACAGTCCTTCAGGACTATGTGCTAGAGGGGCTGCTTGACATCAGTGACCCCCGCGGCGATCCCCGGCTCCAGTACCTTGGTGGAGCACGACCAATCGCAGACCTTGCGCGCCTCGTGGATAGCGGAGCGTATGCAGTGGCATTTGCGATGCAGCCGATCCGCGTCGGAACCGTGCTTGCTATTGCCGATGCACACGGGGTAATGCCCCCCAAATCCACATGGTTCGAGCCAAAACTTTTGAGCGGGCTCGTTGTGCACACTTTTGAATAAGTGAAATCATTACCTTTTTTTCCCGCGCTTCCAATCTGTAATCGTATGATCACCATTGCACTCCCCAAAGGGAGCCTGGAGGCACAGACCCTGCAGCTCTTCAGGGAGGCTGACCTCGAAGTGAAACGGACCGCACGGGACTATAACCCGCACATCGATGACCCGCGCATCGGGAAGGTTAAGATCCTGCGCCCGCAGGAGATCCCGACCTACGTAGAGCGCGGCTATTTTGATGTGGGGATCTCAGGACTGGACTGGGTGAGGGAGACCGGGTCCGATGTCGTTGAAGTGGCAAATCTCTCCTACAGCAAGACCGGGGAAGGCAATGTCAGGATTGTTGTCGCCGTGCACCACGATGAGCCGGTGGAGACCGTCACCCGGATCCGCAAGGACAGCAGGGTGACCACCGAGTACCCGAACCTCACAAAAAAATTCTTTGAATCCCTTGGGATCCCGGTGCAGCTCTTCCATTCCTTCGGCGCATCGGAGGCAAAAGTCCCGGACCTGATGGATGTCGTTGTTGACCTCACGGAGACAGGTGCGACGCTGCGCCAGAACGGCCTGAAGATCATCGGGCAGATCATGGAGTCATACACGGTCATCATCGCGAACAAGGCAAGTTGGGAAGACCCGCTGAAACGCAGGGAGATCGAAGAGATCACAACACTGCTGTTCGGTGTAATCGAGGCGCGCCACAAGGTCCTGCTCACCATGAATGTCCCGTCCCGGTCCTTGGAGCGCGTCGTCGCTGCACTGCCGGCAATGAAAAAACCAACTGTCAGCCGGCTGCATGAAATTGATTACTACAGCATCCAGACGGTGGTTCCCAAAAGTGCGGTCAACAGGCTTATCCCGCAGCTCAAGGCATGCGGTGCGGAAGATATCCTTGAAATCCCGATTGCAAAGATTGTGCCGTAACCGGGCATGTTTTTTGTTCCCGGGAACCCCGTATATCGTGCATGCCTTTCATTTCGCTGCAGTGCAAGCCCACCATTTTTTCCCATTTCCCAATAAAACGCCTTTTATGCCTTGATCAGCACACAAATAGATTTTTATACAAGTACAGGAAGATGTTTCGCATAGAGTACCAATATTTATATCTCATTTCCAACCTATTAGCCATTGAGAAAGATTATGCGCCGGTCCAGCATCACCATACTACTCATCACGGTAATTATCATCGGGCTTGTTGGAATCGCGTACTTCACCGGGACCATCCCTTTTGGCAACAAAGCTGAGGATGTCCAGACCGATGGGGATGCAGACATAGGCCTTCTGCCTGTGCCGCAGGTTACCTCCCAGTCATCGCTGACAACACTTAAGGAAGCGCTGGACCAGCTTCAACAGCACCTCAAAGGAACCCCGTCCTCATCAAACTTCACACTTCATTATATCCGCGGGACTGACCTCGATGTCTCAGGGCAGGCCGCACACTGGGTATTCGGCGTCAAATACGATAACCAGAGCGTCCTGATGTATTTTGATGCCCCGGGCTGGCGATCGGTCTCGTGGGAGGAGGCAGTCCCTGAGAAGGAGATCGTTGAGGGTTCGTTTGTCTCACCAACGAAAGTCATCATGCGCAATGCCGGCATACTCTACGCTTCAGACCCAATGCAGGAAGGTCTGATCAAGCGCATGGACCTTATGAATGGGAAATACACCGTCACAATGGAAAGGCAGGGAACGCGTCAGACGTTTGTATTTGATGCAGGATCAGGGGTGTTGATTCCGTAATATGCAGAATGACAGGGGTAACCTTTCGATTGATTTTCTCGCGGGCATCACCATCTTCATGCTTGCGCTGATCTGGGTGTCGACGATGATCCCGGGGCTTCTCATCGGTGTCCAGACAAAAACGATCGATGTCGACGCGATTTCATACCGGACCGGTGTCATCCTCACCGAAGATCCGGGCATGCCGATAAGCCCCCCGTGGGAGAACAAGAACGATTATCAGAAAAACGAGATCGACAGGTTCGGGCTTGCTGCCTCAAAAGACACCCCCAATATCCTGAAACTGGCAAAAATTGAGCGATTCTTCTGCAGCACCTCGTTTTCCTATCCCACTGACTATAAAAACCGGTTGATCTTCGGAGACCGCCCGTACGGGTTTAATATCACGCTCAGCACGTTCGATGGCCTTCTGACCCGGTCTCTGGGGGACCTCAAACCGGAGGGATACGGCTATATCCGGCGCCTCGTGAAGATCAAGTATCCCAGCAATACGACGATCGATGCGCAGACATTAAAGAATTCAGCAAATGTTTCCCAGCATGTCTTTTCCATCCAGCTCAACTGCACCGAGCTGATCGGGAATGAACAGAATTTCGCGTACCAGATCAATCCCCGGCGCGATCAGATCATGGTCAACTTTACCAATCTGAGCGGGGCGCGGGTCTATACCTCGGCCACCAACAGGATCAGCCTGAACAGTATCGATATCTACCGCAGGAATCCCACGCCGCCGTACACGTTCTCCAAAGTCACGATCTATGGAAATGATGATCCAAAGTTCCAGACCTATGTTGACTGGAGTGGCGTTACAGCAACCCTTCCTTCCCTTGTCAATGACAGCGTATCGGTGATATTCTTACCAGGGTACTTCTATGGCATGGCAGACGATTACTCGATCGTCAAGATCAGTTATTCAGTTATACGTTCAGCCTGACCGACCCGGATAACTTCTTCAACAACAGCTTCACACCACCCTACTCCTACAACTACAGCCCGGCCCACGTGACGCAGCCGCGGTTAAAGGAGGGCGTGCTGGAGGTTGCCACGTGGAC
>Ga0208046_1000303_pt1 | contig 10776 bp, 10 predicted proteins | sample PL_2010_300m_FD_184161 | JGI IMG/M metagenome (GOLD analysis project Ga0208046, IMG submission 184161) | Freshwater microbial communities from Powell Lake, British Columbia, Canada to study Microbial Dark Matter (Phase II) - PL_2010_300m... | ecosystem: Environmental > Aquatic > Freshwater >... | reverse complement strand
TCCATGAGGAGGATCCCATGAACAACCTTTTCAGCAAGAGGCCGCTGCTTCTTTTTTTCTTTCTGACCGCCTTGATCCTGCTTGGTCCCTACAGGGACAGCCGCGTCGCCGCGATCGACCAAAATACCTATAAGAATCTCAAGATATTCACCGAGATCCTGGACATGGTGGAGAAGAACTACGTCGAACCCGTGGATTCCGATAAATTGATGCAAGGGGCGATCAACGGCCTGATGAAATCCCTCGACCCCCACAGCAGTTTCATGACCGCAGCGATGTACAAAGAGCTCGAGGTGGAGACCCGCGGGAGCTTCGGCGGGATCGGAATCGAGATCACCCTCCTGAAGGATGTCCTGACCGTCGTGTCTCCCATCGAGGACACCCCCGCCTACAACGCCGGGGTCAAGGCGGGCGATCAGATCATCCGGATCGACGGCAAATCGACCAAGGACATCACCATCATGGAGGCGGTCAGCAAACTCCGCGGTCCCAAAGATACCCAGGTGACGATCACCATCATGCGAGAGGGAATGGCCAAACCTAAGGACATCTCGATCGTCCGCAGTATCATCAAGATCAGGAGCATCAAGACAAAGACCTTTGATGACCATATCGGATATATTCGGATCTCCTCGTTCCAGGAACGGACGGGAGACGACCTGAAGAAGGCCCTCCGGGAGATCGAGGCGAAGGTCAACCCCCTGAAGGGAATTGTGCTGGACATGAGGAACAATCCGGGCGGGCTGCTCAACCAGTCCGTGGAGGTGTCGGACGCCTTTTTGAAGAAGGGCGTCATCGTCTCGACACGGGGCAGATCCAAGAGCATGGAGAGCAAAGCCGTAGCCAAGGACGACGGCAACGAACCGACCTGCCCGTTGATCGTCCTCGTCAACGAGGGGACCGCCAGCGCCGCAGAGATCGTCTCCGGCGCGCTGCAGGACAACGGGCGGGCGCTGGTACTGGGAACCCAGACCTTCGGCAAAGGCTCCGTGCAGACGGTGATCCCCCTGGAGGACGGCGCCGCCCTGAAGCTGACGACGGCAAAATACTATACCCCCAAAGGACGATCCATTCAGGCGGAAGGGATCGCCCCCGACATCGTCATCAGGCCCGTCAAACAGGCCGAAGAAAAGGAGCCTCCGGAAAATCAACTACTTAGGGAGAGGGACCTGCAGGGGCATATCAAATCGCCCAAGGAGACCGAGGACAAGCCGGAGGAGGTAAAGAAAGAACCGGATGATCTGGCCAAGGACAACCAATTGAAGAACGCGATCGATATCCTTCGGAGCTGGGATATCATGAAAAAGAATCTGAAGGGCTGATTTGGCGCCGGTGGTGTACGGAACATATGAAATCTTTCAAGCGCGGGAAGCGATTTCCGGTCCTAACTGTGATCATCGCCGCCGCCCTGATCGCGGCGGCGTTCCTTTTTTTCGAACGGACGGAACTCTCCGAGGATTCCGCCGCCCGCAAGGACCGGAAGCAGGCGCCGCCGAAAAGGGCGTTGAAACAAAAAGCGACGGAGCGAAGACCGGCGGCCGCAGAACAGAGGGGGCTTCGGATCGCCGTCATCATAGATGACATCGGATTCGATTTGGGCGTCGTGGAGGAGATGGCGCGGATCAAGGCGCCCATCGCCTTTGCTGTTCTCCCCCGCGCCCCCCATGCGGCGGAGGCGGCCGAGATCCTTCACGCGGCGGGCAAGGAGATTCTCCTCCACCTCCCGATGGAACCCCGCTCCTACCCTGAGGAAAATCCGGGCGCCGGCGCCTTGTTGACAGACATGACCGATAAAGAGATCCGGAGACAGATCGCCCTGGATCTGGCGGCCGTCCCTCACGTCTCAGGGGTGAACAACCACATGGGCTCCCGGTTCATGGAGGATGAAACCCGGCTTTCCGTCGTCATGGATGAGCTTGGAAAAAGGGGGCTCTTCTTCGTGGACAGCAGGACGACACCCCATTCCCGGGCGCGGGAAACCGCCGAAAAGGCCCATGTCCGTTTCGCCGCGCGGTCCGTTTTTATAGACCATACGCCGGGGTATTTAGCCGCCCTGGCGAATCTTACCCGCCTGCCCCGGCAGAGTGGAGAGGAAGAAGAACCTCTGTTGATGATCGGTCATCCCCACCCCGAAACGGTGCAGGCGCTCCGGGAGGTCCTGCCCATTTGGCGCGAGGAGGGGGTGCGGATCATCCCCGTTTCGGCTTGTCTCAACGGGTCCGACGGAAAAAAGAAGTAGCCATTTGCAATAGGAAGGACACCCCAATATGAAGTGGACCGTTTTCGGGAAAATAGGCTGGCCGTTGATTCTCACCCTCACCTTTGGGGGGTGCGCATCCTTCCCCGTCGAGGAAACGGCTGCCCCGCCGCCGATGACGGCCGGCATGCCGGAAAGCGCCTCCTTTCACTACTCGCTCGGCATTCTCCATGCCATCAACGAGAATGTGGAGGGGGCAATCCGGGAGATCGAAGAGGCCCGACGCCTCGATCCCGCCTCCCCCTATCTGGCGAAGGAGCTCGCCTCCCTTTACGCGAGCAAAGGAGACATGGCGAAGGCCGTCGAGATCTGTAAAAAGACGTTGGAGGATCATCCCGACGACATCGATCTCCGCCTCCTCCTCGGCGGACTCTATCTCAACCAAAAAGACTACACCGACGCCGTGAGCCAATACCGAAGGGTCATCGAACTGGACGCCAAAAACACAACCGCCCTTTTCTATCTCGCGACGAGCTATGCCGACCTGAAGCAGTTCAACGAGGCCGTCGCCGCCTTTGAGGAACTCATCCGGATCGATCCGGACCACCTCATGGCAAACTACTATCTGGCCAGGATCCTTTCCGACCTGAAGCGCTACGAGGAGGCGGAAGCGGAATTCAAGAAGATCCTCACCCTCAGACCGCAATTCGAATCGGCCCTGATCGATCTCGCCCACCTGTATGAAAAGCAGAAAAAGATCCCCGAGGCGATCAAAGCCTACAGAAATTTCATCGACCTCTTTCCCGCCCGCATCCAGGTTCGGATCAAGTTGGGGGAGTTGTTTTTGCAGGAACAGCGCTACGACGAGGCGGAAAACGAATTCCGGGAGGTCCTCAAACTCGACGGGACCAACCGGGAGGTGCGGCTGACCCTGGGGCTCATCAATCTGGAGAGAGGCCGGTATGAGAAGGCCATCGAGACGTTCGTCGCCCTGCTGCAGGAATATCCGACCGAATACCGGCTGATGTACCTCCTCGGCACGACCTACGAGGAGAGCGGAAACCAAGAAAAGGCCTTGGAAACCCTGAGGGCGGTCTCTCCCGCCTCGGACCATTTCGCCAACGCCCAGATCCGCATTGGGATGATTCTGAAGAAACAAAAGAGGGTGAACGAGGCGATTGATTCCCTCCTCATCGCCATCGAGAAGAAAAAGGATGCGCCGGAACTCTATGCCTATCTCGCCTCCCTTTACGAGGATCAGAAGGGATTCAGGGCCGCGGAAGAGATGATCCGGAAGGGGCTGCAGAACAACCCCGCCAGCGTCGATCTCCAGTACAGCCTCGGGGTTCTCTTCGAAAAGGAGGGACAGTTCGAGGAGAGCATCCAGACGATGCGGACGGTCCTCAAGATGGAACCGGATCACGCGGAGGCCCTCAATTTCATCGGGTACCTGTACGCGGATAAGGGGATCAACCTGGATGAGGCGGAACAGATGATCAGAAGGGCCCTCCAATTGAAGCCTGGAAACGGATACATCATCGATTCGCTCGGGTGGGTATTCTTCCGGCAGAACAAGCTGCAGGAGGCCCTCGGGACTCTCAGGGAGGCGGCGGAAATTCTGCCGGAGGATGCGGCGATCCTCGAACACCTGGGGGATGTCTATGCCCGGTCCGGGCAGATCCCGGAGGCCGTCGAGGCCTACGGGCGCGCCATCCGATTGAACCCCGAGAGTGAACCTTTGAAGAAGAAGCTCGCCGATCTGATCCGGGAGAAGGCCCCCGCCCGCTGATCCCTCCCCGGCGGCCGCGGCATGCCAAGCTCCCCGTTCTTACGGGCGGAACTTGCGGGAGGCGTTCCCGCTCGAGAATCGATGAAGAAAGAAAACGTCCCAAATGACGGTCCTGCGCGCTTCATCCCGGCGCTGCTGATGATCTCGGCCCTCGGTCTTGTCCTCTCCGGATGCGCCGCTGGAAGGGTTGCCCCCCGTCCCGCTCCCTACGATTCTCCGGAAGCAGCCCTCCGGGCGCTTGCCGCACCCTTGCCTGCAGGCCAAACAATCACCGCCACGGCAAGCATCCTGATCAACGACCACGGCCAGAAGACTCCCTTGAAGGTCGCGTTGATGATCAGGCAACCCGCGTCCCTCCGCGTTGAATCGATTCCCGTTATGGGCCCGCCCGATTTCTTCCTGTCGATCGCCGGCGGGGAACTCCGCGTTTTTCTTCCCGGAAAGGCGGGGGGAACCTTTTACACCGGACGGGCCACGCCGAAAGCCCTCTACCGATTCTTTCCCATCGCCCTGCCGGCCGAGGAGATGATCCCCCTCCTGATGGGCCGCCTGCCCCCGGATGACCGGAAAGCGCCATATTCATTGATCGGAGAATGGGAAGGGGGGTTCTACCGCATCGACCGCTGCGTGCGGGGCAGGAAAGTCCGCTCGGTCTGGATCAATCCGGCCGGAAACCTCATCATCCGGATCCGGACGTTTGGGGAGGGAGAAATCGCCGCCTACACCGCCGATTTCTCTGAATATACCCGGCTGGAAGGAAGTGTACTGCCACGGCGCCTGGTGATCGGCGGGGAGGCCATGCCCGAGATGACCATTCGCTACACGGACCTCCGGCAGATGGCCGCTGACCCGGATTCCTTCATGTTGGCGGTCCCGGAGGGGATCGCTCCCACCGCGCTCGATGAGTAAGGGCGGCCCTGCTATTTGATTTCCAGGAGTTTCGTGCGTGCAATCCGCGCCTGAGACGTATTGGGAAAATCCTTGACGACCTGCTGCAGGAGAAGTTTGGCGCTCGTCTTATCCCCCAATTTCAGGAAGGAGAGTCCCTGCTTCAGGAGGGCGTAGGGAACCTTGTTCCCCTCCGGAAATTGCTTGCTCACCTTGTCGTATTCGATAATCGCCTTTTCGTAATTCTTGTCGAAGTAGTAGCACTCACCGATCCAGAACTGGGCATTGTCGGACAATTCGGTATTCGGATAGAGTTTGAGGAAATTTTCAAACCCCTCCCGGGCCTTGTCATACTTCCCCTGTTTGAAGAGTTCATAGGCTGCCGCGTACAGGGATTCCTTATCCATTTTCACCTTGGCCGCCGCTTCTTTGGCGGCCGGCGCCGCCGGCGGTTTCTCTCCCTTTTCCACGGCTGGCGGGGCGGCTTCTTCCTTCTTGCTGATCTCAAGAAAATTTTCGATGAAATTTATTTTGAATATCAGGCCGTCCAGTTTCTCCCGGAGCCCCTTCTCCTCCTCCTCCCGCTTGGTCGCCTTGGCGGATGCGGCGGCGATCTCTTGCCGGAGCTCTTCCCGGAAACCTTCGGCAATCCCCCTGTTCTTCTCGAGTTGCTCCTTGAGCTCGCTGATCTCGACCCGGGCATCCGCCTGGCTGCTGCGCAGCGCGTCGATGGCCCGGTTGGTTTTCTCGATCTCGCCGCGTAGCCCCGCAATCTCTTCTTTCAGGGGCGCCATTCCCCGCTCCACCGCGTCGATCTTCTCGTTCGTCGCCAGAATCTGATGTCCCAGATCCCCCCGGGTTCGCCTAAGATCGTCCGTCGTGGCGCAGCCGACAAGGGAGACCATCGAAATCACCCACAGGATGGGCAGATATCTTCTCAACGCGCCTCTCCTTCACTCTCTTCCCGTCTTCCAGGTTGGGGCGACGCATTTCCCCCGCGGACGGCAGACATGAATCCTGTGGGCCCCGCTTAGGCGTGACCCACAGGACGATTCTCTTCACGTTGTGGTCCGTCCATAAATACGAAACAACAAACGGTTGCGCTCCCGCCGGGTGGTTGTTATTTCACGGGTGGGAAAACGACAAAATGGGCCCTTCTATTCTTCGCCCAGGCCGCTTCGTCATGTCCCTTGTCGAGGGGCATTTCCTCGCCGTAGCTGATCGTCTTGATCCTATCCTTCTGAATCCCCAGATCGCTGAGGTATTTCGCCGCCTCATCCGCGCGCTTCTGGCCGAGCGCCAGGTTGTATTCCACGGTGCCCCGCTCGTCGCAGTGTCCTTCAACCACGAGCTTGTATTCCGTGTATTTCAGATAGGCCGGCGCGCCCGCCTTCAGGATCGCCTGGGCCTCGGGCTTGAGGTTGTACTTGTCGAAATCGAAGTGGACGTCGGGAATCTGCAGCTCTTTGAGAATCGCCGCCTTTCTCGCCGCTGCCTCTTCCTTGGCCCTCTCGGCCGCTTCCCTGGCCGCCCTCTCGGCCGCTTCCCTGGCCGCCCTCTCTGCCGCTTCCTTGGCCGCCTGGTCCCTCAGGGCCTGTTCACGCAGGGCCCTTTCCCTGGCTTCCCTGTCTTCCTTCGCCACCGGCGCCACCGCCGGCGCCATTGCCGCCGGTTTCTGCTGCTGGGTGACCGCGGCTTCCTCTTTGATTGACGCCTTCTTGGCGCAACCGGTCAGGAATGTCACGGAGAGACACGCGGCAAGCATAATCAACCCTATCCATAACAGATTTTTCTTCATCCCTATTTCTCCTTTCATTGATCAATGATGTTTAGGTGATTCCTGATGGCTTGCATTATTTAAATCACTATCTTTTGTAAAAATCAATCGAAAAATGGAAAAAGATTCCTTTTGTTTTTTAAATCCAATGAGTTATGAACGGAAAATCCAGTACCCTCTCCCGCCACTCCTCGCCGGAGTCAGCGCAGATGCGGCGACCAGAAAGGACTTTGGCAGCCCTCGTTCCCCTCGTGCAGCACCCGGACATTCTGACCGTTGGCGTTCATGATCTCGATCCTGCTTCGACCGTATCCGTGGGCAACGCAGGCCAGATATCTCCCGTCGGGCGACCAGGCGGGGGATTCATGACTCCCCCCTTCAAAGGTGAGCTGCTGGGGAGTTCCACCCTCCGCATCGATGACAAAAATCTGGAAGCGGCCATCGACGGATCCTTCATAGGCGATCTTCTTCCCCCGAGGCGACCAGGCGGGAGAGGTGTTGTAATTGCCCTGATAGGTCAGCCTTCGCACATTGCCGCCATCGGCGTCCATGATATAGATCTGCGGAGAACCGGCCCGGCTCGAGACGAATGCAATGTGCTTTTCGTCCGGGGAGCGGACGGGTGAAACGTCGATGGAGAAATCGCGGGTCAGCCGCTGTAGCAGACGGTTTCCCACATTCATGTCATAGATCTCCTGATTCCCGTCCCGGCTCAGCGCCAGAAGAAGCCGTTCACTATCGCGCGACCAGGAACCGGGCAGATTCATCCCCGGATACGAAATGATCTTCTGCGTGACCCCGCTCGTCAAATCCCTTAGATACACATCGGGATTGCCGTCCTTGTAAGAGGTGAAGGCCAGGGTGCGGCCGTCGGGCGACCAGCGCGGCGAGAGGGTCAAAGCCCGGTCATCGGTCACCTTGCGGAGATCGGAACCGTCGAAATTGATCGTATAGATGTCGGAGGAGGAACCGCTCTTCTTGACGAAGGCGATCCGGGTGTCGAACAGGCCCGTTTCACCCGTCAGGGCCTGGAGGATCTCGTTTGCAAACTGCGTGACCATCCGGCTTTTGTCATCGGGTTTTCCCGAATAACGCTTTCCGACAACAAGTTCGCCTTTCACCACGTCAAACAGGCGAAATTCCGTGACGAGTTCCCGGCCGTCCGTCTGAAACCCGCCCTTGACCAGATATTCGGCGCCGATCGTCACCCAGTCCGAGAAGCGGGTCCCCTCCGCAGTGATGCCGGCCTGGGTCTGATCCTCCAGAAAGGCCCTTTTGTCGAAGACCTGAAAGTAGCCTGTGATCGTCAGACTCCGGGAGAGGGTTTCGGAAAACCAGACGGGCAGATCGACATCCGCCTGGCCGGGTTGCAGGGGCTTGAAATCGGTGATCGCAACGGGGAACTTGCGAAAAGAGGGCGAATCGATATCGATGTAGACTTTTCCGGACGCCTGGTCGGCGCCCGACAAAACCAGAAGGGCCAGGGTCAGAACCGCCAGGAGTTTCAGTTTCTGCATGCCGTCTTGCCTTTCCTTATCCGACCGTCCCGATCTGACAACCGATGAAACATATTGCATGGACATCATGATCTGAGATCTGTCGAATGAAAACGGATGCCCACCTCGAGGCTGCCGCCTCCAATCGCCGGAGGAAACGGCGGGAAGGGGAGCGCCTTTTGGATCGCCTTCAGGGCCGAATCATCAAAATAGCGGTTCCCGGACCGCTTTTCGAAAGTGATCTTCGTGACCCCCCCGCTCCGGAGGATGGTCACATCAATCACGGCTTCGAGCCCGTCATCGGGGAGCATCCCCTGGGGGAGCGCCCACTTTCCCTTGATCCGGAACCAGATCGCGGCATAGTAGGCCTGCATCTTATTATTGATGTCAACGTCGCCGGGCTGAGAAGCTGGAACGGCCGTTTGTTCGGGGGCGGCCTTCGCCTGGGCCGGAGGCTGAGCAACCGGACCGGTTGCGGCGACCTTCTTCCGAATCCTCTCCATCGCTTTCTCCAATTCCCGGTCCTGCTTCGGTTCCTGCTCCTGCTTTTTACGGGTCTCTATGCTGCGGATGGGAACGGCCGGGGCGGGCTCGATGCTTTTCTTCAGGACCGTCTCGGAGCGGTCAACTTTCTGCAGTTCCTTTGCCGCAGCCGTTTCCCCTTTTTGCTTCGGAATCGTCCCGGAAAAACTGACCAGGGCCACATTGTAGACGGGTCCGAAGGTCCTCTTCGGCGAGGGAAAAGAGGGGGTAAAAAAGAGGAGTGACAAAAGCAGGAGGTGGAACAGCAGAGAAATGAGGATCATGCTGTTCAGGCGGATACCCGCCTGTCTCTCCATGACGGCCCTGTCAGACATCACCTTCGTTCCTCTGGCGGTTCGGTGATCATCCCCAGTTTGTCCACCCCGGCCTTTCTAATCTCGGCCATGACTTCGACGACGAACCCGTAGGGGACGTTCCTATCCGCCCGCATATAGACCTCTCGGTCGATTCGCGCCGCAAAGATATGCTCCAGTTTTACGCCGAGTTCCGCCAGCGGCGTCTTGCTCTTGTTGAGAAATATCTCCTTTGCCCCGTTGATGGTCAGAACCAGTTTCTCCTCTGCAACATCGATGCTTTTCGCCTTGACCCGAGGCAGATTGACATCGATCCCCATCTGGAGCATCGGCGCCGTCACCATGAAGATGATCAACAGAACGAGCATCACGTCCACGAGGGGGGTCACGTTGATCTCTGCCATCGGCCGGTGATCGAAGTGATTTCTGCGTTTCGAGTATCTCATGGCAGCTCGCTCACTTTTTTACGTAATAACGTTCCACGATGTTCAACAGCTCCGAGGCAAAATTGTCCATTTCAAGGGTCATGTTCTTGATCCGGTTCAGGTAGTAATTATAGAAGATGACGGCCGGAATGGCGGCAGCCAGACCCGCCGCCGTCGCGATGAGCGCCTCCGAGATCCCCGGCGCCACCACGGCCAACGTGGCCGACCCCCGGGCGCCGATTCCCTTGAAGGTATCCATGATCCCCCATACGGTGCCGAACAAGCCGATGAAAGGGCTGGCGCTCCCCGTGGTCGCCAGAAAACCGAGGGCCGTCTCCAGTTTGGTCGTCTCCGAGCCGCAGGCCCTGTTCATCGCCCTCTCCACATTGTCGATGCCGGCGATCTCCATCACCTGGCTGCCCGCTTCCTGAGCCTCTCTTACAGGAGGATTTCCCCGCAGCACTTTGGTGATCTTGGCCAGTTCGGTGTATCCGGCCCGGAACACCTCGGCCAGTGTCGAGTTTCTATATTTCTTCGTCTCGGGGAAAATGTCCGACAGTTTCGTGCTTTTCATGTAGGTGCTCATAAACAGGCCGTTTTCACGGATGGCCTTCCTGATACTGAAATATTTCATCAAGATGATGGCCCACGAAACGATGGAAAAGAGGAGCAGAAGCAACAGAACCAACTGGACGACAAATCCCGCATTGAGAACCATGTCGAAAAGGCTGCCATGGAAATTCCCGCCCAGATTCACCGCGGCAACGGATGACGCTTCTTTCACGTTCGATCTCCTTTTATGAAAAGTATTCGGAGCGCATCCCTTGCCAAACCACGCCTTCAGGCGTTGATCAGGAAGGCGCCCCAAACCGCCTCTCTCCCCTGTCGGGGAGACCGTCCCATGCTGAAAGAAGCTTCAGCACGACGGCATTACATCTAAAGGAAAAGGCCGGCCTTGTCAAGGACCGAAGCCCCGAAAGTTCTCATAGGGATTCCGGCGTGAAGGCAACCACGTCGTCAATCCGGCCTTTGCCGGCCAGGATCATGGCAAGCCGGTCCACGCCAAGGGCGATACCGGCGGAGGGGGGCATCTGCGGGAGGGCCGCGAGAAACGGCTCCGGCATGGGGTAGACTTGACCTCCCCGGCGACAACGGTTTCTTCCGGCCTCTTCGAAGCGCCGGCGCTGCTCCTTGGCATCGGTCAACTCGGAAAAGGCGTTCGCCAGCTCCACCCCGGCGATGTAAAGTTCGAAACGCTCGGCGACGGCCGGGTTTCCCGCCTTTACCCGCGCCAGGGCCCCCAGCGCCGCAGGATACTCATACAGGAAAACGGGGCGTTCCCAACCCAGATGGGATTCGATATCGCAA
>Ga0208046_1000302_pt1 | contig 10797 bp, 10 predicted proteins | sample PL_2010_300m_FD_184161 | JGI IMG/M metagenome (GOLD analysis project Ga0208046, IMG submission 184161) | Freshwater microbial communities from Powell Lake, British Columbia, Canada to study Microbial Dark Matter (Phase II) - PL_2010_300m... | ecosystem: Environmental > Aquatic > Freshwater >... | reverse complement strand
GAATACTTCCTTAAGTTCTGGAATCTCTTCCTCATGTTCCAGTCGGTCCGCCAGGACTCGCAAGGCCAATGCTTGTGCCTTTGAAATGGCTTGGTTACGTGTATCTCCGTAAACCATGACTCCGGGAAGCTCCGGGATTTCAGCAATCCAGCGGCCATCTTCTTCTCTCTCGATTTCGATCTTCATAAATCACCCTCTGGTATATGATACCCCACTCAGAGGAGCCTGTGCAAGCTTTGTTTCCCTTCGCCGACGACGTAATCAGCCGCCCGGCCACGGGGTTGAATTATGAACCACCTAACTTGTTCCGGGTCGGCTGGATAAAATTGTTATGCTTTAGAATCCGGCCCGAAACTTTGTGCCCGTAGCTTCGCAATCTCAGCCTCCCAAACTGGCTGGTAGACTTTGTGCATCACTGCGTCGGTGAACGTTTTCATCTTGCCTACCGCATCCCAGTCGACGGAACCGAGGCCACGTTGTGCGTGCATAACCTGCTCTGATCGAATCCTGTAGAGTTCACGGAATTCCTCGACAATGACGTCTCTGAAGCCGAGATCGAGTAACGCCTTCTGAATGTCGCGCAGTTCATTCTCAAGTTTCCGCACACGCAAAACCCTATCAGAGATGAAAAACTCCATCGCTCGATAAAAGTTGCCGAATGCATCCTTTCGGAACTCGATGTCGTATATCTGAGTCGTTAGATGGTACAATCCCTTTAGGTATTCCAATCCAACGTCACTCACGGGTTCCCGCGCAAGTGCCCTGAACAGAAGCACGCTTTTGCGGACCTCCTCCTCAGTCAGCTCGTCCTTTGGATCGATAGGAAAGGGAATCTCGGGCTTCTGAATGAGAACCTTGACGGTCGGCGGATCGGTTGGGTTCAAGAGTGAGTATTGTGGAAAGGCGTATGTCTCAATTCTAGTCCAGCCGAAGAGTCCCAGCGTGGCGATGTTGAGAGCGACGAGGAATTTCGAGATGACCGCGTGGCCGACGGGATAGAAATCCTCGATGGATTTTACGCCGACAATGTCGCGCGCAATCACAAAGAACGAGCTTTCCGTCAGGTTCGAGACCTGAATCGCGGCTTCCGGCTTCATAAGAATCCCAAAGGCGTCTGGCCTAAGACAGTGTGAATACGAGGTTATTGGGCACGCGAGCAGATACTCAGTTGTCATGACTTGCTTTCATTCCTGCATAACGGGGCTTTTCAGCGGGCGCGCGCCTTTTGCGCTCCGCTGCAAAAGCATGGTTATGCAATTATTAAGTTTTTCAAAATAGTTTCAAGGAACAATCCCTCTTGCTACAAAGAAACAAATGCCTAATGAAGAATAATGGGCTCTAACTGCATCCACAAGCTCAACTGTTTCTTCACCATATCTGACACCCGCGTTGCACTGCACTTGATCTAAAAGATCAGATGTAAATTTTGGTAGTTGGCAGAAACTGACTGCGAGATTGTAAAGATCTGACAACTTATGGATTTTGGGGATAATAACCGATTTTTCAGACAAAAAGCATTTTAGCAACTTTTCAGAAAATTGTAACGATGCCCATTTTGATTGGCCGTAGTGAGCATGCTCAGATAAAATATTGTTTACTGCATTTTCTAAATCAATCTTGGCCTCTTTAATAAAAGGTTTTGACTTAATCATATCTAAGTATGAAAGCGATTCTATACCCGACAAGAAGCTTTGTTTGATTTCTTTTAGTTCAGATGCAGATAAAGATTCTGCATAATCATTTGGCATGTCTTCTATAAGATTTAGAATGTTAAAAACTGGTGTCGTCCCATTTGTAGGGAAAGTTGGGGAGTCTTTGTATTTCTTAAGATCATTTACACAAACAAAAGAAACGGTCCCAAAAATCATGGGATAAATTACGCGCCACGGATCGTTTCTAATCAAAATTATTCCGGTACCTATTGCCATTGAAGCCTTTAACCGATCCCCGTACTTTTTCTTATACCAGTCTTGGATATGGGCTGACAAACTATCTCCATGATAGACACTAGGAATGGCTTCTCCTGATATGGGCACTAAGGGAATAGTGATTTTAAGTTGCTTTGCAATCTCAACTGGAGAATGAATTGGCCGATTGAAAATAGGAATGCAACGATCTTTCAGAAGGTTGTCAATTTCTTCCATCAGGGCATTAAATTCTTGTTCAGTTTTTGGTATTGCAGGGTTCATTTATTTTTTTCCCAAATTGGACGCTTATGGCATAACGGCGCTGCGGATCAGCGGCTGACGTACACGCGAGCGTGCTCGCGGGGACGGTTGTCCGCTGCAGCCGCTTGATGGCCAGGCGCGTAAGCGCCGGGCAGAAAGCGGATGGCAATTCACAGCGCCGATGGCTCGGCGCGAAGCGTCCGAGCCATCGGCAAGATTAAGCAGCGGCGCCGAAGTGCCGTGGAGCATAAAAAGAAAGCAACGGACTTTCTCTCGCCCACGGATTGCGCCGTCTGCTTGAATCTTTGGTTCGGCACCTTTCTTGTCATTTGAAGTACCGTACAAGGTCGAGAACGTGTTTCCAGACAACCGGCGCCAAGTCCATCAAAACGCTTGCAAGTAAAGCAAGCGCGGCAATCCAGAGGCCGATGATTGTGTGTCTCCGGTCGCGAGCAGCCTCCTTGAACTGTGCTTCTCGCTCTTGGAGCGTCTTTGCGGCGGGGAAGAGCATCCCGTCGCGATGCTCGAAGAAGAAACAGAAGTCCTTACGCGGTGTTTCCACAATAGTCTGCCGTCTCCCCTGCCTTAACTCAGGAGTGTATCCTTCATCCCATACACCCATATAGCATGACAATGTGTTCTGGCGCAGCCAAGCGTAGTCATCGTTTAGGATGGCAGTCCGATGCTCATACGTGACACCGAAAGGGCTTTGCTCTATACTGCGTTGCAGGAAGTGGCAGTTTATACAAGCGTCTTTAGGAGACGTGCTCATTTGGTCCTCACCTTGAGATGCCTTTCAAGCCGAACGCTTCGCATAACCGGCTGGCAATGGAGCGCAGCGGAATTGCCAGTCCGAGTTAATACGGTTGTTATGCGATATTTACTTCTTCATTAAATAGACGCTACTTAAAAAGCTTTTGATCTTTCGAGGTCTTACGAGCTTTTTGAAATTCAACTTCAATTTTTTCGACAACATTAAGCATCTTTGTCATTTCTGGAACATCGATACAGATAGTCGTTTTTATAAACTGATTATCACGGTCTACAATGCTAACTACTAAATTTGTTTGTTTTCCGCCGTTAGCTGCAAAGAACGATAAGCCCATTTGATTTTCGTCGAAGGCCGAACCGTTTTTTTCGCACAAATCATAACTATCTCTTCCGAAGCAACCTAAGCTTTTCGAGGTGTCTGCTTGGTTCTTTTTGGCAATACCAGACCATTCGATAGCTTTTGTCACGGCTTTTTTGAATTTATCCCTTGTGGCTTTGGTGTTTTCTACCATAACGGTGGCGTCACCTAAACCAGTTTCACCCTTAAAGAGGATATATTCAGTATTGTTATCGCTTACTCCAACCCAAATACTAAACTTTTTATCAAACCAACGCTTCCAAACTTCATTGTATTCTTGACCTACGATTTCATCACCAACCCTGTAGATGTTAAAGGCCTGTGCTTTTGGTAAGCCACACAAAAGAGAAAGGCAAATCGACAATACAAAAGCCATAACATGGCTCACCTTTAATCCTTTCATTATTGTCCTCCTACGCATAACGTATTAAGAGTTTTTACGGCGCGGAGCCGACGTAAAAACTTAGTTGAACAAACCCTCTCGCGGGGATTTGCACCTCTTTGGAATTTTAATCGTTGTGTGTGTCTATTTAAGAGCTACTATGGGGAAATTTTTCTTTGAAATCAAGAAATAAATCGAAGCGATTGCCCATCGTGCAGCCATGTCGTGCACGGGCTAAAGTAAAAAGCAGGGCGTTTAATCCGGTGACGGGGGACGATCCCAGCATTTGGGCGTACGAACGGGATAACGAAAATCCTGTGACATCGTTTGCCGGTAAACAAAACAGCAGACTATCAGGGACTCCCTACATGAAGATGCCGATGGACTTCCGGGCGATGAGCAGAACATCGCGGGGGAAGATCCCCATGTAGAAAAGCGCCCAGACGCTCAGGGCAATGACGATGGAATAGGCGGGCGAAAAGTCCGGCTGGCGCTGTTCTCCCGAGGGCGCCCGGAAATACATGGCCATGATGACCCTCAGGTAGTAGTAGGCGGCCACGACGCTGTTCAACACGCCGATGACGGCCAGCCAGTAATACTTGGCCTTGACGGCGGCGCTCAGGATATAGAATTTCCCCATGAATCCGGCCAGCGGCGGCATGCCTGCCAGGGAAAGCAGAAAAATGGTCATGGAAAGGGCGATCAGGGGGTGTCTCCCGGCAAGGCCGGCGTAACTTTCAATCCCGGTATTCTCCCGATCTTTTTGCCCCAAGAGGATGACGACCGTGAAGGCGCCGATATTCATGAAGGTATAGACCAGGACATAGTAGAGGATGCTGGAGGACGCAAACGGATCGCCGATCACGAAGGCGATCAGGATGTAGCCGGCATGGGCGATGCTGGAATAGGCGAGCATTCGCTTCACGTCGTCCTGCACGAGGGCGGTGATGTTTCCGACGGTCATGGTCGCCACGGCAATCAGCCACAGGATGCCGGACCATTCCCCGATGAAGGGGAGGAAGGCCGTATAGAAGACCCTCAGGAAGGCGCCGAACGCGGCGGCCTTGATGCCCGTGGCCATGTAGGCGGTGATGGAGGTCGGGGCCCCCTGATAGACGTCCGGCGTCCACATATGGAAGGGAACGGAGGCGGTCTTGAAGCCGAATCCGACGATGAGCAGAGCCATTCCCATCATGAACATCGGGGTGAGGACGAATTTTCCGGAAGCGACATAGCCGGCGATCTCGCGGACGTCGAGGATGCCGGTCGTCGCATAGACGAGCGCCATGCCGTACAACAGAAAGGCCGTGGCAAAGGCGCCCAAGAGGAAATATTTGAGAGAGGCCTCCGCCGACCTGGGATTGCCGCTCAAAAGCCCGCAGAGGACGTAGACCGCGATGGACATCACCTCCAGGCCGATGAAGATGGTGATGAAATGGGTCGAGGAGACCATGATCATCATGCCCAGAACGCCGAACAGCAGCAGCGAATAGTACTCCCCCTTGACGATCTCTTCGCGCTCCACGTACCGAAGCGACAGCAGCGTCACCAGCAGGGAAACGATCAGCGCCAGGCTCTTGAAGAAGACGCCGAAAGGATCGATCGTATAGAGACCGTTGAAAATGCTTGCATCGACATCCCAGGAAGAGAGGGTGAAAACCAGGGCCAGACCGGCGCCGATGAGCGCTACGGCGCCCGCCAGGGTTCCGGCAATCGCCCTCCTGCCGAAAGCGGCCAGAAGGAGCGTGACGACGGCGCTTACGGTGACGATGATTTCCGGAACGATGAAACCGAATGCCAATTCGGGTATTTTAACCACCATGATTCCCGACCCCTCTCATTTTGCGCCTATCTGCCCCGCCGGGATATTTCCCGGTGAGGCGTAAACAACGGTCTTTGCCTTTACATCGTTGAGATAACCGGCCGCCGTGGCGTTCATCTTGTTGAAAAAAGGCATGGGATACAGACCCATCAGAAATACGAAAGCGACGATTGAACAAAGGATGGCGGCCTCCCTCTTCGAAAGGTCAATCAGCCTTCTGTTTTCCTCTTTGGTGATCTGACCGAACATCACCCGCTGGAACATCCAGAGCATGTAAACGGCGCCGAGGATGACTCCCGAGGCGGCAAGGACCCCGTAGAGCATGTTGCTGCGGAAGACGCCCAGGAGGATGAGAAACTCGCCCACGAAGCCGTTGGTCCCGGGCAGGGCAATCGAGGAAAGGGTGATGATCATGAAGAATGCGGCCAGCCGGGGCATCACCTTCGACAAACCGCCGAAGTCGGCGATCATTCGGGTGTGTCTCCTTTCGTAGATCATTCCGACGACAAGGAACAATCCGCCCGTGCTGACGCCGTGATTGAGCATCTGGTAGACGCCCCCTTCGAATCCCTGCATGTTGAAGGCGAAGATCCCAAGCATCACGTAGCCCAGATGGCTCACGGAGGAGTAGGCGACGAGCCTCTTGAGGTCCGCCTGCATGATGCACATCACGGCGCCGTAAATGATGCCGATGATCGCGAGCCACGAGATAAGCGGCTGGGCCGCAACGACAGCCGCGGGGAACAGGGGAATGGCAAATCGCAGGAACCCGTATACCCCCATTTTCAGCAAAACGCCGGCCAGAATGACGCTGCCCGCCGTGGGGGCCTCCGTATGGGCGTCGGGCAGCCAGGTGTGGAAGGGAAACATCGGCACCTTGATCGCAAAGGAGAGCGCGAAGGCCGCAAACAGCCAGTACTGCATGACCGCCGGCATGCCGGCTTTGTAGAGATCAAAGACGTTGAAGGTATAGACGCCGGTTTCCCCGCCGTGATGGAAGTAGAGCGCCAGAATCGCCAGGAGCATCAGGACGCTTCCCACCATGGTGAAAAGGAAAAACTTGATCGCCGCATAGATCCTTCGCGGGCCGCCCCACACCCCGATGAGGAAGTACATGGGCACAAGCATGATTTCCCAGAAGAAGTAAAACAACACGAGGTCGAGGGCGCACAGGGCGCCGATCATCGCCGTTTCCAGCAGGAGAAAGGAGACGTAATATTCCTTGATCTTTTCCTCGATCCCCTTCCAGGAGCACAGGACGCACAGGACCGTCAGAAAGGCGGTGAGCATCACCAGAAGCATGCTGATGCCGTCTATGCCGAGCAGATAGCTGATCCCCCACTCCGGGAACCACTCCCGCCGCTCGACAAACTGCATGCCGGGATTTTTCTCATCGAAATTGAAGAACAGGGGCAGCGACAGGGCAAATTCCACGAGCGTCAAAATGAGGGCGGAGACCTTGACGAGCGGGGCGTTCCTGCGCGGCAGAAGCATCAGCAGCAGGGCGCCGATCAGCGGCAGGAAAATGACCAAACTCAACAAGGGAAATGGCTCATTCATGGTTCAACACCCTCTCGGTTGCGAACGGCATCGCCGTCAGAACATCGGCGCCACGATCAGATACCCCACCACAATAATCGCCCCTACGATAATGCCGAAGGCGTACTCCTGAACGTAGCCGGTCTCCACCTTTCTCAATCTGCCGCCGGCCCGTCTTACCCAGTCCGCCATGCCGTTGACCAACCCCTCGATCATCCAGTCATCCATCACCCTGCGCAGGAAATCACCCGCCTTCAACGTCCCCCGGACGAACAGGAAATCGTAGAGCTCATCGACGAAATACTTGTGGTGCACCCAATGGTAGAGGCGGGACCACTTCGCCGCGAACCGCCCGGGAAGCGCGGGATTTTTTACGTAAAAGAGATAGGCGGCGGCGATCCCTATGAGGGCGATCAGGATGGAAGCCGCCATGAGGGCAAGCTCGACCGAGGCGTCATGACCGGCTGCCCCCGTCGACGCCCAGGCCGTTCGGATGAGATCGAAACCGAGCCCCGCTTTCACGGGGGCTTCCGGCCCGAAGACCGGCGCCAGGAAGCGTTCTATGGCGTTTCCCCCGCCCAGCAGGTGGGGAATCCCCACGTAGCCGCCCACGAGGGAAAGGAAGGCCAGGATCGTCAAAGGGATGGTCATAACCCGCGGCGATTCGTGGATGTGGCGCTTGACCTCCTCCGAGGCCCGGCAGTCGCCGTGAAAGGTCCCGAAAAAGAGGCGGAACATGTAAAAGGCCGTCATCCCCGCGGTCACGGCGGCCAGAAGCCAGATCAGCGGATCCCCGTGGGCGGAGCTGAAGGCCTTCCAGAGGATTTCGTCCTTGCTGAAGAAGCCGGAAAAGCCCGGGATACCCGCAATGGCCAGGCAGGCGATGAAGAACGTCCAGTAGGTGATGGGGGCCTTCTTTCTCAGGCCGCCCATCTTCCTGATGTCGAGCTCGCCGCTCATGGCGTGCATGACGCTCCCCGCCCCGAGGAACAGCAGGCCTTTGAAAAAGGCATGGGTCATCAGGTGGAAGATGCCGGCCGCATAGGCCCCCACGCCCACAGCCACAAACATGTACCCCAACTGGCTAATGGTGGAGTAGGCCAGGATCTTCTTGATGTCGTACTGGGCAAAGCCGATGGAGGCGGCAAAAAAGGCGGTCAAGACGCCAATGATCGCAACGACCAGCATCGTATCCGGCGCCATGCTGTAGAGGAAATTCAGACGGGCGATCATGTACACCCCCGCCGTCACCATCGTGGCCGCATGGATCAGGGAACTCACCGGCGTGGGGCCCTCCATGGCGTCCGGCAGCCAGACGTACAGGGGGATCTGGGCCGATTTTCCCACGGCGCCCATGAAGAACAGAAGCGTGATGATCGTGGCAGCCCCCCCGCTCAGGAGATGGGCGTTTTTCCCGATCTCCCCGAAATTCAAGGTCCACACGCCCTGGGCGCCCAGACTAACGAAGAGGAGAAAGATGCCGATCAGGAAACCGAAATCCCCCACCCGGTTGACGACGAAGGCCTTCTTCCCGGCGTCGGAGGCCGAATCCTTTTCATACCAGAATCCGATCAGCAGGTAGGAGCACAGGCCCACCCCTTCCCATCCCACGAACATCAGCAGAAGGTTGTTTCCCGTGACCAGAAGGAGCATCATGAAGACGAAGAGGTTCAGGTAGATGAAGAATCTCCTGAACCCCGGGTCATCGTGCATGTAGCCCACGGAGTAGACATGGATGAGAAAGGCCACGCCCGTCACCACCAGGCACATGATGACGGAAAGGGCGTCGAGCCTGAAACCGATGCTGACGCTCAGTTCGCCGGAGGCGATCCAGGTGGTGATCTCCCTTTCCCATATCCTGGCCGCCGCCGGCAATTGGAGAAACTCCCAAAAGACGCCGACCGTGGCGAGAAACGACAGAAATATGGCGAGACAGGCGACCCAGGAGACGACGGTCTTGGAGGCCCTGCTTCCGAAGGCGCTGTTGACGATGAATCCCAGGGCCGGGAAAAACGGTATCAGCCAGATATAATCAGCCATCTGCACCTATCCTTCAATGGAAAGAATCATCCTTTCAACAAATCGATCTCATAGGGGTTCACCGTATCCTGCAGGCGAAAGACCATGACGAAAATCGCCAGTCCGACCGCGGCCTCCACGGCGGCGACGGTCATGATGAAAAAGACGAAGACGGCGCCGTCCATGGAGGAAAGCGCGTTGGCGGCGGCGATGAAGACCAGGTTCACGGCGTTGAGCATCAGCTCGATGCACATGAAGACCACGATCACGTTTCTCCTGAGAACGGCGCCTACGGCCCCGATCGTGAAAAGGATGCCGCTCAGGACGAAACAGAGGCCGGATGGGATTTCCTGGAGCATCTGATGTGTTCCTCCTTACTTTCTCTTGGCGATGACCACCGCGCCCACGATGCCGACCAGCAGCAGAACGGAGGCGATTTCAAAGGGGAAAAGATACTGCCCGTAGAGCAGGGCGCCGATCGTCTTGACGTTGCCGGCCCTATTGACCGCCTCGACCGGATAATCGCCGCCGCGGCCGGTCATCCGGTAAAAGAATACCGCGAAGAGCGCCTCCACAAAAAGAATGACGGTGACCAGCGCGATGGCGATTCTTGTCTTCATGGACCGGCGCATTTTCCCGATCTCGATCTCCCCGCCCTTTTCCATTTGGACCAGCATGATCACGAAAAGGATGAGCATCATGATGGCCCCGGCATACACCATCACCTGCGCCACGGCGATAAACTGGGCGTTGAGCAGGAGGTAGATGACGGCCATGGAAAAGAAGGTGACGATCATCCATAGGGCGCTGTGGATGGGGTTCTTCCCCATGACCATCAGCAGGGAGGAAAGGATGGCCGTCAAGGCCGCGACGAAAAAGACAAGCTCTTTGAATCCGATCGCATCCATGTTTTACCCTTTACAGGAAAGGAGTTTCTCTTTGTCGAGGAGAAAGTCCTTCCTGGCGTAGTGAACCGTTTCGTAGTCCTGTCCCAGCCGGATGGCATTGACCGGACAGGCCTCCTGGCAGAAGCCGCAGAATATGCACCTCAGGGCATCGATCTCATACCGGCCGGGATAGCGCGAGCCGTCCTCCCTTTCCCTGATTTCCAGGGTGATGCAGTGCGAGGGGCAGACGGCGACGCACAGGCCGCAGGCGACACAGGCGGCCTCCCCGGCGGCGTTTTTTTCGAAGCAGTGCATCCCCCGCCAGCGCGGCGATATCGTTCTCTTCTCCTCCGGATAGCGGATCGTGATCGGCCGGGAGAAAAACATCTTCAGCGTCAATCGGAGGCCTTTTAACAGAGGAATGATCATCTCGGTCACCTATCTCAGCGCCACGACAAGGGCGGTCGCCACCACATTGAGGAGCGCCAGGGGGAAGAGAATCTTCCAGCCCAATTTCATGATATGGTCGTACCGCATCCGGGGGTAGGTGCCCCTGATCCAGATGAAGACAAAAACCAAAAGCAACGTCTTGGTGAAGAACCACACCGGCCCGGGCAGCAGCGGTCCCAGCCACCCCCCGAGAAAGAGGGTGGTGGTCAGTGAGGCCACGATCACCAGGTGGATGTATTCGGCAATCATGAAAAGGGCGAATTTCATGCTGCTGTATTCGATATTGAAACCGCAGGCCAGCTCGCTTTCCGATTCCGGCATATCAAAGGGCGTCCTGTTTATCTCGGCCAGGGCGGCCACAATGTACAAAAGAAAGGCAAAGGGCTGATAGACGATAAACC
>Ga0208046_1000301_pt1 | contig 10798 bp, 10 predicted proteins | sample PL_2010_300m_FD_184161 | JGI IMG/M metagenome (GOLD analysis project Ga0208046, IMG submission 184161) | Freshwater microbial communities from Powell Lake, British Columbia, Canada to study Microbial Dark Matter (Phase II) - PL_2010_300m... | ecosystem: Environmental > Aquatic > Freshwater >... | reverse complement strand
CTCCTGCGCGAGGAGACGAACCCCGAAGACGTCGAGGGGATGCGGGCGGCGGCCGGCATCCTCACGGCACGCGGCGGCATGACCTCCCACGCGGCGCTGGTCGCCCGAGGTTGGGGCAAGTGCTGCATCGTCGGCGCCGGCGCCCTTCACGTGGACGCCAAGACCAAGACGGCCAGGATCGCCGGCTCGGAGATCGTCCTCAAGGAAGGCGATGTCGTCACCCTCAACGGCACCAAGGGCCATGTCTATCTCGGGTCCCTGCCGATGATGGACGCGACCGAGAACCCGCGCTTCCAGCAGTTCATGACGATGGCCGACAGATTCCGCACGATGGGCGTCCGCACCAACGCCGACACCCCGGAGGACGCCCGGGTGGCCCGCAATTTCGGCGCAGAAGGGATCGGCCTGGTCCGCACCGAGCACATGTTCTACGGGGAGGGCTCCGACGAGCCGCTCTTCTACCTGCGCAAGATGATCCTCAGCAACACAGCCCGGGAGCGCAAGGCCGCCCTGAACGAACTCTACCCGTTCGTCAAGGCCATGCTGAAGGGGACGCTGGAGGCCATGGAGGGCCTGCCGGTGACTATCCGCCTCCTCGATCCGCCGCTGCACGAGTTCGTTCCGCAGGGCGCCGAGAAGCAGGCCGAGCTGGCCAAGGCGCTTGGCATTGCGGTGGCGGATGTCAAGAAGCGCGGCGAAGACCTGCATGAAACCAACCCGATGATGGGCCACCGCGGCGTCCGTCTCGGCATTACCTATCCGGAAGTGAGCGAGATGCAGATCCGCGCCATCTTCGAGTGCGCCGCCGAGCTGATCCAGGCCGGGAAAAAGGCCGTACCGGAGATCATGGTGCCGGTGACCTGCGACGTCTCCGAGATCGTCGTCACCCAAAAGATCGTGGATCAGGTTCACGCCGAAATCCTGAAACAGTTCGGCCTCGCGGAGTTGGAGTACAAATACGGCACGATGATCGAGATCCCCCGCGCCGCCCTTCTCTCCGATGAAATGGCCAAGAGCTGCGAATTCTTCTCCTTCGGCACCAACGACCTGACCCAGTTGACGTTCGGCTTCAGCCGCGACGACATCGGCGGGTTCATGAACGAATACCTCGACCAGAAGCTCCTGGCCGCCGATCCGTTCCAGACCATCGACCGGGAGGGCGTCGGCCAGCTCATCCGGATGTCCGTCGAGAAGGGCCGCGCCACCCGGCCGAACCTCAAGATCGGCATCTGCGGCGAGCAGGGCGGCGACCCGGCCTCCGTCGATTTCTGCTATGAGACAGGCCTGACCTACGTGAGCTGCTCGCCGTTCCGCGTACCCATCGCGCGCCTCGCAGCGGCCCAGGCGGCGATCAAGGCGGAAAGGAAAAGACTGTAAAATGAGAATGCCAAGACGGTCATTGAAGTATGGATGAACAAATCGAATTCGTGAAATTGATAGGTTTGCGGCTTGATTCCGCCGATATCCCTTACATGATGACCGGCTCTATGGCGATGGCTATCTATACTATACCGAGGATGACTCGTGATGTGGATCTGGTGATTGAGGTCAAACCGGCCGATGTCGCCAAAATCGTCGGACTCTTTTCCAAAGATTGCTATATCGATCAGGATAGCGTCAGAGAGGCGGTGCGTGCACATGGTACGTTCAATATCATCCATAATGACATCCACCGTTTCAGAACTCGATTGGAAATACATGCAAAAGTGGGCCGCTGTCCTCGGTGTTGACGATCTCTTGCGAAAGGCGGAGAAAAATGAGTGACGTTCCCAAGCAAATAGAGCAACGGTACAAGGAGATGTTATTGTCTCGAACGCCGCTGGAGCGATTGAGGATGGCGAGCAGAATGTATGATTCAGGGAGAAAGCTTGTCATCTCTGGCATACGAAATGGAAAGCACCCGCTCACGGCTTCGCAATTGCGCGGACAGGTCTTTTTGCGCATGTATGGGGGTGACTTCACGGTTGAGGAAAGGGAGAGGATTATCCATCGGATTCCTAACATGGAATGAGATGCAGACAGCTAAGGGGTCAGTCAATTGATGGGCTGAGAATGGTTATGCGCGAGTGTGTTGAAATAGGTTCCCCACCGGCATTTCGTCTTCAGCATCCCGAAGATCCCGCGCCGGTACTTTCTCTCTGATCGAAAGCTTCTGCATGATCTGAGCCACTGCGCTTGGGAATCTCTGAAGGTCTTCCTGCAAGAGCTAATTCCCATAAGGAATCCGATCAGCGAAGGGCAGCAAAAACCGGAAGATTTTCAACGTCCTGGATTGGCTCGCGGCCATGTGCTCGCATGTCCCGAACCGCGGGGAACAGATGGTCCGATTTGTGATAAAATCTACTTGACATACAAGACCATTCCCCTTATCCTCAGCTCACGCAAAAGCAAGTTCTTATCAGTTTTGTTACGTTATGGTCGCTTGCTGAGTGATGGATTGTCTTAATGTGCTTAATGGTCTTCGTGTTAATCCTTTTCCACTATTATTTTAGGAGGAGAAGCCATGATCGCGGTGTCGAACACGTCACAGGTAGCAAGAAAATTCTTGCTGGCTCTATTATCGGATTTGGCTGGCGACAAGAATTACAGACGGTGTTTCAAGGCTGCCCATAAAGAACTCCACTACTTTTTCTGGAAGATCAAACAAAAGGCAAATTCCATGGAGTTTATAAAGGATCTGTTATTTGATACGAATGGTAACTTCCCACATTCAGGACAGATTGATGAACTTCTGCAGGAATTTCAGCTCTCAGGAATTCTATCCAGACCGAACCCGACTTATAGGTACAATGACATAGCTATTGACCATAATCCTTCAGCAGAGGAGTTCAAGAATAACTTGACTCCTGAGCAAAAGACTCGTTACGAAGAGATCCTAAAAGAGTTCAAAAAAGAACTTGGGGTTCTTGGCTCTTAGTAATACCTAATTAACCAAATTAGGATATCACATGGATGGATCAACTGCTATCAGCGATTTTCAGAATCGGGTCAATAAGTTGGTCAGTGAGAGCCTTTCCGGTTATAATCCTCAGAAGTATGCGAAAGAAAAATCCATTCGTGATGCCGTGTGGGGTACTTGCCGGTTTTATCCTTGGGAGGTAGCTGTTCTCGACAGCCCTCTTCTTCAAAGACTGCGTGACATTCGACAGACGGGTTTAGCCTTCCTCGTTTACCCGACAGCTGTGCATACACGTTTTGATCACACATTGGGTGTCGTCACAGTTGCCAGCAGAATTGTCCGCAGTATTAACGACAAGCATCCTCAAAAGAAAGACCCCATAATCTCTTACGCTGATCATATGCGCATAAGATTTTCGGCACTGCTACACGATGTGGGGCACTCATGTCTTTCCCATGTGTCAGAAGCGATTTTCGGGAACACAAAGGAATTCCAAGCTTTGCAGGTTGAAATCAACGATCAGTTTGGCGTTACACCCAAACCCCATGAGATAATGTCCTGGCTGATTGTACAGTCTCAGAGATTTAAGGAATTCGTAGATGAACTGGTGGAAAAGAGACTCCTTGTGGACTGGGATTGTGCACCTGAAGATATTGACAAAATCGCAGGGAATATCATCGGGTATCGAAAGAATCCTTCAGAAAAGTTCCATGCTGACATAATTAACGGTCCAATGGATGCTGACAAGCTTGACTATCTTATGCGAGACGCTTACTTTGCTGGTCCAACAGTAGTCTATGACCTGGACAGATTTCTCCACACGGTCGATGCTATAGAGTACCCTCGTGATGAGATCCTCGTTGGACACGGGGCCAAGATAGTCCGATTATCTATACCGATTGAAGGTGTGACCGCGCTTGAGCAAATCATCATCAGCAAGCTGATGCTTTTTTCTTACCTCTATCACCATCAAAAGATCCGATGTGTGGAGGGCATGTATCACGTGGCTCTTGAAAGGAGAGTGGCCCTCTCTTCAACAACCCACAAGAAATTGGATTCGCTGAAGTTCGATCATCCGGTTTGTTTTCTCAGTTTATCCGACAGGTCACTGCTGCCTGATGCTTGGCCTCCGGAAATCGCGGGAGATAAGGTCACGGGGGAAATTATTAACATGTTAGTTAGGCGCAGGCTTTACAAACGTGCTCTGGTTATTTCACGGATTTTCATTCCAAATATTGATACAGATATGCAAGTGAAAAACGGATTCAACAGGCTCTTGACGTGTGCAACCAATAGTGAAGATCGAGATATCCTTACGAAGTGGATATTCGATTTAGCGTATAAGAAAATGGCATCCAAATCCTGTAAGAATGAGACAAAAGAACTTCGGAAGATGTTCAAAATCCATCACATATTGATCGACATTCCGAAATCCCCTACCATTGAAGAAGCGGAAGGGGTGATGATACCGATGTCCTCCAAAATGAATTCTCCAGATAAGAAATATGTACCCCTTAGCGACATGTTTCCAATAGAGAAGTGGGTTGATGCATATAATGCTATCAAGTGGAGGGGTCACATTTTCACACTTGAGGATGCTGCCCCATTCGTCAACATTGCTGCGATTGAGGTTTTGGCTAAGGAGCCATTTCACCTGAGCTTTACAAATCAAGCGTCAGATCTTTGCAAGATAACACGTCCGAATTTTGACATGTTGCCTATATTCGCGGGAAGAGAGGTCACTCATTAGTAGTCAACTATTATGCAGTTTGATTTGCCATAAAATATGTTCTGTTTTGGAGCATGGCAAAAATAACCCTTACCATTGAGGATCAGGAGGTCGTCAAAACCATTCTGAAGCGTCTTGGCCTCTGGCTCATCCGGTCCAGACCCCCAGCAAAGGCCCATGCGCCGCCGTCACGTGAATGCATTGTGGATGGCTCCTATCATACCGTCTTCCCCGACAATACCTCCTACGGCGATCCGGTTTATCCCTGGGAGGCCTACGTATAAAACAAATCGCCGAGAAAAATGGGTGTCAAGAGTGGATGTCTACCTAAAATGGCCTAAAAATACCCTTCCAGTTTCACCTAATCACCGAAACCCGCAACTCCCTCCCTAATATGGATGATGCCAGCGTCGAAATCTCATCAACCGCCATCACCGCCTCCTGTCTCAACACAATATGTTGTGACAAAACCTCCTTGACATGCATGGCCGCTTCCCCTATCCTCAAACCACATGAAAGAAAGTTGTTATCAGTATCAGTAAAGTCGTCATTGTCGCGAGGCTTTCCATGCCGGAAAAGGAATATTGGCAGATTGACGCAGCGAAGCTGGCGCGGGATATTCTGGATCTGACCAGTACGGCGAAGACCGAGGAAGATGTCAAGATGCGGGTGGAGCCGCTATTGCGGCGGGCTTTCCGGGAAATCGGCGTGGACGTCAGTATCGCCGAGTACGAAAAGACCACCGCATTGACGGCCAAAAGGATGGACGCCGTATACGGCTATGTGGTGATCGAGTACAAAGGTCCCGGCAAATTGGCGTCTGCCGCAGCCGTGCGAAAGGCCAAGGATCAACTCAAGACCTATCTGGAGGAGGAATCGCTCCGGCACGGCGCTGAGACCGAATCTTCCCTGGAAAAGGCCGTGGGCATTGCCTTGGACGACCGCCATATCCTTTTTGCCCGTTACAGCAAAACCGCGCGTATTCTTTCAACGCCGGTACCGATTGAATCCGAGCAGGGCGTCCTTTTTCCGGAAGTAAGACCGCAGCTTGGTTTCCATTATCAAGGCCCTTTTCCCATCAACGCGAGCAGTTTGACCAGCCTGCTGATTTATGCGCGTTCGGCAGCCCGACGCCCCCTTACGGCTGCGGATCTGGCGACGGTGTTTGGCCCCGAGCACGAGGTCGCCAACGTGTTGGTTTCGGAGATGTATTCCGCGGCGATGCGTGGTCAACGCCGCAGCCAGTTCCCGCGTGTCGCCACATTCTACGCAGAATGGGATCGGCTCTTTGGGGTCGTGTATGGAGAAAAACTGGAGAAGGCCGAACAGGCGGCGGAAGAAACGGCCATGCTCTATCATTTGCCCACCGGTATCCGGCTGAAGTCGCTTCTGTTCGCCATACACACCTTCTATGCGTTCCTGATGAAGTTGATCGCCATCGAGTTGCTCGCGCTCCAGCGCGATGCCCGGGTGGCCTCTTTTGTGGAGGGGCTTGCCGCCCTGGATGACGACGGCGTCAGGACCAGGCTTGCAGAGCTGGAAAGCGGGTCGGGCTTCCACGACCGGGGCATCTCCAATTTCCTCGAGGCCGATTTTTTCTCCTGGTATCTGGATGCCTGGACCGGAAAACTTGCCTCGGCCATGCGCGGTGCGATCCGCGCCATGGCCGACTTCGAGCCGGCGACCCCCGTGCTGGAGCCGGATTGGACCCGGGACCTGCTCCAAAAACTGTACGAACTGCTGGTGCCCAAGATGCTGCGGCACGGTCTGGGTGAATACTATACGCCGGACTGGCTGGCGGGCTATCTCGTGACAAAGGCCGGTTATGACGGCGCGCCGGGCGTGCGGTTCCTCGACCCCGCCTGCGGCTCCGGTACATTTCTTGTTCAGGCCATCCATCGTGCGGCGCAGCATGCCGAAAAACAGGATACCGTTCGCATTGCGGAAGTCGGCCGCGCCATCCTTGACGGCGTCATGGGGTTCGACCTGAACCCATTGGCAGTGCTGGCGGCGCGAACCAATTACCTCATAGCCTTCGCGCGTTTTCTGCCCTATGTGAGCCCCGTATCCATCCCGGTCTATCTCTGCGATTCCGTCCTGCCGCCCGACCGGGAGCCGGAAGACGATCACCGCCAGGCCGCATTGTTCAGCCCCGACACCGTCGTGTTCAGGACCAAGGAACATGACTACGTATTTCCAATCTCCATGAAGAACAAGGGACACATCGACCAGTTCACCAGCCTGGTCATGGTCGCCCTGCGCGGGAAGCTGGACGGGCCGCAATTCAGGCGTTTGCTGGCCGGGAAGCTGCCTTTGCCGAAGAAAGACTCGGAGCGGTTGGCGGCAATCTACGAGAAAATCAAGAAACTGGATGACGAAAAACGGGACGGCATCTGGGCGCATTACATCAAGAACGCCTTCGCTCCCGTCTATGTGGGCCGGTTTGACTATGTTGTCGGCAATCCGCCGTGGATTCGTTGGGGATACCTCGCCGATGAGTACCGCCGGCTGACCCTGAAGCTCTGGCACAACTACGGGCTGTTCTCGCTGAAGGGCCACGAAACGCGGCTTGGCGCGGGCGAGAAGGATTTTTCCATGCTTTTCACCTACGCCTGCGCCGACCGATATCTCAAGGACGGCGGCGTGCTGGGTTTCGTCATCACCCAGGAGGTCTTCAAATCCAAGGGCGCCGGCGAAGGCTTCCGGCGGTTCCGCCTCGGCGAGGAGGGTCCGGATCTCAAGGTGCTCGGCATGGAGGATATGGTTCATCTCCAGCCCTTCCAGGGAGCGGCGAACAAGACCACCATTTTTACGCTCACCAAGGGTACGGCCACGCGCTACCCAGTGCCTGTCGTGGAATGGCGCCGCAAGCCCGGCGTCGGCAGGATTCCGCCCGAATGGCCGCTCGAACGGGTGCTGGAAAGAACCGAACGCACCAAGTTGCAGGCCATTCCGGTAGATCCCCAGAGGCCGGTTTCCTCGTGGCAGACTGCAAAGCACGGCGACCTGAAACTGAGCGCGAAACTGAAAGGCGAGAATGCATATAAAGCTTACCGCGGTGCCAGCACAGAACCTTACGGCGTCTTCTGGCTGAACCTCAAGGAGGTGCGGCCCGACGGCCGGCTTGTCGTCGAAAACCAGTTCGATCGCGGCAAGAGGATAATCAAAAAGGTCTCCAACGCCATCGAACCCGATCTGGTTTATCCCGCAGTCAGCGGGGGAGAGATCGTGCGTTTCGGCATCAAGCAACCCTTCTATCTCCTGATTTCACAGGATCCGGCGAAACGTGAGGGCTATGACGAGGATTGGTTGAGCACCACCCTACCTTTGACGTATGCTTATCTCGTGCAATTCAAGAGTCCTCTGGTAACGCGTGCTTCTTATCAGAAATATTATCATCGAGAAATCAAAGAGGGCGGTAGAGTGGTAAGACGTGAACCGATTGCGCCCTTCTACTCGATGTATAACATCAACAAAGAATCCTTCGCGCGCTACCGAGTGGCCTGGAAACGAATGGCGGCGCGGATGGAGGCAACGGTGCTGACGTTGCACAAGACCCCCTTCGGGACCAGACCGGTGGTCGCCACGGATACCACGTCGCTCTTTACGGCAGGGACCGCAGATGAGGCGCATTACCTGTGCGCGATTTTGAATTCCCGGACCGTGGATGAATATATCCGCAGCTTCTCCTCCGGCGGCCGCGGATTCGGCGCGCCGTCGGTGGTCAAGAACCTGGCCATCCCGACGTTTGCCGAGGATACCCCTGTTCACAAGCGGCTGGCCGGACTTTCCCGGCAGGCGCATGAAGAGGTCAAATGGGGCCGCGACACGGCCCAAATTGAAGAGGAAATCGACGAGGCTGTTGAGGAATTATGGAATTTGAAACCCTGACCATCGACGACCCGCGCTATCCGTGCAAGCTGCTGGAGCGGCTGGGCACTGAAGCGCCAAAGCTGTATTTTCACGGACCGCTCAAACTGCTGGAGCGCTTCACCATGGCCGTGATCGCCGGGGATCAGATTCCCGGCCAGGCCATGCTGGCTACAAACGACATGCTTTTCAAGATTCGCGAGTATGCGCTCAACTACATCGGGCCGTGGCATTCCGTCATGGAAACGGAAATCTTCCGCCTGGCGCTCGACACCCCGACCGACGAGCAGCGCCGGCGCTCCCTGACGATCTGCACTGCGCGGGGATTGGCGCGAGAAAACTGGGACAATTTCCTGGGCGACCGTTTCGGCTACGAAGGACCGTTCACCGGTTTTCCGCAGAAAGAAGAATTCTACCGCCGGGCGAGCGATGGGGAGCTGCTGTGGCTTTCCGTCACCGACCCCGAACAGAAGCGATTCGAGCGCCGAAACATCCTCATGCGCAATCGAGTCGCCTGCGCGCTGGCCGATGTGGTATTTGTCCCGTTTTCGGAAAAAGGGGCGAAGACCCTTCTCACCGTCAAACAGGTCTTGAAAGACAAGGTTCCGATATTCACCTGCCAATACGGTCCGGATAAGGAAGCTGATGTGAACAAGGACCTGTTTGCGCTGGGCATCCCGTCTTACCCGCGGAAAACCGTCGGCGCTTACCTGGAATCCCTCGGCGCGTGCACCGACGCACCGCCTCCCTTTCCTCCCAAGCCTGAAACCCCTCTTGACGAAAGCAAGGATCCGGTTACACCCAACACAAAACCCAGGCAGATCTCTTTTTTGTAGTACGGGCGGGGGGCGTTTACAAATTGAGGCCCCTGCCGCGGAGGTATGCTTTCACCTGGCGGACGGTAAAGGTCCGGAAGTGGAAGACCGAAGCCGCCCGAAACTGGTGCCGGAAGCGGCGGCCCAGGCGGCGATCAAGGCCGGCGGGGAAAAGTAATTCCTTCGTCCCGAAGGCTCAAAGGGCTGGACGTGATTCATGCGTCAGTCGGCAGGTTGGTCAAAACAAAAGCGGCGGTGTCCTTGCGGACCCGTCGCTTTTTATCGTTGTTTCCTATTGACAGGCATTATCTGTTGTAGTAAATTACACAACAGAAAGGGGGTGGAATTATGGTTTTTGCCAAAACCTTTGGAAACTTTTTCAAAGAAAAGAGATTAGCAAAAGGCCTTACGCTGCGGGAATTTTGTCGTGTCAACGGGTTCGACCCGGGAAATATCAGCAAGATTGAAAGAGGCTTGTTTCCTCCGCCACAGTCAAAGGAGCTTCTCCTTAAGTATGCTGCAGCACTTGGAATTGAAGAAGGAACGGAGGATTGGCTGACGTTCTGTGATTCGGCAATCACGAGCGCCGGAAAATTGCCTCCCGATATCGTGTCCAACGAAGAAGTCATGAATGCGCTTCCTGTTCTCTTCCGGACGGTAAGGGATAAAACGCTCGATGAAGAAGACCTGCAACGGCTGATCGAATCTATCAAGAAAGAATTGCGCTGATGTTTAATATCCCCTATCTCAGCTATTCAGACATCGGGGGCAGAGTACAGGCATTCCTTCATCAGCACCACCCGTCATTTGAGATACCCATACCCGTTGAGGAGATTATCGAGTTGAAACTGGGGCTCGATATTTTTCCCTTTCCCCGTCTATACAAGGATCACGGCCTCAATGGCTTTCTCAGCCGGGACCTTTCTACGATCTACGTGGATGAAACGCAATACAGCCAGTTTAATGAAAAATACCGATACACTCTCGCTCACGAACTGGGGCATTACGTCTTGCATAAGGCATGTTATGAAGATCTGCCGTTCCGGACGCCTGATGAATATGTAAAATGGCGCCTTTCCCTCTCGCAGGGGGATATCAGTTGGTTTGAGACCCAGGGAGAATGGTTTGCAGGTCAGTTATTGGTACCCACGGTGCAACTGGAAAACGTCTGCAAAACCGTTGTCGCGAAATATCAGGAAACTTTTAAGAAATTTGCAAGAATGCCTGATGATGTCTGGTCGTATATATCGAATGAAATAGCCACACACTTTGATGTTAACCCTCCCGTGGTGGAAATTCGAATTAAAAAGGAAAACATTCCGGCGAAAATACCGATCCAGGGATAAAGGACCTGCGCATAATGCGGGGGGCATACTCACTATCGAATCGGTGGAAAGGAATCCAATCCCCGGCACCGCCATCGCCATCCAGGACTTCGGCAATGTTCTTGGCTTCAACCCTCACTGCCATATCCTGATCACGGAC
>Ga0208046_1000300_pt1 | contig 10808 bp, 11 predicted proteins | sample PL_2010_300m_FD_184161 | JGI IMG/M metagenome (GOLD analysis project Ga0208046, IMG submission 184161) | Freshwater microbial communities from Powell Lake, British Columbia, Canada to study Microbial Dark Matter (Phase II) - PL_2010_300m... | ecosystem: Environmental > Aquatic > Freshwater >... | reverse complement strand
CCTCTGTATATCTATGGGGAAGCGGGCGGATATTCTGAAGAGATGACGGCTGTTTTCAGGGACCTTGCCGCTTCTCCCGTTGACGGCGGCGGGAGATCTCCCGCGTCATGACCCGCTCCATGATCTCACGCAGTTCCGAATCGCGGATGGCGTCGAGGCTTTCCCGGATCATTTTGCGGTCGCGGCCCCGGAGATCCGCAGGAATCGGGTCGGCCGGCTGCCGGTCGGTTGCGTCAGAAGGAAGCGCCGGAATTTCGCCGACGGAAAAAAAGAGCCCCTTGACGCTTCCGCTTCCCGCAAGTTCATTTATCTTGACGATGATTTCTTCCTTGAGAAACTGGAGCTGGTGCATCCAGACGGGGGCGGAGACCCGGACGAAGAGGGTCCCCTGCTTCAGCGAATCCGGATAGGTCTGGGCGGCGATCCGAGGACCGACCGTCCGCCTCCAGATGTCCAGCAGGCGCCGGTCCGTCCCGGCATGGGGGAGCCGCCTCTTCTTGAGGATCTTCTGGAGAATATTCCCCAGCATCTCCGGTTTGGGCTGTCTTGCTCTTTTTCGCATCGGTATGCTTCTCTTCGAGATCCTTGTAAAATTTTCGAAGATCTTTCCTTATGAAAAGGAGGTCAGACCAGCTTCTTGAGCTCGGCGGCGAAGATGTCGTACAGTCGCCGGTCGAAGAGGATGAAGCGGATGACCTCGATATCGGTGTTCCCCCGCAGATAGTCGACGGCTATTTTCAGTGCGATATGGGCCGCCTCGGCAAGGGGGTAGCTGTAGACCCCCGTGCTGATCGCCGGAAAGGAGATGGATTTGAGTCCCTTTGCCGACGCGAGTTTGAGGCTGGAGAGATAGGCGCTCTTCAGAAGATTCGCCTCCCCCTTCGAACCGCCCTGATACACGGGGCCCACGGTATGGATGACATATTTCGCCTTCAGGCTCCCGCCGGTCGTGATGACCGCCTGGCCGGTCGGACAGCCGCCGATCTTCCGGCATTCCTCCATGATCGAAGGTCCGCCGGCGCTGTGGATGGCGCCGTCCACACCGGCGCCGCCCATCAGCCTTGAGTTGGCCGCATTGACGATCGCATCCGTTTCTTCCCGGGTGATGTCCCCCTCGACGAGGGTCAGAATCCCGCGATTGATCTTGAGTTCCATGGCGTTTTCCCCTTCTCCTCCCTGCAAGGCGCGCCTCCGGTATGGCTCTCCACGCGGCCTCAGGGGTTGATGACGTTCCGGCAGCGATTTCCCTCCCCGTAGACGAGCATGCGGTAGGTCTTCTCGATCCGGTCCCAATGTTCTTCCCGGTCCATCGACCAGTAACGGCCGATGACCGAGACCACTTTTCCCAGAGCGATCTCCGCCGTCTTTTTCTCGATGCGGCCGATATAGTGGGCGCCGCTTTCCGGCAGTTCCCCCCGGCGGCCGAGCATGGCGTGGATGTAGAGGTTTCGTACGCCCTCCCGCCGGGCGAGGTCCATCAGGGCGAAGAGGTGGTTGATGGAGCCGTGCGAGCTGAAGAAAGAGACGATCCCCAGGAGGTGAAGCGCCCTCCGGCCTTCCCGTGCGGAGCGAATCACCTCCAGCAACGGCCCGTTTCGGAAAAAAGAGCCGTCGGCGATTGCCCGGTCGATCTTCACCCGGTCGGAGTAGACGCGCCTTCCGGCGCCGATATGGAGATGTCCCGCCTCCGAATTGCCGACGGCGCCGGCCGGCAGTCCCACCGCTTCCCCCGCAGCCCGAAGCGTCGTTCGGGACCGGCTTTCCATCAGGGAATCCATCCGGGGGGTGCGGGCCTTTGCGATCAGGTTGCCGCGCGTTTCATCGCTCCAGCCCCAACCGTCCAGAAGAAGAAAGAGGACCCGCCGGCCGGCGTCCGACTTGACCTGTCTTCCGGCAGGCGATAAACCGGGATCGGGGACGATCAGGGAGCGCCCGGTCATCGCGTCCGGTTGAGGGAGTCCCAAGAGTTCAAGGACCGTCGGGGCGACATCGGCAAGCTCGCCTCCCGAACGAAGGGCCGGCCGGGGATCGATCCCGGCGATGATCAGGGGGACGGGGCTGTCGGTATGGCCGGTATCGACCTTCCCGTCCGGGTAGAGCCACTTCTCCACGGTGCCGTGGTCCGCACTGACGATCGCCGTCATCCCTTCCCGGAGGGCGGCATCCACGATCCGCCCTGCGCAGTCGTCCACGCATTCCACGGCCCGGAGGATGGCGGTCTCGTTGTCGATGTGGCCGACGACGTCCACATTGGGGAGGTTGACGAAAATAAAACGGCAACCGGAATCGCGGATCTTTCCAAGGGCCGCTTCCGTGATCCGTTCACTCGACATCTCCGGGGCCTCGTCGAACAGGGCGACGTCTCTGCGGGTCGGAACGATGACCCTCTCCTCCCCTTTCAGGGGCGCTTCCTTCTTTCCGTTGAGGAAAAACCCCACATGCACCGCCTTTTCCGCCTCGGTGATCTTCGCCTGGCGCAGATCGTGAAGGGAGATCGTGTCGCTCAGCGTCTCCTCAAGGGTCCCGTCGGGGGGGAAGGCCACCCGCACCGGGAGCCCCCGGCGGTATTCGATCATCGTTGCGAACCGGAGGTTCAGATCCGGTTCGACCGGGAATTCCTTGAAATCCTTTTCCGTCAGGCTCCGGGTGAGCTCGATTTCCCTCTCACCGCGGAGGTTGTAAAAGATGGCGGCATCCCCCCCGGCGATCCTTCCGACCGGTAGATTCCGGGCGTCGGTGAGGACCAAAGGGGAGAGGGTCTCGTCCTCCTCGCCCCGCCGGTAGGCTGTTCTGACCCCTTCCGCCAGGGGAAGGGGTGCGTCCGCTTTCATGGGGTTCTCCTTTTCGGGAAGGCCGCTTCGGCGGGATAGGGACGGATGGGTACGTCCGGCGCAAATCTTCCCGCCGCTTTTTTTAGCGGAAGAGAAGGGAAGAGTAAAGCGAAACTTTCCCGAATCCGCCGGCCCGCTTGGGACTTGAAAAAATTGCGCTTCGATGGTAAATAAAACAGAACATGAATTTGACGGACCGATTTCTGAAACAGAGAGTGAAGATGGTCGAGACTCAGATCCGGGCGAGGGGCATCACGGATCTGCGGGTCATCAAGGCCATGGAAAAGATCCCCCGCCACCTCTTCGTCGATGAGGGTCTGATCGAGCAGGCCTATTACGACAGCCCGCTCCCCATCGACCGGCATCAGACCATCTCGCAGCCCTATATTGTTGCGCTGATGTCCGAGGCGATGGAACTCAAGGGAGGAGAGAAGGTCTTGGAGATCGGGACCGGTTCGGGATACCAGACCGCCATCCTGGCGGAGTTGGCCGAGAGGATCTTTTCCATCGAGCGCATCGCCGTTTTGGCAACCCGGGCGAGAAAGGCGCTCGATGAGCTGAACTACTATAATGTGGCGATCCGGGTGGGGGATGGAACCTACGGATGGCGGGAAGAGGCCCCATTTGCGGCAATCATGGTGACGGCGGGCGCCCCGCAGGTTCCGCGGATTCTTATCGAACAGCTCGCCGCGGGCGGTCGTCTGGTGATCCCCGTGGGAAACCGCAACTTGCAAACCCTTATAAAACTCACCCGCCTGTCGGCGGATCCGGATGAAGTCAAGCAGGAGGATCTTGGCGGCTGCCGCTTTGTGGATCTGATCGGGGAACACGGGTGGGCAAATTGACGAGAGAAAATTCACCCTTTCCGATTTTTTCAAACTGTATGAGCCCGCGTCGCCTGAAGTCGATCGGATTCGCCTTCCTGCTGTTGATCTCGCTGGCGATCCTCTCCTGCTCGGGCTACCCGATCAGAGGAGAGCGGCCCCGGGGGATCTACCACCGGGTGAAAAGCGGGGAGACCCTCTCGGCCATCGCCCGGGCCTATAAAGTCAATCTGCAGGATCTTGCCGAGATCAACAATATCGCCAATCCCAATCAGATCGAAGTGGACAGCGTCATCTTCGTTCCCGATGCGAACCAGATCCTGGATGATGTCCTGACGGCAGCCCAGTCGAAGAGGCCGATGGCCCCGACTACCGTCGCCGAGGCGCCGGTCGCAAAACCTAAAACGGAGGTTCCCGGGAAGGATCTGCAGAAAAAGGCGCCGGCGGCGGAGGCGATCAAGGGCCGGGAAGCGTCTCCTGCGGACGTACCGACGAAGGATCGCGCCGCCCTTGCCCCGCTGAAGAAAGAACGTTTGGCCCTGCCCAAGAGCCCTGAAAAGCCGGCAAGCGAGAAAACGGAGGTCCGACCGCCGAAACAGGGCGTCGAAGAGCGGGAAGGCCTCCAGTTCGACAAGAAACGCTTCATTTGGCCGGTCAAGGGGAAGGTGGTTTCTCAATTCGGCATCCAGCCTAACAGGATGTACTTCAACGGCATCCGGATCGCTGCCGATGAGGGATCTGCCGTTCAGGCGGCGGCGGGAGGGTCGGTGATCTTCTCTGCGCCTCTCAAGGATTATGGAGAGACGATCATCATCAAGCACGAGGACCATTATGCAACGGTCTATACCCACCTGGGGGTCAGAACCGTACGTGAGGAAACCCGGGTGAAAAAGGGGGACCGGATTGCATTTCTCGGAAAAGCCGAAGGCGGGGAGCCGCCCTATCTCCATTTCGAGATCCGGTATAAGAACAAGGCCCGAAACCCTTTTTTCTTCCTTCCGTGAACCGGGTGAAATGGGACCCTGCATTGGAAATCTTCAATGGTGCAGCCCCGTACCCGGTCCTCAGTCGTCATGTTCGGGAAAACGCTTATGAATCTCAAAGAGGATGTCAACGGCTTTGAACAGGGTCCGATCCGACCCCCCAGCGAGGCCCGGAGTCTCCTGATCCGGGCGACAAGAAACTGCCCCTGGAACAGGTGCGCCTTCTGCCACACCTATCAGGGGGAGGTTTTTTCACTCCGGCCAGTCGCGGAGATCAAGGCGGACATCCGGAAGATGGCCGAAACGGCCGAGCGAATCAAGGGGCTTTCCCTGCGGTCCGGAGAAGGGGGAGCGGTCGGTGAGAGGACCATTCAGATGATTTTCGGCCGGGCGGAGAATGAAGATCGCTATTTTCAGTCCGTTGCGGCGTGGCTGCATTACGGCGGGGAATCGGCCTTTCTGCAGGATGCCGACTCCCTGATCATGAAGACGGACGACCTGGCCGAGGTGATCGCCTTCCTCTGTAAGACCTTCCCCTCGATCAAGCGGACGACCATCTACGCCCGCGCGAAATCCGCTGCAAGAAAGAGCGTGGAGGAACTGAAGCGTCTCCGGGAGGCGGGGCTTTCACGGGTCCATGTCGGGATGGAAAGCGGCTGCGATCCCCTGTTGAAATTCATCCGCAAGGGCGTCACCTCTGCCGAACAGGTCGAAGGAGGACAGAGGATTCGGGAAGCCGGCCTCACCCTTTGCGAATACATCATGCCGGGCCTGGGGGGGGTCCGGTGGACGCGGGAACATGCCCTTGAGACCGCGCGGGTCCTCAACCGGATCAACCCCGATCATATCCGCCTGCGGACGTTTCAGGCGGTTCCGGGCACGCCGCTTGCGGAAAAGGTCCGGCTGGGGGAATTCCAGCCACTGGATGATGAGGCGATCCTTTGTGAGGTGCGGTTGTTTATCGAATCGCTCGACCGGATCACGACGGAAATTGTGAGCGATCACATCCTGAACCTCTTGGAGGAGCTGGAGGGAAGGCTTCCGGACGATCGTTCACGGTTGCTCGGCGTCATCGACCGCTTTTTCGCCCTGCCTGCCGAGGAAAGGATGATCTTCCGTCTGGGGAGGCGCATGGGGTCTTACCGGCGGCTGGATGATCTGGCCGATGAGGGAAGGAAGATGCGGTTCAAGAGGATCCTGGAAGGGTACCGTACGAAGGACCCGTTGGAGCTGGAGCGGGATCTTGCCGCACTCAGAAGCCGTTATATCTGAAAGGGGGAGGGCTTGTTGAAGGGAAATAGGGGACATCAGGTTCGGATCTGGAATCGTGTTGACTATTCCTCCATGATGTGATAAATATACATTTTCAAAATAAATTTATCGGGTGGAAAAAATGTTCAAGGTGGGAGATTTGGCGGTATATCCGGCGCAGGGCGTAGGGGTGATCGAGGCAATCGAGAACCGGGAGGTCGGGGGAAGCAAACAGCTGTTCTACATCATGAAGATCATGGGGAACGGCATGAAGATCATGATTCCCATGGCGAGCGCAAAATCGGTAGGGCTGCGCGAAGTCATTATGGAAACCGAGATTCCCAAGGTATATGAAATCCTCAGAATGAAGGATGTCACGATCGACAAACAGACCTGGAACAAGAGATACCGGGAATATCTGGAGAAGATCAAGACGGGATCGGTATTCGAAATTGCCCGGGTTCTTCGCGATCTTTTCATCCTGAAAAGCGACAAGAACCTCTCGTTCGGCGAGAGAAAGATGATGGACACGGCGAAGAACCTGCTCATCAAGGAGATTTCCGTAGCGAGCAACTCTGCAGAAACCAAGGTTGAAGAGGATCTCAAGACGATCTTCACGATACAATGATCCCTGCACACGCCGTCCGTTATTCCGACCCCGTTGTTCGAAAAGCGGATTGGATCGGACAACCCCAGCATTTACAGAGCCACGTAGAAAGGACAAAAAGGCGTTTCCGCGTTCCCCAGGAAGAGCGGAAAGCGGTGGGATTGAAGCTCTCCGCGGCAAGCCGCAGGGAATGGGCTCGCTGACGGATTCATGAAACGATAAGGAAAGGGGGTGGATCGATTTGATTGTGAGAGCGCTCTTGGTTCTGGCATGCGGCGCAAGCGGTTATTCGATTGCATATCAAAGCTATGACCAGTGGTGGGCCTGGGTGGTCGGATCATTATTGGGTTTGTTGATTGCACTATTCGTGATTCAGATAGAAAAGGCCATCCGCAAGGTCTCCCTGCGGGTCATCCTGGGCGGCGTGGTAGGGATGCTCATCGGCCTGCTGATCGCCTTCCTGTTCGCCTATGGCTTGAGTTTCGTCAGCAACATCATGGAAAAAAGACAGGTCGTCCCGTGGATATACACGCTGCTCACCGGTACCATGGGATATCTGGGACTGGTCCTCGGATCGAAGAAGGTCGAGGAGTTCACTTTTTTTGGCTGGGGTCCGGCCAAGGAGATCAGTGATTACCGGATCCTCGATACCAGCGTCGTCATCGATGGCCGGATCGCGGATATCTGCGACACCGGGTTCCTGGAGGGGAACCTGATGGTTCCGCGCTTTGTCCTGGACGAGCTGCAATACATCGCCGATTCCTCGGATTCCATGAAGAGGGCCCGGGGGAGGAGAGGGCTGGACATCCTGAATCGGATGCAGCGCAGCAGCGGCATCTGTATCGATGTGGTCGACCACGATTTCCCCAAGATCAAGGGAGTGGATGCCAAACTCGTGGCCCTGGCCAAGAAGACCAACGGCAAGATCATCACGAATGATTTCAACCTGAACAAGGTGGCCGAGCTGCAGGGGATCAAGATCCTCAATGTGAACGAACTGGCCAATGCCCTCAAACCGGTGGTCCTGCCGGGGGAATTGATGACGGTCAAGATCATCAAGGAAGGGAAGGAACCGGGGCAGGGGGTGGCCTATTTGGACGACGGCACCATGATCATTGTGGACAGCGCCCAGAAGCACCAGGGGGCGAACGTGGAGGCGCTGGTGACGAGCGTTCTGCAGACGACCGCCGGCAGGATGATCTTTTCGGAATTGAAAGCGGTGGTCGCGGACAGGAAACCCAACGGAATGAATGCAAAATAGAAACGCTTTCCAGGCCCGGCGACCTTCGTGACCGGGCTTTTTCTTATCCGGGACGCATCCATGAAGACGGTGGCCATCGTCCCCGCCGGGGGATCGGGAAAAAGGATGGGAGGGGGGATTCCGAAACAGTATCTGCCGCTGGGAGGGATTCCCGTTCTTGTCCGATCGCTTCAGGCGTTTCAGTCTGCTCAGGCCGTGGATGAGATCTTCCTCGTTGTTCCCGAGGGGGATATCCCCGAGGTCCAAAAAACGGTCGTGGGGAGATACCGCCTCTCCAAAGTCAGTCAGGTGGTGGCCGGCGGCGCCAGAAGGCAGGATTCGGTTAAAAACGCACTGGTGCACCTGCGCGAGGAACACGGAATCGTTCTGGTCCACGATGGCGTGAGGCCGTTTGTCTCCGGAGGGTTGATCCAACGCGTCATCGACGCGGCCATAGCGGAGGGCGCCGCCGCCCTCGGCGTTCCGGTCAAGGACAGCGTGAAGGAGGCAAACGCCGCGGGATGGGTGATTAGAACGGTGAGCAGGGAGGGGTTGTGGTTGACGCAGACCCCGCAGGCCTTTCGCAAGACGCTCATCCTTGCCGCTTACGAGCGGGCTGCGGCGGATGGCTTCTGCGGTACGGACGACGCCTCACTGGTGGAGCGAATGGGGGCGCCCGTACGGATGATCCCCGGCGACTGCCACAACATCAAGGTGACGACGCCGGAGGATCTGGTCATGGGAGAGGCCCTTCTTCGCCAGGGTTTGTTGGAAAAGGGGTGAATGATGCGGATCGGTTTCGGTTATGACAGCCACCGCCTCGTGGCCGGGAGAAGGCTGGTCCTCGGCGGGAAGACAATCCCGCACGAACGGGGGCTTCTGGGCCATTCGGACGCCGATGTTCTGATTCATGCCATTTGCGACGCGATGTTGGGCGCACTCGGCGAGGGGGACATCGGCCGGCAGTTTCCGGATACGAATCCCGCCTACAAGAACGTCTACAGCCTGGATCTTCTGGAGCGTGTCGGGGCGCTCATTGCCGCAAAGGGGTATGAGGTCGTCAACGTGGATTCGACGATCGTGTTGGAGAGGCCGAAACTTGCCGCCCATATCGGGGAAATGGTCGAAAACATCGCCGGGATTCTCCGGATTCCCGCCGTGCGTGTGAGCGTGAAGGCCAAGACAAACGAGGGGATGGGCCTCGTGGGGGCGGGCGAGGGTGCGGCCGCCTTTGCCGTCGTCGCTCTCAAACGGGGAGGCGGTTCATGACGGCCCCCCAGAGGATCCGGGTGCGCTTCGCCCCTTCGCCGACGGGCGAGCTCCACGTCGGAAACGCACGGACGGCCTTACTCAACTGGCTTTTCGCCCGCCGTTGGGGGGGAGTGTTTGTCCTCCGCATCGAGGATACGGACCGGATCAGGACGACGGATGTCTTTGAAGAAAACCTCATGGACGACCTGAGATGGCTGGGGATCCGATGGGATGAAGGACCGGGAGCGGGCGGCGCGTACGGTCCCTATCATCAGAGCGGGCGCCGTGAAATCTACTCGGATTGCCTCCGGCGGCTCGTTGCCGAAGGGAGAATCTACCCCTGTTATTGTTCCGAAGAGGAACTGGAGGCCGAGCGGGCGGACCTGATCTCTCGGCGGGTGATGCCGCGCTATCAAGGGAGATGCCGGCATCTGACGGCGAGTGATCGGAGGAAATTCGAGAAAGAGGGCCGTTCTCCCGCCTGGCGCTTCCGTGTTGAGGACGGGCCGATCTTCTTCGACGATCTCATCCGCGGTTCGATGACCTTTCAGGGCGAGGCCATCGGAGATTTCATCATCGTCCGATCGAACGGCATTCCCGCCTATAATTTCGCCGTCGTCGCCGATGACCACTTTATGGAGATCAGCCACGTCATCCGCGGCGAAGACCATCTCTCCAACACGGCGACGCAGGTTCTCCTGTACCGGGCGCTTGGTTTTGCTCCGCCCCTCTTCGCCCACCACTCCCTGATCCTGGGGAAGGACCGCACCAAGCTGAGCAAACGTCATGGCGCCGTCTCCATCCGGGAGTTCCGGCGCCGGGGGATCCTGCCGGAGGCCCTCCTCAACTATCTGGCGATTCTGGGCGGCTCGTTCGAAGCGGGTCGGGAGGTCTGCAGGGCGCAGGAACTGATCGAGATCTTCTCGCTGGAGAGGACCGGAAAAGGCGGCGCCGTCTTCGATGAGGAAAAGCTCCTGTGGATCAACGGCATCCATATCCGGCGTCTCGATCCGAAAGTCCTCACCGACATCCTTATCCCCTTCATCCGGGCGGCCGGGTATGACGGGTCCTCCTTCCAGCGAGACCGGCTCGATGGGATCGTCGCCGCCGTTCGCGACAACCTCCCGACCCTGGCCGACATCGGCGGTTTTCTCGATCTTTTCGACGACGACCGTTACCGGATCGACGAGGAGGCTGAGATCATGCTGCGGGGGGAAGAAGCCAAAACAGTCCTCACCGCACTCCGCAAGGAACTCGTCCTGCTGGCCGGAGGCGGTGAAAATGCCGCAGGACAGGCGCCGGATGCCGCAATATCTCGATTCTACCACGGCATTGCCGGCTGGATTCGAAACAACGAGACGGGCCTTAAGGGAAAGAAGCTCTACCTGCCGATCCGGGCGGCCGTGACGGGCCGTCTCCACGGCCCCGAGCTTGAGAGGATCTTCCCGCTGCTCGGCCCGGCATCCCTTCTCAGGCGCGTCGAAAGGGCCCTCGCCCTCTCATAAAAGAAGGGGCTGTGAGTCTTTCCATCTTGACCGGGGCTGGCCGGTTAAGGTATACATTCCCCGGTGGTTTTATCGGGATTTTTCAACGTCATTCAACGCCGTCTGTTCGGAAAAGTGAAGCGATAGGAGGGGCGCCGTGAAATTCATCGACGAGGTAAACATCAAAGGGAAGAAGGTGTTGTTCAGGTTCGATTTCAATGTCCCTCTCGACAGTTCCCAGAACATTACCGACGATGCCCGGATCCGGGCCGTTCTTCCCTCCATCAATTATGCCCTCGACGAACGGGCACGGGTGATCATCATGTCGCATCTGGGA
>Ga0208046_1000296_pt1 | contig 10892 bp, 15 predicted proteins | sample PL_2010_300m_FD_184161 | JGI IMG/M metagenome (GOLD analysis project Ga0208046, IMG submission 184161) | Freshwater microbial communities from Powell Lake, British Columbia, Canada to study Microbial Dark Matter (Phase II) - PL_2010_300m... | ecosystem: Environmental > Aquatic > Freshwater >... | reverse complement strand
CTATAATTGGGTCTATTTTACAAACAATTTTTAGATTATCCATTTCGTCAAGAATTGTCTGAACCTCTGCCTTTTCTTTTTCCCGTTGCTCGTTATCCCTATCTTGTTGTTCCTGAATGGTTTTTAATTGCTGTTCTAAAAATGACCTTTCGTAGGTTTGCTTCACAACATCGGGTTGCGGTTCTTGTCTTTCAACCTCAATGGTAAACTCGTTTATTTTTTTTGTTGATATGATTTCCATAATGTTTATGTTTTATTTGAATTTTAACTTACTTATTTTGTTTATTTTTTCCATTTCTTCAATTTTTTTATAATGCCTATAAGTATTTTCGCCAATGGGTATAGAACCAAGATGTTCTATCTTAACTCTTGTGTCGCAGAACATCTTTGCATTGCCTTTTACCTTTGCCTTGAAGCAAAAATATAAATCTTCGCCCACGCCCGGCGCGACAAAGAAATATGGCCTGTCAATCTTTGAAAAAATAGAGGTTCTTATTAAAGTAAAGTGCATCCCGCAACCATCAATCTCAACTAACCCCTCGTGCCAATCTTCTAATGGCTTAAAACCGACATCAGTCACTTCTGGATTTTCTTCGTTCTTGCCGCTAATGACTAATTTCATCAGAGAGGTCGGATCAAAAGGCGGCACTCTCTTAAAGAATAATCCAGACACCACATCGGCTTTTTCCTGTTCCATATCGTCTAAAAGTTGAAAAAGAGCGGTGGGAGGGAAAATAGCGTCATTATCAATAAAGAGCAGGTACTCACATCCTCTTTTCATCGCTTCCTTAACCGCATTTTCTCTCACCTCATAGATAACCGTCTCATATAGAAACATAAAATCTACGTCGTATTTTTCATTCCTCTGGACAAAATCAATCAATCTGATTAAACTCTCAACAAATAATGGTTCTAACTGGCGATAGCAAGGCACAGCGATTAAAACCTTCTCTTTTATTTTCCATTTCTTTTTGTAACAGGATTGGCTTTCGTCCCAGTATTTTTGTAAATCTTTATTTTTAAATGGCGGAAAATTAGGATTGAAGTGCGTTAATTTTGCTTCTGAGCGAATAACCTTTTTCTTTTTATCGCCTATTCTGTTAAATAAATCAGTCTCTTCAAAAAACATAAAGAAGTTCTCGTCAAATCCACCCAGTTCTTCAAAATCTTTCCTTCTAACCATTACGCAAGCCCCGCAAACCCAACCCGTTAAAGGCGTTGGAAATTCCTCGCCTTTCTCGTTAAACATTCTTGCTCCTGAAACCCAGACATCGGGATCGTCTTCTAATGGTTTTAATAACCGCCTAAGCCACTTGTCGTCATCAACCAGCAAATCGCAATTTAGAAAACATATAAATTCCGAGTTAGTTTCCTTTGCCCCGAGATTACAAGCCGCGCCATAACCGACATTCTTCTCGCTAAAAACAACCCTTATATCTTCAAGAGTTTTTAAATAATCCTTTGTTTCTTGGTCTGAATTATTATCAACAATCGTCAAAGGGGCGTAGTCTTTCGGCGTGTTTTTTTTGAGACTTGGCAGAAATCTTTCCAAGTCGTTTTTTGAATTGTAGGAAATGAGAATCAAATCCGCTTTCATAATTATTTATTATTAGAAGCAATACCAATTAAAAATGTAGATTCTTTTTTCAATGGTGAAATTTCTGTTCCTTCTTGTTGATACCACTCTATTTGATTAAAATAATCGCTGATAAGATTTTTTGCCTGTTCTAAATTATAAACTTGCTTATGGAAACTACTTGAATTATTAAGTGGCAAGGAAAAAACAAATAGATTAGAATTTTCTGCCACTTTTTTAAGAAAATAATGAGGATTTTCCAAATGCTCTATTGTCTCAAAACTTACCACTACATCAAATTTCCCCACAGGAGAATCTTTTTCTAAATCGCAAACTTCATATTCTGAACAGGGATAATTCTCTTCGGCGTATTCAATTGCTTCTTCTGAAATATCAACCCCTTTAACCGCCTTGATCATTTGCGTGCCATAACCAGCGCCACAGGCGGCATCAAGAACTTTCTTATCTCGACAATAAGGAATAGCAAAATTATATCTGGCTAAATGCTCCAATAAAGTAATATCGTTTTCAGCCATTTCTTTTGGTATCGCCCTTTCACCCGTAAACTCCATATTACTTTTTCCTTTTTGTAGACGTTCCTTTTGTTTTCAATTCTTCAACCTCTTGTTTTTTTGCCCTTTTGATTGCTTTCTCCGTAAATAAAACAATATCTGACGACAAATTAGCGTCAGCGTCTACTTGCTCAACTTCAATAACCTCGCCTGCTTGAAGAGTTGTAATTGTCCCAACAACTAAAATTTCTTTTGGCGCCGGGGTAATGTTTTGAATTTTAACCATCATAAAGTTAATTTAATTATTTAAATATATTCTCCCATTGTCCATCTTCCCAATCAATTTTCATAAAACAAGTATTGCGTATCCTGCTTGTGCTGCCCATTTTATGAACTTCACGCTCAATATCACCGCCAATTTCCTCTCTAACCTTTCTTCTTTTCTTATATTTAAGATTGGCATTGTGGCGGTCTGCCTCATCTAAAATTTGTCTCATTTTTGGATGCATAAATTCTTATGACACTCTTTACATAAAGTAATACCATTATCTGTTTTATGTCTTAATTCGGGATATTTTGCCCAACTTTTGATATGGTGTGCTTCTAAATAAACCCCCACTTTTCTACAAATCTGACAAGTAAAACCGTCTCTTACAAATACTTTTTTTCGCCATTCAATATACTTTTTATCATAATTGTGGTGTGCTCGTTTATATTTCTTTCTGCCAATTCTATCAAAATATGCTATTCGTTTTTGGCTTATTTTATCTTTTCTCGTTTGAGTTGCCTTTCTATTTTGTCCTATTTTAGAACATTTTTGAGAACAAAATTTTCTTCCACCATTTATCTTTCCTTGTAAGGCCTTGAATTCTTTTTTACAAACTGGACAAACCAAATATCTTGTAAATTTTTCTTTATTCCAAGGTATTAAACCTTTTTTAAATTCACCATTTGGATTGTTGTGAGTTCCTTTGCGGGCTTTGTGAAATTTCTCTCTTCCTTCTTCTGTCCAATTATGTTTTTTGCCTAAGTTAGATTCTTTTATTTTTTGTTTCCAATCTTCTGATAGATTTTTATATCCTTTCGGCATAAGTTTGCGCCTCGATTGTGAGGGTTAGGCTTTCCAATCGAGGTAGGAAGTCTAACCCCACACAAACTTATTTTTATTATAAGATTTTTAAGTCTTGCCAATTAAGTCTAAGTTTTTCCTGAAAGACGCGAGAGTTTTCTGCAGTTGTTGGAGCAGAGGTTTCCATAGTTCTTCAATATAGCCTCATAGCCAGCAAAACCTGATACTGCTTTCAAAATGTGTCCTTCTCTGTCCATCCAGCCCATCGGCACTAATTGCTCTCTTGAAAGAGCGTCAGTATCAAGGAAATACATATCACCATCAAGACAATCTTGGTCGCCAATAACAGCGATACCATTGAACTCTGGCCCTTTATAACCCCAAACATTCTGAGTGGCTGGTTGGATTTGCTTATAAGAAGTCAAAAGGTCGCAATATCTGTCTCTGGTGGCGAAACTGGTGACTATCAACTTGGTAGAACCGTATTTCTCAACTGCCCGATAAGCTGCCTGCATCTTAGTCAAGGTTAAGGCTTCGGCTGTCGCATCAACATAAGACTGCCACCAAAAATTCGTATCCTTGATGATGTTCTGAACAGTCCCGGTAGTGGAGATGATCCCTCTCAAACCCATCCAGTCAGCGGTTTCCCTTTTGGTGATAGGAGCGGCGGCAGGCCAAGTAACAGCACTCGTCAAGGTAACCTTAATAGCAGAGTCAATCGTTGAGACAGTGCTGTTCTGGCCGTTAATGGTAATCGGTAATCCTTCGTAAAGATAATCAGAACCAGGAGTATTAACTGTTAAAGCAGTAGTGGCCGTAGTAACATTTCCACTGGCTGCCAACGCTAAAGTGCCGCTTCCATTGCCATAAAGCATTCTGTTCGTATCCTTTTTCATCGCTTCCATTAAGTCGTCCGAATATTCGGTCAAGACATTAACGAGTGATTGGGCGTTGCCGCGAGCAGAATCCAGAATCGGATCTGGAATCTGAAAACGACCAACGATATACTTACAATCAACCCTGGCTTGAGCATATTTCGGAGCGCCAGCCGCCGGTAAAGCGAAAGTGCTGGATAATGGAGTAATAGAAGGATTACGATTATACTTTAAGGTAATGTAGAAATACTGGTTCATCGGGTCTTTAATCGCCTTGTTGGTTGGTAAAGCGTCCAATAAAACAGTGCCTTTGGCATATTGAGCTTCAACTCTCGGAGCAATAACCTTTTTTAGCAAGTTTTCAATACTTGTAAAACTAATCATAACTTCAATAAATTATTAGATTTATAAGATTTAAAACTATTCTTTCTCGGACTCTTCAAGCAATTCGACTCCAGCTCGTTTGTATTCTTCTTCGGTCATCTTGCTAAAGTCTTTCCCCTTTGGCAGATGAGCGCCGCCAGAAGTTTTTTCAGAGAAAACTGGCTTTTTCTTTTGACCAAGAATTTTTTTAACTTCCCAGTCTTTCAACTCTTTCTTGTTCATTAACTCATAAAGGTCTTCTGGGTCTCCGCCCATACCTTTTTCAACGGCATATTCCAAAACTTTCTTTTTATCAAATTTTGGTCTGCCATCAAGGCCATCATAGGTTTTCTCAAGATAATCCAATCGTTCCTTAAATCTTTCATCCTGCCGTAACTGCTGAAAAACCTCTTTGGCGTGTTCGGTAAATCTTGGCTTGAGAAGATCAAAAGCCCTATTGGTTGTTTCTTTCCTTTCCTTTGCTTCCCAGTCTTCTTCTTCTGTCTCTTTCTCTTTTTCTTTAAAACGAGCTAACTCTTGAGTCGTCCGAGTATAGTTTGGCAAAAATTCCTCTTTAGCGAGCTTGGCAAACTCCTCTGGAGTATATCCCTTGCCTCCCCACTCAATGAGGTTCTCTTTTGTTTCTGGTTCAGAAGTCTTGCCCTCTTCTTTACCAGTTTCCTCACTAACTGATTTGGATTCTTCCTGGTCAGAGGATTCATCCTCTTCCTCCAACTTAAGATCCTCTTCCTGGTCAGTAGGATTTTTTTCTTCTTCTAACATACAATACCTCTTTTGACTGCTAACTATTTTTACCTGCTCTTTTCAGAGTGTAAAAATATGCCTGGTCAATTAAATATAAATAAAATTACTTTGCTCTTGTTGGTTTTCCGCCGCGATGTATCATTTCTAAAAGCCGTCGATATGCTTCTGCCTTTGCGGGTGTCTTTGATGAACCTTTTTTGGTTAATCCATTGGTACGCTTGTATACTACATTATTTTCCCTCACGTAAGGCATAGATTCTCTTTATTTTATTAAAAAATATAAAACCCTTTTTAACTAATTCGTAAGCCACCTTCTCTAAACTAAAATGTAATTTAATGTGTTCAGATTGAGAACATAAAATTAAATTTTCTATAGAATTATTTAATCTATCTCCATCTATATGATGCACTTTTTCATTGCTACTTAACTTTCGTCCCAAAAATTTTTCCACCATATATCTATGTTCTAATTGATATTTGCCATTTCCTTGATAAACCAATCTATATCCTTGAGATTGTTTTACTCCTCTTTTCTTTATTCCTTTCATTTTTTCTCTCGTTTCCTCTGTATGTTTCCATCCTTTCGAACTTCCAGGGCCTCCAGAACTTCCCTTTTTAAATAAACCATTATTTCCATTTTTAAAAACTCCTCTTGGCATAAAATTAAATTATTGAATTATTTCTCTTGGCATTTCTTCGGGCGTAGGCGGAGGCGCTGCCCCGGCAAGCAACTCTTCTGGAGAAAGCTCTGGCATTCCCGCCGGGCTCGGCATTGGCGGAGGCACTGCTTTCTCTTTCTCTCTATCAAGCACTTCCTTAATCCCTCCCCAATGAAAGGCTTCAAGTATTGTCTGCTTATCCGTTATTACTCCCGCCTGAACCAAATCCATTGTCTCCTGTTTTTGCTGAACATCGGAAAAAGCAGTGGCCGGCACGATCGAACATTCAATCTCATCAAACTTGCCGAGCTTTATCACGCCCTCTAATTCCTCTTTTGAAGCGACGCCAATAACTTTATAAGTCTCGCTGTCAACCGTAAATTCTTCTGAAACGAATTGCTTTGACAATGTATCTAAAACCTTTTCAGCGATTTTAACCAGACAGCTCTCTAAATTACCTCTGGCGGTTGAAAGATTTTGTAAATCAGCCGCCTGTAATAAGGAAATGGCTTTGCCTGACTGGCCGGGCGCTGTTTTTCTGCCAATACTCTCGGCGTGTATTCCGCCAATATCTTCAGTCGCCATCTTTAAGAGATTAATATACTCCAAAACAATAGACGGCATTGGATATAACGGCTGGGCGACCGGCGGCGACGCTCCCTGATAATTGGCTATTTGGCCGTGCTGGCCTAAAATTGTTTCCAAGGTCGTGTCTTTTCTCTTTAAATACCTTCCCCATAGCATCGTGAAGATATAATTCTCAATAAAAGAAGCGACGCGGTTATAGGCGCGGTTCAAATCAAGCAAATCTTTTAACTCTGGCGAACAATAGATAGAGTCTGGCTTTTTGGCGGGATAATAAAGTTCAACAGAAAAATCCTCCTTCTCGGTTTCATCGTCCCTGATAATTTTCATATTGTCGCCTCCCAAAGTAATAATCCTTATCTTCCCGCTCTCTTTGACATAACACTCAAAACATAAAATATCCTCCAGGTCTTTATTCTCCCGATGTTCATCTGACTCTCCTTTCTGCCTTAACAAAAGCGCTTTGACGTCAGAAGCGGCAAGTTTGCTGCTGGTTAATCCATCTAAGTCCTTATAAACTGGTTTACCTTCGTCGTCTTTTGTTTCTTCCAGGTCAATTAAAGATTTCTTGAATGTCTTAACAAAATATCTCTTATCCTCCCAGCTTCTTTGGGTGTCAAAAAAGCAATCAAAAGGATCTAATATCCTTAAATCAATCTTAGTGTTGCCGTCTTCTTCAAACTCAAAAATCTCAATAATCCCAAGAGAGCGCGCATAACCATACCACAAAAGGTCGTTAATTTTATCTTTTAGAAATCTTTTGCGATAAAAATATCTTAAATACTTTGAAGCGACATCTGCTTCTTTGTGGGCCTCCTCTGTTTTGTCTTTTGGTTTAATCAGCCAAGTCGGCTCATTGGTGCTCAAGGCGTTTATATTCGCCTTTAAAATCTTTCTTATCCAGTTGAATTCTCTCTTAACTCCCTTGCCTTCGTCTTTTTTAGAAGTGATAAGTTTGTCCAATTTGGGGCTATAAACAGTATAATAATTTCCATCAAGACAATTTTCTATCTCAAACCAGATAGGTTCTTGTTCTTGTTTAACCTTTTTACTCACTTCAATAAAGTCCTTAATATTTTTCTGTAATTCATTTTGTTGCTCCATATACATTATCTATTGTTTAATTCTTTGTTAACGGCCGATTGAAAAGCGTCTGGCTCTAATTCGCCGACATTAATTTCCTCCTTCTCCTCTTGCTGAATTGGCGGCGTGGCAGTTAAATTCTTTCTCGCAAATTCGTAATCGCTCAAGTCCTTTGACCTTATGTGAAGTATCAAGTCGGCTCGCTCTTTATTAAATTGGATTTCTTTCCAGACAATATAACCAAGCAATAAAACGTTTAAAAAGAAAAGTAAATAAATCATATTTTTAATTATATTAAATAAATTCCATTTTTTCTTCTTCCTCTTGTTCTTTGTTCAGCTCCCACTCTTTCTTTATCTCCATTTTTACTTCCTGCTCAAGCGTTGGTTGCAGAACAGTCGGCCCGGGCTTAGAGTTTATAAGCGATTTTAATCCGTATCTAATCGCGTCGCCGGCGTGGGCTTCGCCTAATTGATTTATATCTTCCGGATGCCGCTGGTCGTGAATTAAAGAAGGTATGGTTCTGATGGCGTTCAGGCAGTTTGGAAAGAAGAAAATCGTTTTATTTGTCAATCGCTGATGCAGTAAAGCCCAACCGCTGATTCTGTCATTGTCCGCAGGTTCGCAAGCCAATCCATTCTGGGCCAATATCTCGGCTATTGTATATTCCTGTCCGGTCTTTGAAAAAATGCTTGGGTCGGCTACGGTAAAAAGATAAGTTTCTCCTTTTGAAAGTTCAGCCACATTCTTGGCGTTCTCGTCGGCATTCTTGCCCGACTGATAATACTCTTGATAAATCCAAACCTTGCCGTCATAATCAACCGCTCCCCAATAACAGGCAAATGGCGCCGTTCTGCCGAAGTCTAAACATCTGAACTTAAACCAACCATCGGGGATTGGAAATGGTTCAACGATATGAATTTTATCCCGCCACTCTTTAAAATACTGTCCGACGAAGATATTCCAGTCGCCTTCCAATAAGGCCTTTCTGTCGTCCTCCGGCATCTGTAAAAGATTGGTCAGATAATTAGGCGACGCGTCTAAAAGAATTTTGTTGTCATAAACCGTGGCCGGGATAAAGGCCGACGAACGGCTTAGAATCTTGCCATTTATTTCAAACTCCTGAATATAAGTCTTAAACGGCTCTTTGTTATCAATGAACCTTTTTTTAATCCACAAATGCCCGACTCCGCCGGGATTGGCCGTTGACCTGACAAAGCAGGGAATAGTCTTGTCCGAGCTTCTGTTCTGGCCGATAAGGAACAAATACATCCGCTCAATCCACTCTTCCAACTGGTCAAACCCCATAAACTGATATTCGTGGCCCTGATAGGATAATTCATCTCCCTCGTTGTGGGCGGAACCAAAAGCCAATGTAGCCCCAGAAGGAAATGTCCAACGATGCTGCTGGCCATTCCACTCGCCATTCAGTCCCGGCAAAGAGAAATATAATTTTGAACGATCGATAAGTTCTGACAACTGCGGATAACTGCGCCTGAAAATTATTCCTTTATAGTTTTTATTTTCAACAAACCTGATACCGGCCATCAATAAACCGAAACTCTTGCCCCCGCCTTTCGCGCCACCGTAAAGTATCTCATCCTCAGCTCGAGCCAAAAATTCTTCTTGCGGGCCCTCTTGGGCCTTCATTACAACAATCTTTGTTTTAATTGCTGTTTCCATTTTTCAAAGCTGGCAAATAAACCTGGATTGCTATTGGATTGTCGGGATCCCCGATGACCTTAGCTTCAGATTTATCGGCGTAAAGTTTAGCCAACAGAGTTCTAACCGCCGAGTCCTCTCCACTAAGAACCTTAAAGGCAAAAGCGTCTTTACCTGACTTAAAATAAACGCATAGCTTGCCTTCTAATTTTTTAGAGGCGATGTTATAATACTTCTCTTTTTTCTCAATTACTTTAGGTAGCCCAATCTTCCCATTCCACAAATCCAAAAGATATTGCTCGTCCGCTCTTTTAAGACGGCCACCTCCTTTATTGCCCTTCACCCCCCTGGCATTATGATTTCCTCTTGGTGCGGCCATAATTAAACATAAACTGAATTAAATTAATTATCTCTATATTTTTGACGCGGGCTAATACCCGACCATTTCATTTGCATCTCTCTTATCGCATCCTAATGCTATTTTTTTTAATAAACATAAAGTGTCCGCAAAAATAATCCATCAATAGCCGAATTTCTATTGATATCTATTTTTACAGACACTATTATTTTGCCGGTTAGGATGGAAATGTATGAAAGGCCAAAGTCAGATAAGCCTGGCTGGCCACTTCCATCCACCGACCGGCGCGGCTACGTAAATCGCCAGCCAATAAAAAACACCTAATTATCTTTTATAGATAAATAATTTTACTATTCCAAACTTTTCTAAATCTGGCTTTAACTTGGTTATTAAGTTTTGAGCAAAGCTTTGTCTCTCGACTATTTCCAAACCAGACAACGCCTCAAATTCGCAGTTTATAATAAATGTTCCAGGAACAGAAGGAGACTGCAGCGGCATAATTGACGGAGTTGGTTCGCCCAGACCCGGTAAGGCCACTGGCATAGTTATCCCCAAGCTAATTTGAACCACATCCTGTTTATTTATCCTATCAGTAATAATATCTATCGCTTTGGCGAAAACCTTGAAATCTTGTGGAATTTTAATTTTTGGTATTTTGGGTTCACTCATAAAATAAAAAAATCGCCAAAATAAAACTGACGATTATTACTAATCCAACCGCTCCTATTTTTTTTAGCTTTTGTCAACATAGGAATTGCGAGTAAGAATTATTAATTAAAATATACACTATTTTTTTAACAAAGTCAACTTAGCTTGGGGATAACTATTTATTTTTGCGAGCCCTTATTCGATTCTTTTCCCTCTGACAGTCAAAACATATCGCGTTTTTAGTCTGCTTACCGTGATAACATCTCTTAACCTCTATCCCGCACTCCTTGCACTTAACTGTATATTTGGCTTTTATCCCGATGCCAAATTCGCCTTTTTTAGACATAATTATTTGTTAAATACAAATAAATTTTGGTTTCTTCCTGACTTCCCAAACAACGATGCATTTCTTAACCCCCTTAGGTGTTTTGAGCGATAAGTATTTATTGCGCGCGTCTGCTATGTTGGCCCGACCCAACTTAGACTGCCAGAAAATAATCTCTTTTTCGTTCATCGCAAGACCATCGCTAAAAAACAAATCTCTCTTAATCGGGAGCATTCCCTTCTTGGTTTTAATCCACATCATCTTCTCTAAATAATCGCACTGGTAACCTTGGGACAGAAACCATTTTTTTGTTTTTGCTTTATAATAATTTCCCTTACTAACATTACTCATATTTTTTTTAAATTATCTTGAATAAACTTTTTGTCTTTTTCGTCTGGGATATAATTCGTAT
>Ga0208046_1000295_pt1 | contig 10908 bp, 10 predicted proteins | sample PL_2010_300m_FD_184161 | JGI IMG/M metagenome (GOLD analysis project Ga0208046, IMG submission 184161) | Freshwater microbial communities from Powell Lake, British Columbia, Canada to study Microbial Dark Matter (Phase II) - PL_2010_300m... | ecosystem: Environmental > Aquatic > Freshwater >... | reverse complement strand
GTCCTTGAGATGATTCATATCTTCCAGGATGCGTTCCCTGACCTTCATCTCGCCGGCCCATTGAATATATCCTTCGTCGCCGGTTTTCAGATCTTCCGCAGTATAGTTCCGGAGAAAATGGTCGGAAGAGATGTGGTACTCCCTTTCGAACTTTTCAATCTGCCGGTTCGTCTTTTCGAGGCCAAGCTCCAGCCGCCTGATCTCCGAAGAGATCGCCGTTTCGATCACGCTGACGACCCGGTCTTTTTCATCTGAGTAAATCTGCAATCTGGTCATGGCTATTCCCTTAATAGTTATTATATTTTAGGCTATTATCAGCCATCCGGCGGTGGATGTCAATAGGGAATGTGGCCATCGTGTCATCCCGACAGTCCACCGATTTGTCTCACGACGTCGCCTCCGCCCGCGCCGCGGTCAAGGAATGCCGCGCCCACCATAGGTGCAGCGTGCTCGGATGCCCGTGGCGGACGGACTTCTCCTTGTCCTGCTCCTCTGCATCCTCGCCGTACTCCTCCCGATGCGCCTCGGCGAACGGCGTCTCCGGGGTGTTATGTATGAGTATCGACTGTCTGTGTAACACCTTGTGTTCTTATGGATTAATGAATGTTATAAACTACCCTGGGACGCCTGGGTAGAATGGGAGGAGTGAATCTGTATTTCACCTTGTCCTTAATGTTCAGTGTTTAGTTGATCTGAGGATTACCGCTTGAACTTTTCTTGATGCTACGACTCACGACAAACCCTGTCCTTCCCGTTCTTCTTTCCCTGGTACATGAGTTGGTCAACCCGGCGAACGAAGACCTTCATGTCTTCATGTGGCTTGTATTGCGCAAGACCGATGCTCACCGTCAGATGGACGTCTTGACCCGGCGCCGGGGAGAAAGTCTCCTTTTTGAACTCCGTCCGGATTCTTTCCGCGGTAATGGCGCCGTCCGCGCTTGTTGTCATGGGCAGGAGGATGGTGAATTCCTCGCCGCCGTAACGGTAGGCGAAATCCGTCTCGCGCAGGCATCTTTTGACTACCTGGCCAAGTCGCCGTAAGACCTGGTCTCCCTCGACATGGCCGTAAGCGTCGTTGAATGCCTTGAAATTGTCGAGATCAAGCAGGATGAGGGTTAAAGGCTGTTCATAGCGGTTCGACCGGTCTAATTCGATTTTGAGCTGAAAGTAAAAATGCCGGGAATTGTAGAGCTGGGTGAGATCATCGATAATACTGAGCTCACGGTATCTGTTTTCACTGTCCCTAAGTGTCTTTTCGGCCTCTTCCAGCAATGCGGTTTTTTCCATAAGCTCAACATTCTGCTCACGCAACCTGTTTCTATTCTTCTTCAAGATACCGGAAGTCAATGAGGAAATATATGCTACAACAAGAAGTAACCCTATGACGACTGAGAGGTTGATCAATCTCAACACCCATGAAGGATTAAAAAACGGGTCGACAGACTGACGCGGGAGTAAACCGAAATACTCACCTACCACCACAAAGCTGAAAGCTGCCGAACACATAAAAGCTGTGATATAGGGAAAGCTTCGAGGCGCGACGACGCCCACATACGTTATGAGAGCAGCATAGATAGGGGTGAGATATGTAGCCTCAAAACCGCCCAGGAAATAGATGATTGCTGTATAACCAAGGATCTCAAGGAAATTGATCAAGAGTGAACCGTATTTGTATAAGCGCACTTGAGTAATATGCTTCAATAGCAGCAACGTGGGCGGGTTGATCAAAATGAGGTATAGGATTGACAAAGTAATGCCTGCAAAGTGATTCATCTTGATTACGTTTGCATGATAAGCGGCTAATGCGAATAGCCACATGGCCATGCTGGCGCCAGAGCGGACGAGTGCCCCTTGAAAATGCCGCCTGTAAAGAATCTCTAAGTAGTCAGCCGGAAGTTCGTTCCTTGAGTGACGACTGTTTTCTTTCATGTGAACCCCTATCGCTCATCTTCATCTTGCCTGAAATGGCAGGTTTATTGACTCCCGTTTCAAATCTACTATGCAATTCGTAATCATCCAGCAGATCGAGGGCGAAGGCATAGTCCGTCACCACTTGGAGGAGTGTCCGGGCCTGGTCCGATGTCACGTCGTACCGCTCCAGGACCTGCCCGACCAGTTTCAACGACTGGCGGAGTTCTTTCAGGCGTTTGGCATTGACGGAATATCCCCTGACCAGGTGATCCCGCAGCACCTGCGTCGCCCAGATGCGGAACTGCTTACCGCGCTTGGAGTTTACCCGGTAGCCGACGGAGATAATCATGTCGAGGTGTAAAATTTCACCCTGCGCCGGATATTGCGGCTGCCTTCCCATTGAACTACCGAGAAATCATCGGTAGTTGCCGCTTTTTCCAATTCGCTTTCCTTGTAGATGTTTCTAATATGGAGGCCGATGGTATCCGAGTCTTTGTCAAACAAATCGGCCATTTGTTTCTGGGAAAGCCACAACGTCTCCCGCACCAGCCGGACATCCAGCTTTATCGCGCCGTCGGGATCACTGTAAAAAACAATGGCACTGCCACCATAATCACTTGGCGGTTCCCGAAGGATGTTGGTTGCTTTCTCATCATAATTCTCCGTTGAATGCCCGGCGCCGCCGCGCCTTGCCGTTGATGATTTCGACCGTGCCTGCGGTCTCTTCCCGCCGAATGAGATCCTCGGTCCAGCCGCATTTGTGAATGGCCGGGTCGATCAGTTTGGCTCTCGTATCGGCTCGTTCAGAGGCATCGATCCTCCTGGTTCGGACGTAGAAAAGATTCCCCCGTTTGGTTCATCAGGCGGCCGCGGGCCCGCAAATTTCAAGGCCGCTGTGATGCAAGCACGATGTGTAAACTATTCCCGGAGCGTTCATTATCATAATTATGGATAAATTGCCTGTCTTTTCAGATCACTTTGCACCCGAAGCCCGCCGGAAATGGTATGTTCCGGAAGCAAAGGGATGATTATTGCTCCGGACGGACCTGCAAAACGGACAACACGAAAGGGAGAAGAAGCGCTCGCAGTCATCCCTTTTTCGCCTTCTTCTCCATCGCCCGCTGGAATGCCTCCTGGATTTCACGCGTGTTCAGGAAGGCGGAATTCCAGGCGGCGACATACTTAAGACCGTCGTCCACCCCGTGGTCCTCCATGTAGGCGAGGATCCGTTTCGACTCCCGGACGGCCGGGGCGGCGTTCTCCGTGATCTCCGCCGCGAGCGTGATGGCTCCGGCCATGAGCGCCTCCCGGTTTTCGTAGACTTCATTGATGAGACCCATCCGCAGGGCTTCCTCCGCTGTGAAATCCCGGCCGGTGAAGGCCATCATCCGGGCGTTTCCTTGGCCGATGATCCGGGGGAGGCGGTTGAGGCTGCCCATGTCGGCGACGATGGCGATCCGCGTTTCCCGGAGGGAAAAAAGGGCATCGTGTGCGGCGAGGCGCAGGTCGCAGGCGGCGCTGATGTCGAGACCGGCGCCGATGCAGTGCCGGTGAATGGCGGCGATGTAGATGTTGTTTCCGGCGGCCATCCGGTCGAACCCCTCCTGCATTTTCATTCTTCGTTGCGCCTGCGACAAAACGGTTCATGGGGTCAATGAGAAAAAGTTATCCGGCAAAGAACACGGCCCAGAGGATCGCGTAGAACAGGGCCGGGAGAAAATTCCCGATCCGGATCCGGGCCATTTCCATGAGGTTGATGCCGATGCCCAGGATCATCAAACCGCCGGTTGCGGTCACGGCGGTCAGAACGGCCGGTTCCTGAAGGAAATGGAGGTGCGAGGCGAGCAGGGTGATGGCGCCCTGAACTACCAGGACGGAAAGGGCCGAGAAGGCCACGCCGACGCCGAGGGTCGAGGAAAGTGCGACGGAGGCCACCCCGTCGAGAAGGGATTTGACGTAAAGGGTGCTCGCGTCCCCGACCGTGCCGTCCTGGATCGAGCCGACGATGACCATGGCCCCCGTCAGATAGAGGATCGAAGCGGTGACGAATCCTTGAACGAAGGTCGCGGAACCGGAACCGGCCCGTCTCTTCAGCCACCCGCCGATCCTCTCGATCCCCTGTTCAATCCGGAGGAGCTCGCCGGTCAAGGCGCCCAGCAGAAGACAACCGATGGCGGTCAGAGAACCCTGCCCCGATAGGGCCATCTGCAGGCCGACCAGGATGACCGACAGCCCGAGCCCCTGCATCACGATGGTCTTGAGCCTTTCGGGGAGATGTTTCCCGACGGTCATGCCCATCAGGCTGCCGGCGAGGATGGCGCCCGTATTGACCCATGTTCCCGTCAAGGGATTTCCTTCCTGTTGTGAGGTTAAGCGGACCGGAATCATTTCCTTTTCAGCGTCCTTCTAACGGATGCGCAGACCTGTTGTCAACGAATATTAACGGCCTCGTAAAAAGTCGTCATTCCCGCGCAGGCGGGAATCCAGAGAGGATGGAACTAATTGAAAATACTGGATTCCAGTTTTCACGAGAATGACAGAATATGGGGTTTTCAGACTTTTTCGAGGGCATCCATATTCGGCGGGAAACGGAGCGGTTTCCATCCGCCCGTTTCTTTTCTTGAACGAAACCGATAAATCTGATAGACGCCCAGTCATGAAAGAAGGTGTTTATTCAAGAGGGAATCACCATGAATTGCATAACCTTCAGGGGGGGAACCCGTCATGAAGGCGATCTTTCTTTCCGACGTGCACCTGAAGAGCCTCACCGATCCCGGATTTGAAAAATGCATCTGTTTTCTCGATTGTCTCCGGAGAAGAGGCATGGAGTCCGACGACTCGGGTAATGAGAAGGCTATCATGACTGATCTTCTCGTCATCGCGGGCGATTTCTTTGATTTCTGGTTCGAAAGGGGTGGCCTCATTTATCCCGAATTCCGTCCGGTGGTTGAAAGGCTCGTTCGATTGAGGCAATCCGGGATCCGGATCAGCCTCTGCGAGGGGAACCACGACTTCTTCCTCGCCGACTATTTTTCCAGGGAGCTCGGGATCGATGTCTATCCAGGGGAGGTGGAATTCGATCTGGACGGACTGAGGACCCTCGTTTCCCACGGCGATACTGTGGATGGGGAAAACCGGCGATATCTGGCGTTGCGGGGATTCCTGAGGAGCCCCTTTTCCTACAGGCTGCAGCGGCTGCTTCCCCTGCGGTTTCTCTGGCGGCTCGCGCGGTTCAGCTCGGAGATGAGCCAAGGGATGTCCCAGGACGCGCAGGAGAGACTGGTGGGGGTGATGCATCGTTTCGCCGTCGAAAAGTATCGCAAAGGCCTGGATGCCGTCATCCTCGGCCACTGTCATCAAGCGATTCTCCGGGAGGAACGGATCGGCGGAAGGCCGAGAACCTTTGCGCTTCTTGGCGACTGGATTATCCATCATTCCTATCTTATTTATGAAAACGGCCGTTTTACACTGAACCGCTTTCCGCCCGGAGGGTAGCATGGATGTCCGGTTCCTCTGCGATCGTAATCTGGGAAAGCTGGCAAAATGGCTGCGGATCCTCGGATATGACACCCTCTGGGACCGGGGGGACGCGGATCAGGGTTTTCTTCGGAAGGCGGGGAGGGAGGGGAGGATTGCCCTGACGCGGAAGAGGAATCTTGGCGGCGGCGGTTCTGAACGTCTCATCGTGGTGAGGACCGATCGGGTTGAAGGACAGATCGACGAGATCCTGGAGGCCCTGACCATGAAGCCGGATCCAAAGGACCGGATGACCCTCTGTCTGCGCTGCAATGCGACGCTGGAGGCAGTAACGAAGGAAGAAGTGGAAGGAGCGGTCCCTGCCTACGTGTATCAAAACAGTACGTATTTCAGAAAATGCCCGATCTGCGGAAGGATCTACTGGCCGGGGACGCATGCGAGAAATGTCGAGGAGCTCCTCAGGATGCGCATTCCGACTCGTCTCCTTTGATCTTTTCAATGGCGTGCGTGAGGGCGGGGAGCAGGATGCTGAGATTTTCCCTTGCCCCCTTCGGACTGCCGGGGAGGTTGATGATCAGGGTGCGTCCCCGGATGCCCGCCAAGGCGCGGGAGATCATAGCATGGGGGGTGACGGCAGCACTCTGACGGCGCATGGCCTCCGCCATTCCCGGGATCTCCCGATCGATCACCTCCCGGGTGGCGTCCGGCGTGACATCGCGGGGACTGACGCCGGTTCCGCCCGTCGTCAGGATCAGGTCTGCATCTCCCCCGTCGCACCACTCCAGAAGCATCTGGCGGATCATCTCCTTTTCGTCGGGGATAATCCGCCGGCCGATAATTTCCAGTCCTGCCGCCTCAAGCATCCCGGCGATCTCCGGACCGCTTCCATCCTCGCGTTCGCCGCGGGCGCCCCGGTCACTCACGGTGATGATGACGGCCCTGAACCCCATCTCACTCATCACCCTTCTTGGATTCGGCAACGATCTTCTCCGCGATGTAGGATGGGACCTCCTCGTAATGGGAATGCTCATAGGTGAAGGTGCCGCGGCCGCTCGTCATCGAACGGAGATCGGGGGCGTATTTGAGAATCTCCGCCAGGGGGACCTGACCTTTGATGATCTGGTGATGACCCGGCGAATCCATCCCCAGGACCTTGCCGCGGCGGCTGTTGAGGTCGCCGATGACGTCGCCCATGTATTCATCGGGGATCTCGATTGCGATGTTGACCATCGGTTCGAGGAGTGTCGGCTGGCATTCGAGGACGCCCTTCTTGAAACCAAGGGACCCCGCGATCTTGAAGGCCATTTCGGAGGAATCGACTGTGTGGTAGGAACCGTCCACCAGGGAAACGCGGAGATCCACAACGGGGTAACCGGCGACAACGCCCTCCGCCATGGCCTCGACGATGCCCTTTTCCACAGCCGGCCGATACTGATGAGGAATCACGCCCCCAACAATCCGGTCGACGAATTCGAAACCGCTGCCCCGCGGGAGCGGTTCGATATCCAGCCAGGTATCCCCGAACTGGCCGCGGCCTCCGGACTGCTTCTTGTAGCGTCCCTGGATGGTGGTCTTTCCCTTGATCGTTTCCTTGTAGGGGACCTTCGGGGTCTTCAGATTCACCTCGAGACCGAATTTACGTCTCATCTTCTCGACGGTCACCTCGATATGGACCTGTCCGAGCCCCGAGAGGATCATCTCCCGGGTCTGGTCATCGCGATGGAACACGAGGGTTGGGTCCTCATCGGTCAGGCGGTGGATCGAGGAGACAAGCTTATCCTCATCGCCGCGCGTCTTCGCCTCCACGGCAAAGGAGATGATCGCGGGAGGAGGTTCGATTTTGGGGTAGATGATCGGAGATTTCTCCGCACTGAGCGTGTCGCCCGTCGCCGTCTCCTTCAGTTTGGCAATGGCCGCGATATCGCCGGGGATCAGCTCTTCGACCGGTTTCTGGATTTTCCCTTCGAGGAAGAAGAGGTTTCCGATCCGCTCGGTGGTCTTGCGTGAGGCGTTGAAAAGGCTTAAGTCGGACTTGAGCATACCCGAATAGACGCGGAAGAGGGTGAGGCGGCCCGCATAGGGGTCGGCGATGGTCTTGAAGACCAGGGCTGAAAACGGCGCCGATTCCTCCGGCAGCCGGGTTTCCTCTTCCCCGGTTCCGGGTTTTTTCCCGGAGACGCTGCCGCGGTCCACGGGCGAAGGAAAGTAACGGACGATCGTGTCGAGGAAGGGGTGGATACCGAGGTTTTTCATGGCCGACCCGCAGACCACGGGGATGAGGGCGCCGGAGACGACCCCTTTTCGGAGACCGGTCTGCAGATCCTCGGGGCTCAGTTCCCCGCCTTCAAGGTATTTGTTCATCAGTTCATCGTCCGTTTCGGCGATGTCTTCGATCAGGACGTCCCGGTATTTTTGAACCGTCTCGGCCATATCGGATGGAATATCGATTGCTTTTGCGATCTTTTTCTGATCGTCGTATGTGTAGGCCTTCATGGAGGTCAGATCAACCACCCCGGTGAAGGCGTTCTCGGCGCCGATGGGGAGAAAGCAGAGCGTGACCTTCTTGCCCAAACGCTCCCGGATGCTTGCGACGGCCTTTTCAAAATCCGCCCTTTCCCGGTCCATCCGGCTGATGAAAAGAAGACGGGGAAGATTGAATTCGTCCGCGTATTCCCAGACCTTTTCCGTCTGAAATTCGACGCCGGCGACGGCATCGACGAGGACCACCGCCCCATCCACGATCCGGAGGCAGCTCTTCGTATCAAATGTGAAATTGGAATCACCGGGGGTGTCGATGAAGTTGATCCGGTGCTTGTCCCAATCGATATGGTTCGTGGCGGCGCTGATGGAGATGTGTCTCTTCTGTTCCTCCGGTTCATAGTCCATGGAGGAGGTTCCCTCGTCCACGCGGCCGGGCCGATCCGTCTTGCCGGCAAGATAGAGAAGGGATTCGCAGAGAGAGGTTTTTCCCGTTCCTCCATGGCCGATGATGGCCAGATTTCTTATCGATTTTGATTCATATTTTGACATGAACGCTCCTTTCTGATGATCGGGACCTGGATTCTATGTGCTTGAGCTCTTTAGCTTAACCGTCGCTTCAAAGTCAAGATAAATCTGGCACAAAATTGATGCTTGACTTTTAAGAGGATTATGATATTTTTCACCACCAGTTTTTTTACGTTGTCACCAGCCTTCAGGACGGGAGAGGGAAGTTTCGATGCCGAAGAATTTCTATACACTCCTGATTCTTCCAAAGAAAGACAGTTTCGCAAAGAAAATCAGCCTGTCCAGCACACTGGTCAAGGGCGTCTCCATCTTCGTGATGGGCCTGATTTTGTTCATAATGTATTTTTCCTATGATTATATCCACATCCGAAGAGAACAGGCCGAACTGAAGCGTCTGAAAATGCAGACGGCGGAACAGAGGAAGCAGATCGATGGGCTGGTGGCCAAGGTGGATCAGTTTTCCATAAAAATGGACGAGCTGAGGCAAGTCGACAAGAAAATAAGGATTATGGCCAATCTTGTCACGGGCAAGGACAAGGATCAGCTCCTCGGCATCGGCGGTCCGATGAGCGAGGAGAATCGCCTGCGTTCCAAGATGGCCGCCGATGATAAGGCGATGATCGCCGGGATCGGCCGCCATATGGATCGTCTGATGGATGATGCCGCTTCGCGGGAGCAGAGTTTTGCAAACCTTCTATCTTACCTGCAGGAGAAGAAATCGCTCATAGACGCAACCCCTTCCATTTGGCCTGTAGCAGGCTGGGTAACATCCGAATTCGGCAGACGGATATCCCCTTTCAGCGGCGAGAAGGAATTTCATAAGGGGATTGATATCGCGACGCGGTATGGAAAAGTGATTTATGCGCCGGCGGATGGTATTGTTGCTGAGTCGGTCTTTGAACATGATCTCGGTCAGATGGTCCGGATCGATCACGGCCACGGCATTTCGACTTTATATGGGCATCTCTCCAAAACGGTCGTCAAAGCCGGGGCAACGGTTCATAAGGGGGACCGGATCGGGTATGTGGGAAATACAGGTCGCAGCACCGGATCCCACCTTCATTATGCTGTCACGTTGAACGGTGTCATGGTTAACCCAAGGAAATACCTGAATTGAGGGTTGAGGCAAACGATATTTCCGTCCAGTAGAGAACCAAATCCACCGGTCATGGCGCCGGTTTTTTTTTAGGGAATGTTATGATCAATTTAATTCTCAGGAAAATATTTGGAAGCAAAAACGACAGGGAGATGAAACGCCTCTCCCTGATTCTTCATGAGATCAATCAGCTGGAGCCGGCCATGACGGCGGCGACCGATGACGAACTCCGGGCAAAAACCCCTTATTTCCGTGACAAGCTGCAAAACGGCGCCGAGCTGGACGATATCCTCGTTGAGGTCTTTGCTGTCGTCCGCGAGGTCTCCCGGCGGACGGTCGGGATGAGGCCCTTTGACGTCCAGATCCTCGGAGGACTGGTCCTGTACGAGGGGAAGATCGCCGAAATGAAAACGGGCGAGGGGAAGACCCTGGCCGCAACGATGCCCCTTTACCTGAACGCGCTGACCGGGAAGGGCGTTCATCTGGTGACGGTCAATGACTATCTGGCCCAGAGGGATGCCGCATGGATGGGGCCGATCTACCACTTTCTCGACATGAACGTCGGCGTCATCGTTCACGGGATGGATGATGACGAGCGGCGCGCGGCCTACCATGCCGACATCACCTACGGGACGAACAACGAGTTCGGGTTCGATTATCTGCGCGACAACATGAAGTTCAGCCTCGAAGACTATGTGCAGCGCGACTTCCATTACGCCATCGTGGACGAAGTGGACAGCATCCTCATCGACGAGGCGCGGACGCCGCTGATCATCTCCGGAGCTTCCGATGAGTCGACCGACAAGTACAACCGGGTAAACCAGGTGATCCCGAACCTGCGCAAAGAGAAAGATTATACGGTCGAGGAGAAGAGCCGCACCGTCGTCCTGACCGAAGAGGGGGTGGCCCGGGTCGAAGGTTATCTCAAGGTGCAGAATCTCTATGAACCCCAGAACATCGATCTCGTCCACCATGTCAACCAAGCCCTCCGCGCCCATACCCTCTTCAAACGCGATGTCGATTACCTCGTCAAGGAGGGGAAGGTCATCATCGTGGATGAGTTCACCGGCCGAGTCATGCCGGGGAGACGTTACAGCGACGGTCTCCATCAGGCCCTCGAGGCGAAGGAACACGTGAAGGTCGAGCAGGAAAATCAAACCCTGGCATCGATCACCTTCCAGAATTATTTCCGGATGTACGGCAAGCTGGCGGGGATGACCGGTACGGCCGATACCGAGGCGGAAGAATTCGGCAAGATCTACAAGCTGGAGGTCCTTGTCGTTCCGACAAACATGCCGATGATTCGCGAGGATCATACCGATGTGATCTACAAGACCGAAAAGGAGAAATTTGCGGCGGTCATCGAGGAGATCAAGGAGTTGCATGAGGCGAAAAGGCCGGTCCTCGTGGGAACCATC
>Ga0208046_1000293_pt1 | contig 10918 bp, 12 predicted proteins | sample PL_2010_300m_FD_184161 | JGI IMG/M metagenome (GOLD analysis project Ga0208046, IMG submission 184161) | Freshwater microbial communities from Powell Lake, British Columbia, Canada to study Microbial Dark Matter (Phase II) - PL_2010_300m... | ecosystem: Environmental > Aquatic > Freshwater >... | reverse complement strand
GTTATTACCGATTATCTTGTTAACGAAATTATCGGTGACAACATGGTGATGATCATGGTGGTGATCTTCCCTGATGAAGGAAAGCACCGGTTCCTGCCGTTGATTTCTCAAAAAACCCTATCGTGGTCGATGAATACACTGGAATTATTGAAACAATCGAGCAGTGGTGGTGAATCTGGGGCACGGAAAGCGGACGGGCTTTATGGATTATCTGAATGAGCCGTACGTTATCCATTACCCAAGGATTGTGGCAGTGGCGGATGAGAGCGGCAACCATGTGGAGCTTGTGGAATTCTTCGATTGTGTTGGTGGGGCAATGTGGTCAAAGCGGCACTATACCCGGAGTCCGATTGTGGAATATTCAAGGATTGTCGGCAACACGATAAGGTATATGACACGGCCCGGCAAGGTTGATCTCCCTCTTGAAGGATCACGGTTCCCGGCAGGTATCTCCGGAGTTGAACTTGATGAGAATGAGGTCTCCGTAAGCTACATCGGGATGGGAGGAGGCGGAGTAGGGGCGACAAGCTGCAGGGAGAGTGCACAGGGGGTGCTGCGGTCGAAAAGCGATGAATCGGGTGGCGGCAAAGTTGCCGGTTCGACTATCTGGTTGCCCCGCCGCTCGCGTGTCCTCATCGGAGTGGATGATACGGATACCCCAGAAGAAGGTGCAACATGGACGCTTGTCCACAACATCGCACGGGCAGTCGAAGATGATCTGTCGGTCTACCTCTCCCATACCATTGTTCAGCTCTACCCAGTTCCCTATCGCACGAAAAACTGCGTGAGCCTTGTCGCAGAATTTGCATCAACTGACACCGACCGGCTCATCAGCCGGTTTCACCGCCTTCTGGAACGCTATACGCTTTCGGAAAAGACCGGGATGGCGGTGTTTCAGGATTTTTGTCCTCCAAAAGAATTGATTGATTTCGGTTGGAAGGTGAAAACGGGGGAGATTGGACGCGGACTGCTTGATTCACTGAAGGTTGAAAATCTGGACATTATCATGAATGGACGTGGTATCATCGGTGCAGTTGCTGCCCTGCCATTTTTCACCAAGTATGAGGAGGCGCTCGAATTATGCGATGGAAGGACATAAAAGCGCAGGTACTTGCGACACCTACAACCCGGCTCTCCGGTGAACCAGCAGACCGGTACATTGCTACGTCAGCTGCAGGACCCGGGGCCGGGGGCGAGGGATCTGTCTTCTTCTCGATGGGAAGCCATCGCGTCCGTCTCGCCCTTGATCCGATGAGTGAAACCGAGGTGGTGCACCGCGGCGGGGGTGTTGCAGACCTCTTCATTGGCACGGCACAGGTAAGCGGCAGGCTGGAGGAGCCGGGGTATCATTGTCCGAACCAGGCGTATATCACCATAACAGGTTCGTGCATCTTCCGGTGCACCTATTGCCCCGTGCCTCACCTCAAAGACGGGCGGAAGAGCATTGAAGAGATCCTCGGTATGGTACAATCAGTTCTCCCGCGGATAAGCGCTATCTCCCTTACAAGCGGTGTCCTGTCCAGTGTTGAGGAGGAAGAAGCGTATGTGCTGGAGGTAGTACGACGACTGGTGCCGTTTGGGTTGCCGATCGGGGTCTCGATTTATCCGACCGAACTGACACCGGACAGGCTTCATGCACTCGGAGTTGTTGAAGTCAAGTTCAACATTGAGGCGGCAACTCCCCGGATCTTTGGTGCGATGTGCCCGGATCTTGATTACGACTTTCTATGGGGCGTGCTGGAACGTTCTGTCCAGATCTTCGGCAGGGGCAGGGTCTTTTCCAATGTGATTATTGGTCTTGGGGAGACCGATGCGGAGATGGAGCGGTGCATCCAGCGGCTCACTGCCCGTGGCATAATACCTGTACTGCGCCCTCTCAATCCCGTTGCCGGTGCTTCCCACCTGCCTCGCCCATCTGCAGACCGGCTTTTGAGAATTTTTGCCATGCATGAACGTACTCTCGCTGAGGAGGGACTGGGTACCCGGCAGGCTTTGACCATGTGTACGAACTGCACGGGGTGCGATCTCGTCCCAGGAAAGGATGCATGAAGGGCGCTGATGCGATTGCCGAATCATTACGCACCTGTGCCGACCGTTGTTACACCGTACCAGGGTATCCGGTTACCGATATTGCTGCTGCAGTGAACGCTGAGATCGTTATTAACGAGAAAGTGGCGCTCGAGTACGCACTCGGGGATTCCCTTGACGGCAGGCGGGCAGCCGTCATTATCAAGAACGTAGGGCTGAATGTCTGCGCCGATCCGCTCGTAAATGCGACCACACAGGGACTGCGTGCGGGTGTCATTATCATCGCAGGTGATGATGTGCTCGCCCGTGGTTCCCAGAATACCGAAGACTCCCGCTACTTTGGAGAACTGGCACAGGTTCCGGTCATCGAGCCGGATGACAGGACATGCTCTGCCGCAATTGTTTCTGCTTTCGAAGCATCGGAGCGTTTCTCACGGGTTGCAATTGTTCGCGTCACGCCCCCGCTGCTTGACAAGGATGTTTCGGTGGGGAGGACGATCGTGAGACACAATCGAAAAGGGCATCTTGCATCTCTGGATCTCACTATGCGGGGCAGGGCGCAGGCAGCAGACCATACTGCTGTTGAAATGTTTTCATGGTCACAATCCTCTAATCTGAACCTCTGGAAGGGGGGTATCGTGGGTGTCGGGGCGGCAGAAGGAGAGTCAAAGGCGGTGACTGTGTATCCCCCTCCCAGTGATGCGGACATACTGGCACACACCAGAGAACTCGGGAGACCGTTCGTCCATGATCATCGTTGGATAAAACCTCCTGAAGTTACAGGGTCGCCTGAGACCTTTGCCGATCGCGGGTTCTGCCGGACTTTCTGCCGGGACTGCCCGTTCAGAACGGTGCTGGAGGTTCTCAAGGGAAAGGGTATGGAAGTTATCTGTGACATGGGGTGTGCAGTTCTTGCAGGCAACCCCCCGTACCGTATCGGCAGAGCCTGTTATGCGCTCGGCTCATCAATCGCTGTTGCTGCCAGAAGCACGAAAGTGGCGCTCACCGGTGATTTTGCGCTTCTGCATTCCGGCATGAATGCGCTCATCGATGTGTATGAGAAAAGGCTCCCGCTTCTCTGTATTGTACTGAAGAATGACCGGATGGGCATGACCGGCGGGCAGCCCGTCTATGACCTGAACCGCTACCTTGCATGGGCAGACCCGTTTGTCTGCCATGCTGATGATATCAACCGGCTGCGGGAGAGAATCGTGATCCCGGGCCGACCAAGGACCCTGATTATTGAAGGTAATTGCCCCGAGGGATGCACCCATGAAACCGTGGAATGTTGAGATCTGCGACGTGACTTTACGGGACGGCGAACAGACGCCCGGGGTTGCGTTCTCCTGTGAGGAAAAGACGGAAATCGCCCGGATGCTGGACGCGGTAGGTGTTGACGTGATTGAAGCAGGCTTCCCGGCAGTATCACCCAACGAAAAGCAGTGCGTGGCCGCGATCACGAAGCTCGGGTTGTCTGCCCGCATCTGCGGGTTTGCCCGTGCAAGAAAACCCGATGTGGATGCCGCCATTGACTGCAATGTCGACATGGTCAGCATCTTTATCCCCACAAGTGATCTCCATATCCGTCTTAAGTTCAAAAAGCCCCGTGAGCAGGTGCTCGAAGAAGCGCTCCTGATCATCGATCACATCAACGATCATGGTTTGCCAGTCAGGTTCGCAGCGGAAGATGCCTCCCGCACCGACCCCGGATTTCTCAAGGAGGTGTACCGGCGGGCAGTTGACCATGGTGCCGCTTTGCTCAGTTTTGCCGATACTGTCGGATACCTCGTCCCGACCGAGATGCACAGGATTATGACTGACCTTGTGGCATCGGCAGGCCGGCCGCTCTGCGCTCACTGCCATAACGATATGGGCTGTGCAGTGGCAAATACGATCACCGCTGCGGAGGCTGGTGCGTTCCAGCTTCATACAACCGTGAATGGTATTGGCGAGCGGGCTGGCAACGCATCGTTAGATGAAGTGCTTGTTGCACTCCGGTTGAAGGGGGGGGTTGAACGGTATGACCTCTCCTACCTCACCCCTCTGTCACGGTTGGTGGAGAGGTATAGCGGCATCACCCTCCCTCGCAACAAACCTGTCGTGGGAGAACTCGCATTCTCTCACGAGAGCGGTATCCACATAGCAGCGATCCTTGACGATCCCTCGACGTATGAATGTTTTCCCCCCGAGCTTGTTGGCGGTGAGCGGCGCTTTATTCTTGGCAAGCACACGGGAAAGAAGGCGCTCGAGCATGTGGTCTCATCAATCGGCTGCGAGCTGTCGGACAAGCAGATCTGCCGCGTACTTGACCTTGTCAAAGAGCATTCTGAGCATAAGTGCAACATCACTCCCGTAGTCCTGAGAAAACTGATTAAAAAAGCAAAAGAGGAAAAACCGATATGAGTAGCCTGTCGGAGCGGATTCTCGGAGCCTCTGCAGGGGAATATGTTGACCGTGCGGTGGATCGTGCCTATGTCCATGATGGCACTGGCGTGCTGACACTTGAAGCATGGAAAGGAATGGGCTCGCGGGGGCTCTTTAACCCTTCGCGCATCTCCGTTATCTTTGACCATATTGTACCGGCAAACAACAGCACTACTGCGACACTCCAGCACGAACTTCGCGAATTTGCCCGGACTTCATTTCTGCAGTTCTCTGACATTGGTGGAGGCATCTGCCACCAGTGCATGAGTGAAGGGGTCGTTCTGCCCGGAGAGGTCATTGTCGGTGCAGACTCCCACAGCTGTACGCTCGGGGCATTCGGAGCGTTCGCGACCGGCGTCGGGGCGACCGATATGGCGGCGATCTGGCTCACTGGTGAGACCTGGTTTAGGGTCCCGCACTCGATCGGCATCCACCTTCATGGAGCGATCAAAGGTGCGGCAGAGGCAAAGGATATTGCATTAACGTATGTCAGCCAGCTCGGTATGGACGGAGGCTCGTACAAAGCGCTGGAATTTATCGGTGACGGAACGGGAAGTCTCTGCATGGATGACCGGCTCCTTCTCTGCAACCTTGCGGTTGAAACAGGAGCAAAAACCGGGTTGTTCTATACGGATAATGTCACGGTGGATTACCTCGCACGGTATGGTCAGTCAGCAGGAGAGCAGGAAAAAGAACCGTGCGATTATGTGCAGGAACTGGCGATCGATATGGATGATGTCGATCCGCTTGTTGCCATCCCTCCGCGGGTAGACACCGTCAAACCGGTCCGTGACCTTGCGGGGCTCCCGGTTGACCAGGTGTTTGTGGGCACCTGCACGAACGGCAGGTATTCCGATCTCGCCCGTTTCGCCCGTATCGTGAAAAAAAACAAGGTCGCTGTCCGGACTATTGTTGTTCCTGCATCACGCGAGGTACTGAGCGAGGCGATCAGGACGGGGATACTTACAGACATCATCGAGGCTGGGTGCACAATAGGAACACCGGGATGCGGTCCCTGCCTTGGCGCCCACATGGGGGTCATTGGAGTGGGGGAGGTCTGCCTGTCAACAGCAAACCGGAATTTTAAGAACCGGATGGGCATTGGAGGCGAGGTCTACCTTGCGTCAGTTGCGACTGCAGCGGCAACGGCACTCGAAGGCGAGATCACCGAACCGGGAGTACCCTGATGCGTGGGCAAGGGCGTGCAGTGTGCCTTGGGCCAGACATCGACACGGATACAGTTATCGCAGGTCGCTACCTGCGGACAAAGGACCGCAGCATCTGGGCAAAGCACGTCTTCGAGGACCTCGACCCACACCTGGCCCCCCGGCTTTTAAATGCGGTAATTATTGCCGGAAAGAACTTCGGCTGCGGGTCATCACGGGAACAGGCGGCAATCGCGCTGAAAGAAGCAGGGGTTGTCGCAGTTGTGGCACCCAGTTTTGCACGCATATTTTTCAGGAATGCGATCAACATTGGTCTGCCTCTTGTTGAGGCTGACCTTGGGTGTACTGAGGGTGTGACCGTACGCTTTGATCTGGAATCCGGCTGGATTGAGGCGGGTGGAAAGCGCAGCAGTCTCCGCCCGCTCTCGCAGCGTATGCTCGACATCCTGCGTGCAGGCGGCCTCGTGGAGTACTGGAGGGTAAAGCGGTGATATTCCCTGAACGGTGCAAGTATGTCGGTTTTGCCGCAGCAAAACCCTGCGGAGAGAAAGTGTATTTTTTAAGCCGGTATCTCGTCCATCCGGCAGGGGACGGGTTTGAGATAATCGAAATCGAAACAGATCCGGACCAAAAGGGGGCAATGCGCCGCATCGTATCTTCACGTGTCATCGCGTCTGTTGATGAGGTCTACCGGTATCCCCATAAAGTTCAGATTCATAACAGGACTCTTCTTATCCAGCTTGCGCTCGATTCCGGTTACCGCTGCACGCTCTTCTCGGGTCTTGATGAACACATGACGTTCGTGCTTGATCCCAGTCAAGCGGGATTGACGAAAGTGCATGTGTATGATGCTAGCCCCCCCCGCCCGAGCCTCTCAGCCTGCATCCGCGAGCTTGAATCCTGTGGGCTCTTTGGTGACTTGGCAGTCACTTTCTGCCACCACATCGTCGACCTGTCAGAGATGAAGGCAGATGTATTTCCCTGCCGTGCTGCAGGATTTTTAAGAACCCTTGATGCAGATGTCATGCACGGGGGAGAACGGATCGCTGGATGCATGACGGGTTCCCAGCTTGTGAACGAGTGTTATGGAACCGGTTTTGAGCTGGTAAATATCTGCCCGCTCGCAGCTGTCAGTGAGGAACCATTCATCGCGCGCTGTTGCCGGTCAGAGCGGGAAGGGATCGGCGAATATAACGGGAGGAAGGGAGCCGTGGTACACTGGGGTGCATCACCGGGACAGATCGCAGACTCTGTTACATTACTGGTGAAGGAATGGAGAAAGCATGAAAAAGGTGGCAGTCGCTGAAGGGGACGGCATCGGGCACGAGGTGATCCCGGTAGCGCGCCGAGTGCTGGAAATGCTGCACCCTGAATATGAATTTTTCAACGTGGAGCTCGGATACGGCAGGTGGGAGAAAACCGGTTGCCCGTGCAATGATCACGAAATTGCCGCACTCAAAGACGCTGACGCAGTCCTGTTCGGGGCGGTGACAACACCCCCGATGAAGGATTATCAGAGTGTGGTGCTGAGGATCAGAAAAGCCCTTGACCTGTACGCCAACCTTCGCCCGGTAAAAGGAGATAGTTTTGATATCATGATCGTGCGTGAGAATACCGAGGGGCTCTATTCCGGGATCGAAGAGATTGGTACCGATCGGGCGACAACGTTACGGGTTGTGACAAGGAAAGGCACGGAACGAATAGCGAAGGCGGCGATCCGGCTTGCAAAGACCCGGAGGCTCCTCACGGTGGGGCATAAGGCAAATGTCATCAAGTCCGATGTTTTTTTCCGGGACATCTGTCTTGCTGAGGCAAAAGCAGCGGGTGTCCGGTTCAACGAAAAATTTATCGATGCCCTCGCGCTGGACATACTCCAGCACCCCCAGGCGTACGATGTTATCGTTACGACAAACATCTTTGGGGATATCCTCTCGGACGTCGCCTCCTATCTGGTAGGTGGCCTTGGACTCATACCGAGCGCTAACATCGGTGACAGGTTTGCCCTCTTCGAGCCGGTGCATGGCAGCGCCCCCGATATTGCAGGAAAGAACCTCGCAAACCCGATCGCAGCGATCCGGAGCGCAGCGATGCTTCTGGATTATTTTGGGGAGCCTGATGGTGCAAAACTTGTTGAACAGGCGATCCGGCAGACCCTTGCCGTTGGAATCATGACCGCTGATCTTGGCGGCACAGCCGGAACCCGTGAGTTTGGTGAGGCTGTGGTCCGGGAAATCTGCCGCAGAAAAAGAGGGACATAATTCGCAACCACAACGAAGTTTTTACCAAAAGGCCGGTCCCTATCATGAGCGAGGATTTTATTAAAAAAATCCTAAAAACCGCGCCAAAGATGAAGACAAACAGGAAAAGACAGTAGTGGGGAAATCCTGGCCCTGTATAGTATGTTTCCCACCACTCCATACAATGCGGGAAACAGCCTGTGATAGGCAAGGTCAGGCCTTGGTATGTTCGTTGCTTTGATCCCACAGGAGAGGAGGTGGCAAAGATGAACAGCCCGACCTCTCCGGCTAGTGCAAGACGAGCCCGAAGCACACCAGGACAGATCAACGAGTGAAGAAGAGGCACACGAATGGATGCATTTACTGCAAAAAGATGGCACGTGCGTTCAGTAAGCGGATTCCGGGTTCTGGATTCGTACGAATCGAGTGCGCGGTCGAATATGTCGTTCACGAGAAAGCCAAGTGCAGTGGATCTGGCGATAAAAAGTTGCAGCATAATCAGTGTCACATCAGGTTATGGGAGGGTCAGCATGGCACCGAACACGCCGGTAAGGAGAAAAAAGGGTCTGTCTGCCGAAAACCGGATTAACCGCATGACTGCGTGAATACCGCTGGTTAAAGTCGAAGATCCAGTACCCATTTATCAGCAGGTCTGCATGAACACTCTTGATATAGGCACCTATAGGCACCATGATATTGCGACGGGCAGATGCAGCATATGTGGATTGATGCAATGCATAAGCGCTTTTATTGGCAACGACACACCACCATTGACGAAAGGGAGATGTGCATACCTGATGGGAAGTGTGCTGGTGGCACCGTTGAACTGGGGACTGGGTCATGCCACCCGTGATATACCAGTCATCCATGAACTCGGGCGAAGGGGTCATGATGTCACCATTGCTGCGTGCGGCAATGCGCTGTCAGCCCTGATGCGCGAGTTTCCAGACTTCCGGTTCATCGAGTTCCCCGATTATCCGGCACCATACAGCACCGGCAGCCTTCTTCTGCCAAAATTTTGTGCATATCTCCCGGTGTTATTACGCGCACTGGCAACAGAACGCAAGGCTCTCCAGCAGATCCTTTCACAGGACCACTATGATCTCATCATCAGTGATACCAGGCTTGGTGTTTATTCTGATCAGGTTCCCTCGCTGTTTATTACCCACCAGATCCATTTCCACTTCCCTCCTGTAATTTGGCCTGTTGAATTGTTCGCTCTGCTTCTGAACCGGATTGTGCATACCAGATTTGACCGGGTGATTGTGCCTGATAACCCGCCGGGTCCAGGTTCGCTTGCCGGAAAACTCTCACGTCCTCTTCTCCCTCAGTCCTTCCGTCGCATCTATTTTGCCGGAATCCTTGCAACAGCCCGAAAGCAGCATGTGGAAGAGGATCTCGATTATCTGTGCATAATCTCTGGACCGGAACCTCAGCGGACCGTCTTTGAGCAGACCCTCCTTCCCCAGTTGCCTGACCTCTCTGGCAGTAAGGTGGTACTGCTTGGGAGCCCCGTTCAGCGGAGTGTGACACGTCCCGACCCGGATACCGTCATTAAGAGCTATGTGGATACTGAAGAGAAGATTGTTCTCCTGAACCGGGCACGGTTCATTATCTGCCGATCCGGTTATACGACAATGATGGAGCTTGCAGAGGTGCAGAAACGGCACGGGCTCTTTGTTCCAACCCCAGGCCAGACAGAGCAGGAATACCTGTCAGCATATTACCGGAAGAATGGCTGGTTCCTTTCGCAGAGCCAGTACCACCTCGATCTTCCCAGTGATATTGCTGCTGCGCAGCCGTTTTCGGGATTCCCGGTCATGCCCTCCACCGAACAGAATGTCCGTCGCCTGTATGAGGTGGTGCTTGCCGCGTATGTCGAATGATAGGTATGGCGCAGTCAGGGATGGCAGAAACATTCCGCGTCTGGAGGGAGGTTGAGCGATGGATGAGCTGATAACCTACGGAGTCCTTGCAGTTGCGCTGTTCTTCATCATTGTCGCCTGTATCGCTGGTGGCGTGCTATACGGCTTGTATATGGTAGTCACTGCAATTATTACCGGCAATTATACCACGGTTGTTCAACCGCTCCTTTTTCTGATAGTTCTCACGCTTGCCTACGGGAGTGCAGGGATTCTCATGGTAAAACTGGGGATAATCTAAGCATACAAACGGGGATCACAGACGTTTCAGGTTATGAGCCATCAACTTTGATTATTTCAAAAAGAATATCTAAGGGTATAACGGACTGATCAACCGATGATTTCCTCCTCATTTGAAAACCTGCTCTCCAGAGTCCGAAACAGGCGTCCTCTCGTCCACCATATCACCAACGCCGTTACCATGAACGATTGTGCAAACGTGACTCTCTGTATAGGGGCGGCACCGGTAATGGCCGAGGCATCAGAGGAGGTTGGGGAGATGGCTGCAATTGCAGACGCGCTTGTCCTGAACATAGGAACACTTTCAAAGCAGCAGATTGCTTCCATGCTGGTGGCGGGGAAAAAGGCAAACGAATGCAATATTCCGGTCATCCTCGACCCCGTTGGAGCGGGCGCCACACGAATGCGGACAGAAGCCGCCCTCATGCTTCTTGATCGGCTCGACATTGCGGTACTGAAGGGGAATGAAGGTGAGATTGGCACCCTTGCCGGCACGGGTGGCAGGGTCCGGGGCGTTGATTCGCAGGGCGCCTGCGGGAATGCACTGACAATCTCGCGGGCCTTTGCAGAGAACGCCGGTATCGTGGTGGTTGTCAGCGGAGCGACCGATATCGTGACGGATGGTAACCGGGCATTCCTCGTGGACAATGGTCATGAGATGATGGGCAGGCTCTCTGGAACCGGCTGTATGGCAGCTTCGCTTGCGGGAGCTTTTGCCGCAGTCTCATCCGATTATGTTATTTCATCGGCAGCGGCACTTGCCACATTCGGAATTGCCGGTGAGCTTGCAGCAGCCCGTTCAGCCGGACCTTATTCTTTCAGGACTGCCTTATTAGACGAGCTTGCGGCACTCCTGCCCGAAGATCTTATGAGGCGCGCACGGGTACAGTCTGTCTGAACC
>Ga0208046_1000292_pt1 | contig 10971 bp, 5 predicted proteins | sample PL_2010_300m_FD_184161 | JGI IMG/M metagenome (GOLD analysis project Ga0208046, IMG submission 184161) | Freshwater microbial communities from Powell Lake, British Columbia, Canada to study Microbial Dark Matter (Phase II) - PL_2010_300m... | ecosystem: Environmental > Aquatic > Freshwater > Lake... | reverse complement strand
TCGCTGCCGATCGGGATGTCCGATGCCATCGGGATCGCCGACAGGGATGCGGCGGAGCGCCTGAAGATCCGTTATGCCGTTTAGGTTGGGTTTTGAAAATAGTGAAGGAGAAGTCATGTCACGGAAACCAACCATCATGATTCCCGGCTCGGAAAAAGGGGTTCGGGTGGATTCGCGCATTATCGAGGAGCGGATCCAGCGGGCCGTCAAAGACGGGCACCGATGCATCGAGATCATTGCCCAGGGCCAGCATGGAATCGGCGGGCGGCTGTGGCAGGCCGGAAACGAGCCGATCTTTCTCCGCGTCCTTGGGACGTCGGGACAGCGGGTCGGTTCGATGGGGTTCCCCAACACGTCGATCGATGTGGTGGGTCCCGCCTCCGACGACGTCGGATGGCTCAACGCCGGCGCCCGGATCACCATCCGCGGCAACGCCACCAACGGCGTGGCCAACGCCATGGCCCAGGGAAAGATCTATGTGGCCGGCGACATCGGGGCGCGGGGGATGACGATGACGAAACACAACCCCCGCTTCGATCCCCCGGAGCTCTGGGTCCTGGGAAGCGTCGGCGATTCCTTCGCCGAGTTCATGGCAGGCGGCGTTGCGGTGGTCTGCGGATCGGGAAAAGAGCAGACGGGTAACGTCCTGGGCTACCAACCCTGCGTCGGGATGGTGGGGGGAAAGATCTTTTTCCGGGGGGGCCACCAGGGCTACAGCGAAAAAGACGCCCGGCTGACCCTTCCGGACGACGACGAGTGGCGCTGGCTCACCTCGCAGATGAAGGCGTTCTTGGAGGCGATCGGGCGAACCGATCTTCTGCACACGCTGACGGCCGAACGCAAGGCCTGGCAGATTCTCGTCGCCCGGAAACCGCACGAAAAGGCCGGCGCCGCCGTCCGGGAGATCGGCCGTTTCCGCCAGGAGGTCTGGGACCGAGAGCTCGGAAAAGGAGGGATGATCGGGGATCTGACCGTCCAGGACCGCGGCCCCATCGAGGTGATCGCAACGGGGGAGATGCGCCGGTTCGTTCCCCTGTGGGAAAACGAGAAATACCTTCCGCCATGCCAGGCCCACTGCCCGACGGGGATCCCCGTCCAGGAGCGGTGGGAGCTGATCCGCAAGGGACGGATGCAGGAGGCCGTCGACCTGGCCCTCCGCTATACCCCTTTTCCGGCCACGGTCTGCGGCTACCTGTGTCCCAACCTCTGTATGCAGCACTGCACCCGTCGGAAGGCCGATCTGCCGGCGGTCGATGTGGCCCTCCTCGGCAAGGCCAGCCTCACAGCGACCGTCCCGGCCCCGGCGCCGTCCACCGGCCGAAAGATCGCCGTGATCGGCGGCGGCGCGGCGGGTCTCTCCGTCGCCTGGCAGCTCCGGATGAAGGGCCATGAAGCGGTCATCCACGAGGCGCGCAAGCGGCTCGGCGGGAAGATCACGGAGACGATCCCCAGAAACCGGATCCCCGACGAGGTGGTGGACCATGAACTGAAGCGTCTGGAGGAGGAGATCCCGCACAAACATCTGAAACATCCCCTGACCGAGGGGGAATTCCGGACACTCTACGAAAAGTATGACATCCTGGTCGTCGCTGCGGGGGCCAGAAAGCCTCGGATCATTCCGGTCCCCGGGCACGAGCGGGTGGTTGCCGCCCTCGATTTCCTCCGCGAAAGCCGGCTCGACCGGGCGAAAGTCGGCAAGAGGGTCGTCGTCATCGGTGCTGGGAACGTCGGCTGCGACGCCGCTGCGGAGGCGGCCCGGCTGGGCGCGGAGTCGCTCACGCTGATCGACATCCAGGAGCCGGCCTCCTTCGGAGTCGAGCGAAAAAATGCGGAGGCCGCCGGGGCGAAGTTCCTCTGGCCACGCTTTACGAAACAGATTACGGAGACCGCCGTGGAACTGACCGACGGAGAAGTCCTGCCGGCGGATACGGTGATCATAGCCGTCGGCGACCAGCCCGATCTCAGTTTCCTCCCGGAGGAGATCAAAATCGACCGGGGGTTCGTTGCCGTCAACGAACGGTTCCAGAGCAGCGACCCCAGGGTGTTTGCCATCGGCGATGCCGTCCGGCTCGGCCTCCTCACCGAGGCGATCGGTTCGGGACGCGTGGCCGCCCGGGCGATCGACGACCTTCTCCGAGGGCGGGAGGAGACCTACGACCAGCTTCCACCCATCGATCCGGAGCGCGTGAAGTTGGAGTACTACGATCCGCGCCCGCGGAGCTTCGAGAACGCCTCCGCCTGCGCCGACGGCTGCGCCTCCTGCGGCGCCTGCCGGGACTGCGGCCTCTGCGAGACCCTCTGCCCCCAGAACGCGATCTCACGGCGGGAGCTGGAAGGAGAGGCTTACGAGTACGTCGTCGATGCGGAACGATGCATCGGCTGCGGCTTCTGTTCGGATGCCTGCCCCTGCGGGATTTGGCGTCTGACCGAAAACGAACCGCTGGAATAAACGCTCTGTGGCACGGGGCTTGCTCAAATGACGACAGAAAGGGCATTTACACGAATCGTGTAAAAACAATTTTGTATCAAGAAAGGATTTGGCCATGTTTGCATTGAAGACAAAAAAGGACGTGTTGAAAGTCGTCAAGGAAAGAAATGTCAGCTTTATTCAACTCTGGTTTACCGACGTTCTCGGGGTGCAGAAGATCTTCAGCATCACCCCCGAGGAGCTGGAGGAGGGGCTGGAGGAGGGGATGGGCTTCGACGGCTCATCCATCCAGGGATTCTGCCGGATCGAGGAGAGCGACATGATCGCCATGCCCGATCCGACGACCTTCCAGATCATCCCCTGGCGCCCCTCGGACCGTCCGGTGGTGCGGATGATCTGCGACATCCTGAACCCGGACGGTACCCCTTACGATGGCGACCCCCGCTATGTGCTGAAGAAGACCCTCAAGAAAGTCAACGACCAGGGCTACACCTTCTACGTCGGGCCCGAACTGGAGTTCTTCTATTTCGCTTCCGACAAGGCCCCCGAGTTCCTCGATATGGGCGGCTACTTCGACGGCCTCCCCGTGGACCGGGCGACCGACCTCCGCCGCCAGACGATTTTCGCCCTCCAGGAGATGGGGATCCGCGTGGAATACAGCCACCACGAGGTCGCCCCGAGCCAGCACGAGATCGACCTGCGCTACGACGACGCGCTCGCCATGGCCGACAAGGTCATGACCTACCGCACCGCGGTCAAGGAGATTGCCCGCCAAAACGGTGTCTACGCCACCTTCATGCCGAAGCCGGTCTTCGGCCAGAACGGGAGCGGCATGCACACGCACCAGTCCCTGTTCAAGGGGGGGAAGAACTGCTTCTTCGACGGCCGTGACAAGTACAACCTCTCGAAGATGGCCAAGCACTACATCGCCGGGATCATGACCCACGCCCCGGAGATCACCGCGATCTGCAATCAGTGGGTCAACTCCTACAAGCGGCTGGTCCCCGGCTACGAGGCGCCGGTCTACGTCTCCTGGGCGAGGAGGAACCGCTCCACCATGGTCCGCGTTCCGATGTACAAGCCCGGAAAGGAGAAGGCGACCCGGATGGAGTACCGTTCGCCCGATCCGGCCTGCAACCCCTACCTGGCCTTTGCAGTGATGCTGGCCGCCGGGATGAAGGGGGTCGAGAAGGCCTACCCGCTCCCCGAGCCGGTCGAAGAGGACATCTTCGAGATGGACGAGAAGGCCCGCGCGAAGGCGGGGATCACCTCGCTTCCGGGGAGCCTCTACGAGGCGCTGGTCGCCGTCCAGGGGAGCAAACTGGTCCGCGACACCCTCGGAGAGCACATCTTCGACAAGTTCATCGAGAACAAGAAGGTGGAGTGGGACCGGTTCCGCATCCACGTGAGCCAGTTCGAGATCGACCGCTACCTGCCGATGCTGTGAGGCCTGTCGGTCGAAAAGAATGGAGAAAGGGAGTTATTTTGTCATACTGCGGTCATAGGGAGCGTACGTGATACTGGGAAAAGGGCGGCGCCGGGCCCTGCTGGTCCTGGAGGATGGAAGCATTTACCGGGGAGTTGCCTTTGCCGGAAAGGGCGAGGTAGTGGGGGAGGTCGTATTCAACACGGGGATGACCGGCTACCAGGAGATCCTCACCGATCCCTCCTACAAGGAGCAGATCGTCACGATGACCTATCCGCTCATCGGCAACACCGGGATCAATCCGGAGGACATGGAGTCGGCCGGCATCCATCTGGAGGGATTCATCGTCCGGGAGTACGAGGACCATCCGAGCAACTGGCGCTCCCGCCGGAGCTTGAAGGCCTTTCTGGAGTTCCACGACAAGCTTGGGGTCGAGGGGATCGATACCCGGGCGCTGACCCGCCGGATCCGGATCACCGGGGCGATGCGGGGCGTCCTCTCCACGGAGACGTCGGACACGGAAAGCCTCCTCCGGCGCGTCCAGGCCTATCCCGGCCTGGTCGGCCGGGATCTCGTCAAGGACGTCACCTGCCGTGAGCCCTACCTGTGGAAAGAGGGGAAGCGCCGGGAGATGCCGGCCGCTCCGGGAGCCGCAGGAACTTTGGCCGGCGCTTCCGGTCGCCGCCGTGTGGCCGTCCTCGACTGCGGCGTCAAGTTCAACATCCTCCGCCATCTGGAGAAGCGGGGCTGCGAGGTCACGGTCCTTCCCGCCGGCGCCACGGGGGAGGAGATCCTGGCCGTTCGACCCGATGGCGTCCTGCTGTCCAATGGACCCGGGGACCCGGCGGCCCTCCCCTACATTGTCGAAACGGTCCGCGGGATTCTGGGGAAGGTCCCCATTTTCGGCATCTGCCTTGGCCATCAGGTCCTGGGACAGGCGGTCGGCGGCCGGACGGCGAAGCTGAAATTCGGCCATCACGGGATCAACCAGCCCGTGCGGAACCGTAAGAGCGGACGGATCGAGATCACCTCCCAGAACCACGGGTTCATCGTCCTGCCCGAATCCCTCTCGGGCGAGAGGGAAACCGTACAGGAAAACCTCAACGACCGAACCTCCGAGGGAATCCGCTATCCGGAACTCCGGGCCTTCAGCGTCCAGTACCACCCCGAGGCGGCGCCGGGGCCTCACGATGCGGGCTATCTGTTCGACGAGTTCATCCGCCTGATAGATGAGAGAAAAGAGGCGCAATGAGGAAAAACAGTGTTGCACGTCCTGTGCGCAAAGGAGGGGGTTGCCCGTGATCCTGATCATCGACTTCGGTTCGCAGTACAACCAGCTTATCGCCCGGCGGGTTCGGGAACACGAGGTCTACTGTCAGATCGAACCCCCGCAGATCGGTATCGTCCAGATCCGCGCCCTCCAGCCGGAAGGGATCATCCTCTCCGGCGGTCCGGCCTCCATCTACGAGGCGCATTCCCCCCGGGTCGATCGGGGGATCTTCGACCTCGGCGTTCCGGTCCTCGGAATCTGCTACGGGATGCAGTTCATGGTGGACGTCCTGGGGGGCGAGGTGGTCCGGTCGGAAAAGAGGGAATACGGCTTTGCGGAACTGATCGTCGGCCGGAGGGGGGCGATTCTCGCCGGCGTGGAAAAGCGAACCCGGTGCTGGATGAGTCACGGCGACCAGATCGGCCGACTGCCGGCCGGTTTTCGGATCACCGCCTCCACGGAAAATACCCAGGTGGCGGCCGCCCAGGACGCCAAACGGCGGTTCTACGGCCTTCAGTTTCATCCCGAAGTGGTCCATACCGCCGAGGGGAAGCGGATGCTGGAGAACTTCCTGTTTGGCGTCTGTCACTGCGAAAAGAGCTGGACGATGAAGTCCTTCGTCAAGGATGCCGTCGAGGAGATCCGAACGACGGTTGGAGATAGACGCGTCATTCTGGGGCTTTCCGGGGGAGTCGATTCCTCCGTCGCGGCCGTCCTGATCCACAGGGCCATCGGCCGGCAGCTGACCTGCGTCCTCGTGGACAACGGTCTCCTCCGGCTCAACGAGGGCGAGAAGGTTCGGGTACTCTTCGCGAAGCACCTCCGGATGAATCTCCGCTTCGCAAGGGCGCGGAAGGCGTTTCTGGCCGGCCTTGAAGGGGTGACGGATCCCGAACGGAAGCGGAAGATCATCGGGAGGACCTTCATTGAGGTCTTCGAGAAGGAGGCGCGGAAGATCAAGGGGGCGGAGTTCTTGGCCCAGGGGACGCTCTACCCGGATCTCATCGAGTCCCGTTCGGCCTTCGGCGGCCCCAGCGCGGTGATCAAATCCCACCACAACGTCGGGGGGCTTCCCAAAAGGATGAAGCTCAGGCTGATCGAGCCGCTGAAGCACCTCTTCAAGGACGAGGTTCGTCTCTTGGGCAAGGAGCTCGGCCTTTCCGAAGACCTGATCTGGAGGCAGCCCTTTCCCGGGCCGGGACTGGCGGTGCGGATCATCGGCGAGGTGACCGAAAAGAGACTCGCGATCCTCCGAAATGCGGACGCGGTCCTTCAGGAGGAGATCCGGGCGGGGAATTACTACCGGAAGCTCTGGCAGTCCTTTGCCGTCCTCCTGCCGATCAAGAGCGTGGGGATCATGGGGGACCAGCGGACCTACGAGCATATCATCGCCATCCGGGCGGTGACGAGCGACGATGCCATGACGGCGGACTGGGCGCGTCTGCCCCACGACCTCCTAAGCCGCGTCTCCAACCGGATCATCAACGAGGTCCGGGGGGTCAACCGGGTCGTTTTCGACATCAGCTCCAAACCGCCCAGCACCATCGAATGGGAGTAGGAAGGCGTGATGAATCCGGAAATGTCCAGCGCCCCGGCGAAGACCTTTCCGGATTCACGAAACTTAGATAAAAAACAGAACGAGATTGTGATGCCGAAACGGACGGACATCCATAAGATCCTGATCATCGGCTCCGGGCCGATCATCATCAGCCAGGCCTGCGAGTTCGACTATTCCGGGACACAAGCCTGCAAGGCGCTCAAGGAGGAGGGCTACGAGGTCGTTCTGGTGAATTCGAATCCCGCAACGATCATGACCGATCCGGAAACGGCGGACCGGACCTACGTGGAGCCGATCACGCCGGAGGCTCTGGAGAAGATCATCGCGAAGGAGCGGCCCGACGCCTTGCTCCCCACGCTCGGCGGCCAGACGGGCCTTAACACCGCCGTCGCCGTCGCGGAGTCCGGCGTCCTTGCGAAATACGGCGTCGAGATGATCGGGGCGTCGCTCCTGGCCATCCACAAGGCGGAGGACCGCGCGCTCTTCCGGCAGGCCATGGAGAAGATCGGCCTGAAGGTTCCCCAAAGCGGTTTCGCCCGGTCGATGGATGAGGTCTTCGCCGTCGCCGCCGGAATCGACTTCCCCATCATCGTCCGCCCTTCGTTCACCCTCGGCGGGACGGGAAGCGGCGTCGCCTACAACCGGGAGGAGCTTGTCGAGATCGCCAAGGGCGGCCTTGACGCGTCTATGATCCACGGGATCATGCTGGAGCAATCGGTCTTGGGCTGGAAGGAATACGAACTTGAGGTGATGCGGGACCGGGCCGACAACTGCGTCATTATCTGCTCCATTGAGAACCTCGATCCGATGGGGGTCCACACGGGCGAGTCGATCACCGTCGCCCCCGCCCAGACCCTTACCGACGTGGAATACCAGCGGATGCGGGATGCGGCCATCGCCATCATGCGGGAGATCGGCGTCGAGACGGGCGGCTCCAATGTCCAGTTCGCCGTTCATCCCGACACGGGCGAGATGATCGTCATCGAGATGAACCCCCGTGTTTCCCGCTCCTCGGCGCTCGCCTCCAAGGCGACGGGCTTTCCCATCGCCAAGATCGCCGCGAAGCTGGCCGTGGGCTATACCCTTGACGAAATTCCCAACGACATCACACGCGAGACGATGGCCTCCTTCGAGCCGACGATCGACTACTGCGTCGTCAAGATCCCCCGCTGGACCTTCGAGAAGTTCCCCGAGACGGAGGATTTTCTGACCACCTCGATGAAATCGGTCGGGGAGACGATGGCGATCGGCCGGACCTTCAGGGAGGCCCTCCAGAAGGCGATCCGCTCCCTGGAGATCAAACGGTTCGGTCTGATGATTGACATTCCCCAGGATGTTCCTCTCCCGTTGGAATTCCTGGCGCAGAAGCTCTCGACGCCCAATTCCCTCCGACTGTTCTATGTGGCCGCGGCGTTCAGGGAGGGGATGACCATCGAAGAAATAAGCCGCCTCACACGAATCGACCCCTGGTTCCTCCACCAGATCCGAACGCTGGTCGAGGCGGAGGAGGAGCTGGCGAAGGAGCCGCCGACCGAGGAACTCCTCCGGGAGGCGAAGCGCCTGGGTTTTTCAGACCGCACCCTGGGAGACCTCTGGGACCTTTCCGAAGAGGAGATCCGGCGGCGCCGCTTCAAGGCCGGAATCGTCCCCGTCTATAAACTCGTCGACACCTGCGCCGCGGAGTTCGAGGCCTATACCCCTTACTACTACTCCACCTACGAAACCGAGGACGAACTCCGTCCTTCGACGAAGCCGAAGGTCGTCATCATCGGCGGCGGGCCCAACCGGATCGGCCAGGGAATCGAGTTCGACTACTGCTGCGTCCACGCCTCCTTCGCCCTCCGGGAAGAGGGGGTCGAGAGCATCATGGTGAACTCGAACCCCGAGACGGTCAGCACCGACTACGACACCTCCGACAAGCTCTTCTTCGAACCGGTGACCCTCGAGGACGTTCTTCACATCCTGAATGCGGTAAAGCCAGACGGCGTCATCGTCCAGTTCGGCGGCCAGACCCCGCTCAACCTCGCCCGGGGGTTGGAGGCGGCGGGGGCGCGGATCCTGGGCACCTCTCCCGACGCGATCGACCGCGCCGAGGACCGACGACGTTTTCAGGAGATCGTGAACCGGCTTCACCTCCGCCAGCCCGACAACGACACGGCCCTGGACGTAGAGGAGGCGATCCGAGCGGCCGAGCGGATCGGCTATCCGGTCCTGGTCCGCCCCTCCTATGTCCTGGGCGGCCGGTCGATGGAGATCATCTACGATACCGAGAGCCTCAGGCTGTTCATGGTCCGTGCGCTTGAGGTCTCCCCCGGCCACCCCATCCTGATCGACAAGTTTCTCGAGGACGCGATCGAGGTGGATGTGGACGCGATCAGCGACGGCAAGACCACCGTCGTCGCCGGGATCATGGAGCACATCGAGGAGGCGGGGATCCACTCCGGCGACAGCGCCTGTTCCCTGCCGACGATCAGCTTTTCACCGGAACTCCTGGAGGCGATCGAACGCCAGACGAAACGGATCGCCGAGGAGCTCGGCGTCGTTGGACTGATGAACATCCAGTACGCCGTCAAGCAAGGCGAGATCTACGTCCTGGAGGTCAATCCCCGCGCCTCGCGGACCATCCCCTTCGTCAGCAAGGCGATCGGCGTTCCCTTGGCGAAGTTGGCGACGAAGGTGATGCTGGGGAAAACCCTTTCGGAGCTCGGCTTCACCCGCTCCGTTCGACCGGCGCACATCTCCGTAAAGGAAGCGGTCTTTCCCTTCAACCGCTTCCCCAATGTCGATATCCTGCTGGGGCCCGAGATGAAATCCACGGGGGAGGTGATGGGGATCGACCGTTCCTTCGGCCTCGCCTTTGCGAAGTCGCAGATGGCGGCCGGGTTCAAGATGCCCCTGTCGGGGAGGGTCTTCATCAGCGTCCACGATTTTTACAAGGACCGGATCGCGCCGGTGGCCGAGGCCTTTGCCCGGATGGGGTTCCAGATTTCCGCCACGAGCGGGACGGCGGAGAGCCTGCGGCGGCACGGGGTCCCTGTGGAGACGATCCTCAAGGTGAGCGAAGGGCGGCCCCACGTGGTCGACCACATCAAGAACGGAGAGATCCAGATCGTCATCAACGTCAGCCTGGGCAGGCGCTCCTCCCAGGACGCCTACCACATCCGGCGGGGGGCGCTTCTCTACAATGTGCTCTATACGACGACGATCTCCGGCGCCCGGGCGCTTGCGGAGGCGATCGGCGCCCTGCGGGAAGAGCCGTGGGACGTGGCGCCGCTCCAGGCGTACCATAGTAAAACAAGCTCATAGGGACAGCACCGTTTCATTTACCGGCAAAGAAATGATCGCTGTCCTGCAGAAAAAAGGAAGGCGACATATGAGAAACGAGGATCTGCACGCAGGCAAACCGCGCGAGGAGTGCGGCGTCTTTGCGGTGTACGGCCACGAGGGGGCGGCGCGTGTGGCCTTCTTCGGCCTGTTCGCCCTCCAGCACCGGGGACAGGAGAGTGCCGGAATCGCCTCGGCGGACGGATGTCAGGTCTGGGAGCACAAGGGGATGGGGCTCGCCTCGGAGGTGTTCCGCGAGGACACCCTCTCAAAGCTCCCCGGGCGCCTGGCGATCGGCCATGTCCGTTATTCCACCACCGGCTCGTCCGTCCTCTCCAACGCCCAGCCCTTTCTGGTCCACCATGCCGAAGAGTACTACGCCCTGGCCCACAACGGCAACCTGATCAACGCCCCGGAGCTGAGGGCGGAACTGGAGGAGCGGGGGTCGATCTTCCAGTCCACGATGGACAGCGAGGTGATCGTTCACCTGATGGCCCCCCATCTGAAAGCGGGAATCGAGGAGGCCCTGACGAAGGCCCTTTCCCGGGTGCAGGGGGCCTACAGCATCGTCATGCTGACCCGGAACCGGGTCATCGCCGTCCGCGATCCCCGGGGCTTCCGGCCGCTTTCCCTCGGGCGCTTCAACGGAGGATGGGCGGTGGCTTCGGAGACCTGCGCCTTCGACCTCGTCGGGGCGAAATACATCCGCGATGTCCGACCCGGGGAGATCATCCTCATCGACGAGGCGGGCCTCCACAGCCTGACCCCCTTTCCGGCGGAGCAACCCTCTCACTGCATCTTCGAACTCATCTACTTCGCCCGGCCGGACAGCCAGGTCTTCGGCCGGAACGTCTACCTCTGCCGGAAACGCTTGGGGCATAGCCTCGCCCAAGAATGCCGGCCGGACGCGGATCTGGTCATGCCCTTCCCCGATTCGGGGAATTACGCGGCCCTCGGATATGCCG
>Ga0208046_1000289_pt1 | contig 10990 bp, 12 predicted proteins | sample PL_2010_300m_FD_184161 | JGI IMG/M metagenome (GOLD analysis project Ga0208046, IMG submission 184161) | Freshwater microbial communities from Powell Lake, British Columbia, Canada to study Microbial Dark Matter (Phase II) - PL_2010_300m... | ecosystem: Environmental > Aquatic > Freshwater >... | reverse complement strand
AATTATTAGCTTTCTTGTTATTGCATTTTTAGCATTATCAGGGTGTAAACCTTCTGGAGTATTGACAACAGTCACCCCAGCTGCACTTGACGCTACCAAGATAATAGAAGAACCTGAAGGAGAAGTTGAATCAATTGAACCTGCAAATGAACAAAGTCAAGAAGAGAATTTACCTAACGGAGGATATCAAGATCAAGACAATACAGATGTAGATCATCAGCTTGAAGGAATAGAGTAAAAATTATTTCTTTAATTCTTGTCTTATAACAAGACTAGTGAGATTCTATTATCTCCCTAATCTTGTTATAAAATTTATCGATGAGAAAGGATTACCATCAAGACGATAAGAAAAAAATAGTCTTTTTTGTAGCATTTTTACCAAATAAATTTAAAAAATATGATTATCAAGGAGGATTATTTATGCCTAAAAAAATTATATTAATTATTATGGTAGGTCTATAAAAAACAATCAATAATCGATGGTTAGATTAGCCAATTTAATCCGAGCGGTAGAATTGATTGTTAGATGGGAATGGTCTTTGATGAGTCGATTATTTATCTATTTGAAGGATTTTTAAGATGTGCAAACTTAATTATAAAAAAGTAATAACCTTAATCTCGCTAACCATAATACTCATTTCTTTTCAATTCTCTTGCTTTTCTATCGGAGACTCTCAAACAGTATCTCAAGCGATTGTTATCTATGGAGATAGCAGAACAGGCCTTAAAACTCATCAGAAGATTGTTGATGAAATTATAAAAACAAAACCGGCCATCGTTTTCCATACTGGCGATCTGGTAAAAAATAGTAAAATTCATGGTCAATGGGCTAACTTTAATGGGATAATTTCTGATTTAGTTAAAATTGCCGATTTTTATCCTGCCTTGGGAAATCATGAAAATAATTCTCCTTTATTTTTTGATAACTTTGTCCTGCCCAATAATGAACGATGGTATTCTATAGAAAAAGATACCCTTCATTTTATTGTATTGGATAGTAATTCAGACTGTAAAATAGGTTCAGAACAATATCTTTGGTTGGAAGATGATTTACAGAATGTCAAAGAAAATATAAAATTTGTTATAGCCATTTTTCATCATCCGCCTTTTAGTACAGGTCACCATAAAGAAGATGTAAAAAAATTTAGACAGACTATTATCCCGTTATTTGAGAAATATGGAGTAGATATAGTTTTTAATGGGCATGATCATGACTATGAGAGATCTTTCTATAATAATATCTATTACATCGTTACTGGCGGAGGAGGAGCCCCTCTTTATAAACAAGCCCGAACCAGTCCTTATAGTCAATTATTTATCCGGGCCTATCATTTTTGTAAATTATTCGTTATTGATGATCAATTAATTATAGAAGTATATGATATTGATTCAAATTTAATCGATAGATTGGTAATAGATTGACTAAAAAAAGCAGATTAAAGGAAGCATAAGTGATAAAAAGGTAATAATGAATTTAAAAAAGATTATTATGAAGGAGGACGTTATGCCTAAAAAAATTATTTTAATTATTATTGTAAGTCTATTTTTTGTTTTCATAACGGCCTATGCCCAAGATTATAGTCCAGAAATAAATCCTTTAGATTTTACGGACCAGATTGATCATCCTTATTTTTCTCTAACCCCGGGAACTACTTTTAATTACCAGGGCAAAACAGATGAAGGGAATGAAGTGATTAAAGTCATGGTGACGGATAAAACAAAGACAGTCATGGGTGTAACCACTCTGGTTGTTTGGGATAGAGTTTGGCTTGATGATCAATTAATAGAGGAAACTTACGATTGGTATGCTCAAGATAAGGAAGGTAATGTTTGGTATTTCGGAGAAGATTCAAAGGAATATAAAAATGGGAAAGTTGTAAGTACGGAAGGTTCATGGGAAGGCGGAGTGGATGGGGCTATGCCCGGTATGATCATGAAAAATAAGTTAACCGTTGGTGATTCCTACCGTCAAGAATATTACCAGGGCGAGGCGGAAGATTGGGCTGAAATTGTCAGCTTGAACGAAAAAGTAGCCGTGCCATATGGCTCATTTGAAAATTGTATAAAAACAAAAGATTGGTCAGCCCTTGAACCTAATGTCATTGAGTACAAATACTACTCTCCCTCGGTTAAAAATGTTGTTTTAGAAACTAATGCTGATAATACCGAAAGAGTTGAAATAATGATTATTGAAAAGTAAAAATAATATAAATACCGATTAAGAGTACAGACCAAAAAGGGAACACTTAGTACAATAAGTTAAAATGATTTTGCTTTGTAAAAATGTTTTATATTTTTACCGCTGACTGCATAAACTACTTCCTCGGCTATATCAGTAGAGAGATCAGCTATTCTTTCCAAGTGCCGCCCTACCAGGATTAATCCCACAGCTCTTTTTATGGTTTTGGGATCTTCTATCATATAGGTTAAAAGCTCTCTAAATATTTGAGTATTTAAATCATCGACTACATTTTCTGCTTTCCATAATTCTTCAACTGAAGAAATATCATTATTAATAAGAAAACCTATGGAATTTTTTACCATTTCCTGGGCTAATTCTGCCATTCGGGGTATATCGATGAGAGGTTTAAGCAGCGGTTGGGTGATGAGCTCTAAGGATCTTTCGGCAATATTCACTGCTTGATCGCCTATTCTCTCTAAATGAGCAGAAATTTTCATAGCAGAGGTGATAAATCTCAAATCACTGGCCATGGGTTGTTTTAAGGCTAATAGTTTGAGAGATAGATTGTTAATCTCCACCTCAAGAAGGTCAATTTGGGTATCTTCTTCAATGGCTTCCTGAGCTAAAGTAGAATCTCTTTTTACTAAAGACTTGATAGCTTTAGCAATGGACTCTTCAACCAAAGAAGCCATTTTTAGCAGCTTTTCTTTTAAACCATTTAATTCATAATCTAACTGTCTTTCCATTTTTTTTCTCCTTAGGATAATTTTTTTTCTATCCAAACCTTCCGGTGATATAATCTTCGGTAATTTTTTGACTGGGATTGGTAAATATCTTTTCGGTTATATCGAATTCAATGAGCTCACCTAACATTAAAAAGGCCGTATAATCTGAAGCTCTTGCGGCCTGCTGCATATTATGGGTAACAATAATTATGGTATATTTTTCTTTTAATTCTTGAATTAATTCTTCAATCTTAGCGGTAGCAATCGGGTCTAAAGCAGAGCAGGGTTCATCAAAAAGGATAACTTCCGGTTGAACTGCCAAAGCTCTGGCAATACACAGACGTTGCTGCTGGCCGCCGGATAAATCCAAAGCGGAGGTATTTAAGCGATCTTTAACTTCTTCCCATAAAGCAGCATCCCGTAAGGCAACTTCTACTCTTTCCCTTAACTCTCCTTTATTGACTGTTAGATTATTAATTTTTAATCCATAGGCAATATTTTCAAAGATCGATTTGGGAAAGGGATTGGGTCTTTGAAAGACCATTCCTATTTTTCTCCTGATCTCGACGACATCGATATCATCATCATAGATATTTTTCTGATCAAATAAGATATCTCCTTCTATTTTTGTCCCTAAAATAATGTCATTCATTCGGTTAAGAATTCGAATAAAAGTGGTTTTACCACACCCCGAGGGGCCTATAATGGCAGTTATGGCATTACTTTTTATATCCAGATTGATATTTTTTAATACCTGATGTGTCCCATAATAGAAATTAAGATTTTTAATCTGCATCTTCAAATCATTTTTACTCTGTAAAATTTCATCTACCATTTTTTACTCCTTCTGAATTGATTACGCAAAATAACTGCAATTAAATTTAACCCTAAGACTAAAAGGACTAAAACTAAAGCCGTCCCATAGGCAATAGGCACTTGAGATTCAGGATGGGTCCCTTCGGTCATTAGGGCATAAATATGATAAGGTAGAGTCATGACTTCACTAAAAATTGACTTAGGAAGCCGCATACTATAAAAGGTTACTGCCGTGAAAAGAATTGGGGCGGTTTCCCCGGCTGCCCTCCCAATAGAAAGGATTGCTCCGGTTAAAATACCAGAAAATGAATTAGGAAGAACTACTCTTTGAATCGTCTGCCACTTGGTAGCTCCCAAGGCTAAAGATGCTTCCCGGAAAGAGTTAGGGACTGCCGATAGAGCTTCTTCGCTCGCCCGAATGATGGTAGGCAGGATTAATATGCCTAAAGTTAAGCTTCCTGAAAGGATAGAAACACCAAAATTCAAAAATTTTACAAATATTGCCAGACCAAAAAGCCCAAAGACTACCGAAGGTACTCCAGCCAAATTATTAATACTAATTCGAATGACTCTTATTAATCTGTTTTGGACCGCATATTCATTCAGATATATCGCTGCCGAGACTCCTAAAGGCAGCGCAAAACAGATTGCCCCCATGGTTAAATAAAAAGTACCTAAGATTGCCGGGAAAATACCACCAGCAGTCATGGCTTTCCTGGGCATCTGGGTTAGAAATTCCCAGTTAATGACTCTGATTCCCCGGGAAATAATAAAATAGAACATAATGCCAATAGACAACACAATGATTGATATCATTGCGATAAGGAACGAGTAAGCTAATTTTTCTTTCAATCTTCTTTTATTCATCGAGAAGTTCTCCTAAATTTATATAAGAAATAATCAGCCGAAAGATTCAGGGCTAAACTGATGATAAAAAGAACACAGGCAATAGCAAACAAGGCATAATAATGGACGCTTCCCACCACGGTTTCACCCATTTCCAAAGCAATAGTAGCAGTGATGGTTCTTACCGGTTGCAGAAAAGAATGAGGAATAATGGCTGCCCCGCCGGCTACCATTAATACCGTCATGGTCTCTCCAATCACTCTTCCCATACCTAATAACACCGCGGTACTAATTCCCGAGAAGGCTGCCGGTACCGTAACCTTTATTATCGTTTCCCATCGGGTAGCTCCTAAAGCATAAGAGGCTTCTTTATATTCTTTGGAAACCGAAAAGAGTGCCTCTTCAGAAAGACTGGCAATAGTAGGAATGGCCATAAGGGCAAGTAATAGAGAAGCAGTAAGCGCACAGAGTCCTATAGGAAGGTTTAAAAGATTTTGTAACCAGGGGGCCAGGACTACTATCCCTAAAAAACCGTAAATGACTGAGGGGACACCGGTTAGCATCTCAATAATTAATTTTAAATAATTTTTTGTTTTTGGCGTGGCTAATTCGGAAATATAAATAGCTGCAGATACTCCCAAGGGAACTGCGATGATCAATGCCCCTAAAGTGACCCATAAAGTACCGAGAATTAAAGGTAATAATCCGAATTCAGGAGGGCTATAAGTGGGATACCAGGACTTCCCCCAGAAAAATGATTTTAAATCAATTTCTCTAAAAAGGGGAAGTCCTTCTTTAAATAAGATAAAGCTTATACCGAGCAAGAAGAATATAGAGGTAAGCGACGAGAGAAAAAATACGTTCTTTATGATCTTTTCTTTTAAATATTGTTTACTCTTCAAATTCTATATCCTTCTTCTTTTTTATTTACGGTAAAGGTACAAATCCTTGTTCTTCAACTATTTTCTGTCCTTCGGGAGACCAAATAAACTGGATAAAATCTTTCGCTGTCCCCTGAGGTGCGCCGTTGGTGTACATGAAAAGTGGACGAGATATTGGATAGGTACCATTGGCTACCGTCTCTTCACTGGGAGTAACTTCATTGACGTCTATAGCCTTTACGGTACTAGAAATATATCCTAATCCTACATAACCGATAGCCCCCTTGGTGGTAGAAATGAGGGTAGCAACTACTTGATTAGAAGCCTGGGAAAGAGAATCGGGACTTACTTTCTTACCTTGTAATACGATCGTTTCAAATATCTCGTAAGTTCCGCTGGATGTATCCCGGGAAACTATGACTATCTTTTGATCTTCTCCTCCCAATTCCTTCCAATTGGTGATTTTACCGATATAAATATCTCTTATCTGTTCAATGGTTAATCCTTGAATCGGATTAGAAGAATGAACAATCACGGCAATGCCATCCATAGCGATGATTTGGGGGACCGGGCTGATACCCTTTCCCTGACAGAGCAGGATTTCTTTATCCTTCATAGGCCTTGAAGAATCGGCAATATCGCAAGTTCCGTCAATTAAAGCGGCAACACCATTCCCTGATCCGCCTCCGCGTATCGAGATGTCTGCTTGTGGATCATTCTGCATGAAGACTTCGGCAGCTGCTTGAGCGATAGGGAGAACCGTCGTGGAGCCTTGAACCACGAGTTGTTTTTCTGCTCCTTGAGAAACAGGAACCATTAGAGTTAAAATAGTGCAAGCTATACTTAGAATTAAAGTAATTCTTTTCATTAAATCATACCTCCTAAAATTAAAATTTTAATTCTAAAATTATTTTAGGCTTCTAATATTACAATTAGATTACAGAATAATTAAGATTCAATTAATTTTTTAAAGGAATGAATTTTTAGGTAAGATAATGAAAAATTTTGAGCCTTTCCCCGGGGTGCTATCCACCCCTATCGTCCCTTTATGAACTTTAACCACATGTTTTACGATAGCCAGGCCTAAACCGGTTCCCCCCAAATCCCGGGAGCGGTCTTTATTCACCCGGTAGAAGCGTTCGAAGATTCGGGGTAAATGTTCTTGAGCTATGCCTATCCCGTTATCAGCAATTTCCAGGTAAATATCTTTTTCTCTTTCTAAAAAAGAGATAGAAATCTCTCCTTTTTCCGGGGTATATTTTAGGGCATTGTCTAAAAGATTACGCAAAGCCAATTCAATCTGTTCCGGGTCTATTTTTAATAAAGGAAATTGAGGAGAAATATTGGTGTTAATTTGGATTTTTTTTAGTATGATTTTTTCTTTAAATTCTGCCATGACTTTATCGAGTAGTTCTTTTAAATTAGTTAATTGTAAATTTAATGCTGTTTCTTGGGCCTCTATTTTAGAGAGTTTTAGGAGATCTTCAACCAAGCTATTTAACCGATTGCTCTGTTTTTCAATAATTTCTAAAAAGCGCTGAGCCTGTTCCGGGTCATTTACTGCCCCGTCCTTTAAGGTTTCTATAAATCCCTGGATAGAGGTGAGCGGAGTACGCAGCTCGTGGGAAACATTGGCGACAAATTCTTCCCGCATCTTTTCTAATCTTTTCATTTGAGTAATATCATTTAATACCACCACTGCTCCCCAAATATTCCTTTTTTCTCCCAAAGGCGTAGCGGAAACAGAGAATATTTTCTCTTGCGGGAATAAAATGGTTATTTCTTGATTAGAGATTTTGCCTTTCTGAATCGTTTCCTTTAACAGCTCGTTTAACTGGTTATTTCTAATGATCTCCCAGTGAAATCTCCCCAAAGCTTTATCTCGGGGATAATTAATTACTTTTTCAAAAGCATCATTGCAAAGTATCAACTTACCTTTTTTATCAATGGCCGCTATTCCTTCAATCACGCTGGAGAGGATAATTTCCATTTTATTCTTATCTTCACTGATGATCTTTATTTTAATTTCTAAATCTTCTGACATTTGATTTAGAGAAAGTGATAATTGACCTATTTCATCCCGGCTGTGAATTTCCAGTTTTTTACTAAAATCACCCTTGGATATGCTTTTAGAAATTTCGGTCATCTCTTTTATTGGCCTGGTAATGCTTAAGGAAATGATTAAGCTAATTAAAGAGGCAATAAGTAAACTAATGATCGTGGTAGAAAGAATAATTCTGCGTAAATAAGCAATATTCTTATTCACCTCTACCAAAGGTAAAGCGAGACGGATTACACTGATAATTTGATTATCCTCAACGATGGGGATAGCAATATACAGCATGTCTGTCTCCAAGGTAAAGCTATAGCGGATGCTCCTTCCGGTTTTACCCAACATGGCTTCTATAATCTCGGGTCTATCCGAATGATTATCCATGAGAGCAGGACTTTCTTCTGAATCACTCAATACTTTCCCGGTTATATCAATAATGGTTATTCTGGTTTTGATCTCTTTGCCCAAAGCCCCAGTTTTAGATCTTATCTGGAATAAATTATTTTCGGTGATATCTTGGTATAAGAAATCTTTGACTAAATAAGCGGTGGATTCAAGATCAGAAGCCAAATGATCGATATAATAATTGCGTAAATAGAAGGTGGCCAGTAATTCTACGGATATTGCAAAGATAATAATGATAATGATATAAGTCAAAAACAGCTTCCAACTAATTTTTTTTATCATATTTCCTCTTTAAATCGGTATCCTACTCCCCTAATTGTAATGATATATTCACCCGCCGTAAGCAGCTTCTGGCGAAGCCTTCTAATATGAACATCAACCGCTCTATCCACGATGAAACTTTCTTCTGACCAAACTTGAGTAAGTAGCTGCTCACGGGTAAAGACTTTTCCGGGATGGGAGGCTAAAAATTTTAATAAATTAAATTCTATAAAGGTTAAATTTACTGGTTTATCTTTTAGAGTAACCTGATGTTTGGTTGAATCAATTACCAGGTCTTTAAATACAATAATGTCTTTTTCTTTGGAGAGAGGGAAAATATTCATTTTTGTTCTACGGAGTACAGTTTTTACTCGGGCTAATAATTCTCTTACCTTGAAGGGCTTAGTGATATAATCATCTGCCCCTAATTCCAAGCCCAATACGATGTCAGTTTCTTCTCCTTTAGCAGTAAGCATTATAATAGGGATGTGAGAAGTTTGGGGGTTGTTTTTTAAGAATTTACATACATCTAAGCCGTCTATTTCGGGAAGCATTAAATCCAGAAGAATTAAATCCGGAAGTTCAGTTTTAACATTTTCTAAGCACTCTTCCCCACTGTAGGCACAGCTTATTCTGTATCCTTCTTTTTCCAAATTATATTGAAGAAGCTCAATAATATCTTTTTCATCATCAACCACTAAAATCTTTTCTTTGCTCATGGAAAATACCTAAAGAGTTTAAAATAATTTCTGGATTAACGGTATCTAGTTTTAAATATTATAAACAATTTAAAAAATTAAAGCAAAATATTGCTAAAATGTCTTATTCGAAAGCTTAGACTGCCTAAAAATTTCATTAAATCTTAATCTACTCTTAATCTTATCGTAATAATTTCAGAGTATTCTTTAATAAAAGATATTAGATTGGAATAAAACGTGAAGATCTATTAATAAAAGGGTCGAATTAGGAAAAAATAATTATGTAAAAAAAGGAGGTAATGTAAATAACGATGAATAAATCGTGTAAGACAGTAGTTGTTCCGGTTAATAGAAGAGAATTATCAAAAGAAATAAAATTTAGAGTTGCTTTAATTGCTCATGATGCTAAGAAAACAGATATATTAGCTTTTGCCAGCAAGAATGAGGAGTTTTTAAAAAAGTGTGACCTTATAGCAACGAAAGGAACTGGCCATCTGATAAATGAAAAGACAGCTTTAGAGGTGAGAGAGATGATGTCTGGTCCAGAAGGTGGTGACTTGCAAATTGGCGGCTTAGTGGCGAGCGAAGAGATCGATCTGGTAATTTTCCTGCGAGATCCTTTGGCGAAACAGCCTCATGATCCCGATATTACAGCTCTTATAAAGGTATGCGATGTTCATAATATTCCCTTAGCTACCAATCTATCTTCTGCCGAGATTCTTCTTAAGGGAGTAATCGGGAAAGCAGATTTACACACCCACTTTTAAACACCTTTTGCCTTTTTCAAAGACTTTTTTTAGTTGTACTAGCTCAATACTCCGGTAATTTCTTCTACTTTATGATACACTTTTAAAGTTTTTTCATTCATGTAAAAAGTTCGAAAATCGACTAATAGTTTTCACCTTTTAATCTTTAGATATTATTTTAATATTGAAGGACCAACTGATTTAATCTAACATTTTCAGTTGTAATATTTCCCTTAAAAGTTCTGAAAGCGTCCAATAGGGGGAGCCAGACATTTCCAGCCCTTTGGCTTTTGCTGAAGGGCTTTTTTATTATGAGAAAAAAGGAGGATTTTTAAAACATATATAGTATTATAGATATAAGTCTTGATTTTATTGATTTACTTCAATTACACAATAAATCGATAATGATGAGGGGATTTAATATTTTTAGAGAAAAGAAAATTATACCATTCAAAAGTAAATGCATCATAGTTAGTCACTCTCATAGATTAAATAAAGAAGCTTTTTCTTTATTAATGAGTTGGAATGGTCCTTTTATTGTAAGCGATGTTAAAGAAAAGTCTTTTTTATTAACTATAACAAATAAATCAAGTAATTGTACCGATATTAAACATTTTGATGCTTTGTCATATGTTTCCATATCAGCTTTTATCATAGCATTAAATATTGCAAGTTTAGGATATTTTACATGGGATTGGTATGGTTTTTCAGTACCTAGATATGAAGTTTATAATCCAATTAAAGAGGAAAAAAGATTAATATTTCCTCTGCAGATGAAATATAGAAAAGAATATTTTGAAGGTAGTATTAAAGAAATTACAGAAAAAGAAATTCGGATTGCATGTAAATATTATGGAGTTTTAGCTAAAGATAAAGAAGAGAAAATATCTATAATAAGAGAAGAATATATTAAAGGCATATTGCACCTAAGCCTTACCTTTTTTAATATTGATTTTTGCAAAGAAGCCTTTTTTAACTTTTATCGTTGCTTTGAAAATATCGTAACGAACAAGGTTCTTCAAGTAAAGAAACTTGATAAAGAAGTTAAAAATATTGAAAAAGCAATAAATAAGGTAGGACTTGGGAAAATTCTTACCAAGCAATTTAAATCTATCTATGTAATACGTTCAAACCAAGTGATGCATGCTCAGAAAAAACAAGTAAACATAACATTAGATGATGTATATGCGATAAAAACATATTTAGATGCACTTCTATTTAAAGTTTTTACTCCTATTCTAGATGAGGCTTTAAAAAGGTACAGAGGATTATAGGATGAATAAGAAAAACAAAGAGTAAAATTTATATAGATTATCTTTCATAGCTTTTATAATATGATTTTCATATTTTTTATTATCTTAATAGAGCATACTGGAT
>Ga0208046_1000288_pt1 | contig 11013 bp, 17 predicted proteins | sample PL_2010_300m_FD_184161 | JGI IMG/M metagenome (GOLD analysis project Ga0208046, IMG submission 184161) | Freshwater microbial communities from Powell Lake, British Columbia, Canada to study Microbial Dark Matter (Phase II) - PL_2010_300m... | ecosystem: Environmental > Aquatic > Freshwater >... | reverse complement strand
GATGGGCCCGTCGTGATTCGAACACGAGATCTTCGCCGTGTGAAGGCGACGTCATAGCCAGCTAGACCACGGGCCCGATGCATCGACCGGGAATCGAACCCGGGCTATAGGCTTGGAAGGCCTAAGTCATGCCTCTAGACCATCGATGCAGTCGTGGATTACAATTTTGGCGAGCGTTTGTATTAATGATTGCCATGAGCATGCGCCGGCTGCCCTCGCCGCCGGACGGCATGTTGGAAAATACTGTACCGGTGTGGAGGGATTTTTCAAAAAGCCTTTCCAGAAAATTTATCAGTTCTAGCCTCACCGTCAATGGTATGGCAGATGCATCAATACTTTTCATTGTACTATCGCTCATTATCCTGGTTATTATTGGAATACTGCTCATTATTGCGTGGAAAAAGAAAAAAGAACAGCATCTCTCTCCCCTGAGCCTGATGGGAATGGTTTTCATCATTCTTGGCATTGTATTTGGTTCGGACCGTCTGATCGGTTATTCGTTTCTTGGAGCCGGCGTCATCGTTTCGGTCTTCGATGTGGTTAAAAACCGGAAAAAGAAATAAAAAAATTCGTCTCTGGAGAAAACCTCATTTTTCTAATGTTCTTGGGGGTGTTTGCCGTTCCCACAGGGAATGGCAAACTGAAGAAGATTTCTTTCAGGAAATCTTCGAGTTAATTCCCGCCACTGTGGCACTCCAAAAATTGTCCTTTAGACAATTTTTTCGAGTCAGCCCTGAAATTCTATCACGGCAGACATCCCCCTTTACCATATCCGTGGAAAACCGTTTCAGCATTATCCCCTCTTATCGATGTTTAATTAGGGATTTCTAAAGGACCCCCATTCTTTCCTGCATTCTTTTTTCAATCGTCCTTATTTTGTGCCCGCCGGCACGATCGCCGCGGCAAACGCAATCACCGGGCCGATGATCAGTCCGCCCCAGAATACAAGCCCAAGCACCCCGATGACCGCTAACAATACCCGCTCTTTTGCCAGCACGGGTTGTCCGGAACCAAACCCGATCCGCAGTGCAACAATTCCCAAAACAACCGGGATACTGATAAAAATGAACGTGAGGAACGCGGATGGATCCCAGCCGGCGATCCCGAGCGCACGCACCATCTGAGTGAACGTGATGGAAGCGCCTCCAAGGTAGAAGAGCCCGGCGGTGATCGCGAGCCAGCTGAACAGGGAACGGGGGGTGCCGGTCTTCTTCTGCCGGCGCAGCAGGAGTGCGATGCCGAGCAGCACGACCGCGATGCACGGGGCGAGCACGATGACCGGCGACTGCCCTTCCCACGCATGGATCCCGATCACGCTGACCGGGATCAGGAGCCACTCGGACGCGGTGAACTCTTCACGGAACCCGGGGGCAAAGCTGTAATCCTGCTCCCCTTCCGCTGTGTACACGGCCGCATAGAACGTACCGGATTCCGCCACCTTCTGCGTGTATGACGCGACCGGGAACAATGCCGCCGGGGAGAATGGCTCGTATATCGCCTGCTCTGGCATCCTGCCCGGTATCACGAGTACGCCGCTGCCCGTAGGGACCTGGAGAGACGGGGGCGGGGTGCCTGATGCCAGGACACCCGGCCCCATGATGATGAGGTCGGGAACCGGGCTGTCCTTCCGGTTGACGAGCATTTCGATATGGAGTGTCTGCCCTGCGGCCATATCGAACCGGTAGTACGCCGCTTCGCCCGGCTTATGGATGTGCCCGTACACGACATACGACTTTTCCGGCTGGCTGATCACGGTTGCCATGGAGAGGTCGCCGTTCTCTCCCGTGCCGAGAGGGGCATGGCCAGAGGCAGGCGGGACGAGCAGGGCGAGGATAAGGATGAGGATGGGAAGGGAAGTGATACGGAGTTCCATACACCAACATCTCTCCCTGCTGTAATAACGCTGTGGACTGCACAACACAATCCCGCAGTGCAGGGAGGCCTTGTAAATCTCTCAGGAAAAAGTGTATTGATCGGATCGAAGTACTTCAGTACCCGCGGAGTTCGGCCTCGACCTTTTCAAGGTTTGCGATCCGCTTTTCGAGCGCCGGGTGCGTGGAGAAGAGTTCCATTAATGTGTTTCCTGACAGCGCCGGGATGATGAAGAACGCGTTGGCGCCTTCCACCTTTGCCTTTGCCTGGACCGGGACGGCGTCCATCCGCCCGCTGATCTTGCTGAGCGCGGATATGAGTGCCCGGGGATTTTTTGTGATATACCCGCTGCCCCGGTCGGCGGCAAACTCACGGTAGCGCGAGAGCGCCATGATCAGCAGGTTGGCAACAAAGTACACGATCATCGCGACGATACCAGCGATGATCCACGCGCTGGCTCCTCCCGAGTCACGCCTCCCGAACATCGCCCCCCACAGGAAGTTCTGCATGATGATTGCGGCGATCATCGCGATGAAGCTTGCCATTGTCATGGTGAGGATGTCGCGGTTCTTGACATGCGAGAGCTCATGGGCAAGCACTGCCTCCAGTTCATCGCGGGAGAGCAGGCGCATGATCGAATCGGTGACCGCAACCACCGCGTGTTTCGGGCTCCTTCCCGTCGCAAACGCGTTGGGCACCGGGCTCTGCATGATCGCGACCTTCGGCTTGGGAAGGTCAGCCTCCCTGCAGAGTTTATCGATCATCCGGTGAAGTTCGGGGAACTCGTCTTCCTGGACAATGCGGGAGCCCGTGGTCCAGAGCACCAGTTTGTCGGAGAAGAAATACTGGATGAACGCCATGCCGACCGCGATCAGGATCAAAAACGAGGTGCTGATCCCAAGCGCCCAGAGTACGGCAAGGAACACGAGGTAGACGACGAACAGCAAAAACATCGTCAGCCATACCCTGCCTGTCAAACCCCAATCACGTTTCCACAGCATATATAGTACTTATTCGACGGGAGCGCTTTTAAAATATTCGACAATGGCATGGGATTGCACAATTTTATCAGTATGACACCCCGGTCAGGGATTGTACACGGCGTAAAAAATTTTTATTAAATGCTCCATGGATGTGCCGGTGATCCCATCAGGTCTGCCTTGCATGTAATATCAGAAACTATTTTTTCGGGCAGCACATGACGATTAGGTATGGCAGACGCCGACCCTGAAGCCCTCGCAGACGTCGGGTACGGGATCTTCGAGCACCTCTTAAACAAAGGGCTGCAGGCGCAAGGGAAGTACCTGTCTGTGCTCGTCGAACAGGGGGTCGACTTCAAAGATGAGTTCGAGACCATTTTCCGGCAGTTTGCCGGTGAATACCCGCAGCTTGCCGGTGCCCTGAGTTGGCGCTTTCAGGAGATGGACACGATCTACGCGATGATCCGCGCCGGTGAAGGAGTGATCCCGTCAAAGACCACGCAGATGTACTGGATCGTGCAGGACGCACCGGACAGCCCCCCGGAAGCCATCGAGGATGAGAACGCGGGTAAATGGCTGATCTTCCAGGAACCGGACCAGGTTGATGTATCGTGGAAGAAGGTGCGGGACGCAACGGTCGAAGGGACGCTGGGCATCTCGACCAAGGTCAGCACCGCAAAGCCCAACCCGGAATCGCGGGACAACCGGAAGGTCATCTACGTGTACACGAAGGACTGGGCGGACGAAGCGGACGTGATGCGGGTGCGCCAGAAACTCAAAGACCTCGGGTTTGTCGACCGGATCGGGTACAAGCGGAACATCGAGACCTTTGCTGGTGAATATGCCAAGAAGGGCAAACGGGTCACGTACTATTCGGCTTAAAACCACCAGTGTTTTTTGTGCATTCGGGTTTTTTTGTGCCGGAATTTTCTTTGGGCAGTAAAAAAGGGTGATACCCGCAGATAATTTTATCCGTAAAATTACGATAAAAAAAGAAATAAAAAAATAATACCGGGTTACGCCTTTCTTTCCTTATTCTTGGAGCGCAGCTGCTTGGACCCGCATTTGCGGCACCTGGTTGCACGGATCGCGTTCCGGGCGTTGCAGTGCATGCAGATCTTCACGTTGAGCAAGCGGGCTTCTGCCTCGGGAAACTTTGCCATAGTAAAAACACTCCTGCCCTGTTATAAAGGTTGTAAAAGCTCTTAACCGTTTGTGTCAGGACGGGGGGTAATACTTCCGGATAAACCAGTCATGGAAGGCACCGAGCGCTTTCGCGCGGTGCGAGACCCGGCTCTTCTCTGCAAGCGGGATTTCTGCCAGCGTTTTTCCGTTGCATTCAAAGATCGGGTCGTACCCGAACCCCTCCCTGCCCCGCGGGGCGAGGGTGATCGTGCCATGGATGGTGCCGCTGAATACCTCGATCTCATCAGCATCTGCAAAAGCGATCGCTGTGGTGAAACTGGCGCTGCGGTCCTGCACGCCTTCCATCAGTTTCAGAATGCCCGCGTTTCCTATCGAATCGAGCACGTACGCCGCGTACGGTCCGGGAAACCCGTTGAGCGCGTCGATCTCAAACGCGGTATCATCGACGATCAGCGGTGATCCAAGCTCCCCGTATGCATACCCCGCCTTCCCGCGTGCGATCTCGCTGACGTCATCGCTGCGGAGTTCGGGGCATTCGAGTGCGACATGGGTGACAGAAACCGCTCCTGAAAAGAACGCCGCAACCTCGTGTGCCTTGTTGGGATTGCTCGTCACAACGACAAGTTTCACAGGTACCTTCCCCGTAACTCAATCTCGTGCTCACGGCTGATAACCTCGCCGGCACCCGCAAACGTCTCCTTGTAGCCTTGAGAGAACGCTTCTTTCAGGACCGCGGCATCCGGAGTCGTGCTCTCCAGTGTCTGGAACAGCACGTGGATGTCAACACCCCGCTGTTCGATCTCGGTGGTGACCTGCGCGAGCCCGAAGTCGATCAGGACGCAGCGCCCGTCCCGCATGATCATGTTGCTTGTCGTCAGGTCGCCGTGCATGATGCCCGTACCGTGCAGTCTTCCCACCATCCTTCCGGCTTCTTTCAGGTTCGGGACGGACAGGGTGTGGGTGAGGAGCGCTCCCTGCACCCGTTCCATCACGATGGTATCGGGGGTGATATCGATGATGAGGGGTGTCGGTACTCCAGCCCGGCGGGCAGCGGAGATGAGCTTTGCTTCGCCACGGGTGCGCTCGGCAATGAGCCGGCAATCGAGCGCCGGTACGCGGTAGCGTTTGGAGACCCGGCGCTTGGCGGCTGTGGTGTCAGTAAATTCTATGATCGCCTCCGCACCCCGTGCAGTCAGGGCAGGGGACGCCGGGGCGTGGTGCTGCGGTGTGCGGGGTTCCGGGGGCTTCCATGTCACGTCCACCTCGTCAGAGCGGAACGACGGGTTGATCCGGGACGATTCGATGGGGAGCGGGTTCCCGCTTTCGAGCATCAGCTTCCCGGTATACGCGATCATGGCGCCATTGTCGCCGAGGTATTTCTGTTCGGGGATATAGCATTGCGCACCGCGGTCTTCGCACATGATGGTGAGCATCTCCTGCAGGCGCCGGTTTGCCCCCACCCCGCCAACAAGGAGGACTTCGTCTTTACCGGCAAGCGACATCGCCCGCTCGGTCACCTCCACGCACATCGCAAACGCTGTTTCCTGGAACGAACAGCAGACATCCTCAATGGGGGCTTTGCTGTCCTTTGCCGCCGACATGAGACCCGAGAAGGCAAGGTCCATGCCCTTGACCGTGTAGGGGAGTTCCGTGTACCTGCCCGTCGCCGCACGCCGTTCGATGGCCGGACCCCCCGGGTGCGGGAGGTCTTTTGAGCGGGCGAACTTGTCAAGCGCATTTCCGATCCCGATATCAAGCGTCTCGCCGAAAATGCGGTACCTCCCGTTCAGGTACCCGATCACCTGCGTATTCGCCCCGCTCGCGTAGAGCACAACCGGGTCCTGGCTCCCGGTCGCAAACCTCCCGATCTCAACGTGGGCGACGCAGTGGTTTACACCGACCAGCGGGACATTGAGCGCGAGTGCGAGGGAACGGGCTGCAGTTGCAACCGTCCGGAGGCACGGCCCGAGCCCCGGCCCCTGCGAGAACGCGACACCGGTGATCTTCTCCGGCTGCGTCAGGACAGCGGAAATAACCTCTTTCATCACCGACGCATGGTGCTGGGCAGCTTCGCGCGGGTGGATGCCCCCGTGCGGCGGTCTGTACGGCCGTGAGACAAGAGAGATGAGACCGGTATCAAAAACTGCGGCACTGAGGTTCCACGCGGTGCCCTCAATCCCGAGTACCTGCCCAAAAATAGGCATTCACACAATTATTTCTTGAATTCGGTATAGCCGCATTTGCCGCAGGCAGTCCTGTCCTTGTGGTCCGCCATCATGACGCCGACGCCGCAGCGGGGGCAGTATTTCCTTGCCGTCGTGACGTTGCCGCCCTCGACTTTAAAGAATGCACCCCGGTTCCTGCCCTTTGCCGGCGCTCCCTTTTTTGCAGCCATCGTTATGCCGCCCCTTCCTCTTTGGGTTTGGGCATGCCCCGTGCCATCAGGTGTGCGCGCTCGGTCTTCTTCCTGCCCTCTTCGCTGTCATAGATCCGCGCCTCACCGCTCAGTTCCATCTTCCCGAAGCTGCCCTTCAACGAGTCCAGCACCACCTGCTGGTCTTTTACGTTGAGAAGGGCGCAGATCTTTCCAGTGATCTGCATGCGGGACGGGGTAGCACCCTCGTACCGGAGCGTGAACCTGACCTCCCTTCGTGATAAAAGTTCATTTCTTTTATCGCTGGTAATTTCAAAATCCATCGATATCCTGTAATTATTGGGAACCGTGTTATTTAAAATGTGATCATGTCCGGGAGGGATTCTTAAGACGGGTGGACACCCTGGGTGGACACTAAAAAAATCCTGTTTCACGCACCGGCCCAAAAGACGAAATGGGAGAGCAGTTCCTGTGCCTTCTCCTTTGCCTGCCGGTCGACGGTGCGGACGACGACGCCTTTGTGCGGCTGGCCGTAGAGCACGACAATTCCCTCCGGTGCGGCGATTACGAGCGGGATCACCGCAAGATCCTCCTCTCCGCTGACATAGATTGTTGCCGGTGGATTGGCGATTGCATCGTTGATGCCGGCGACCAGGTCATCGGTGATCGTACCGGCAGGGTTCTTCACGTTCAGGACCCTCCCGGTGCACGGGGCATTTTTCGTGCACGGCGAGCGCATGGTGTGCCCGTCGATGATGGATATGGCAGGCTCGATGCCGTTCTTGTGAAGGTTATGAGTCACGACGTCCCCGACAGAATAGACGGTGTGGCGGGCAATCCGGGGGATTGCACCGGCGACATCAGGGAACAACTCGCCGAACGGTTCCTTGAAAAGATGCCGCCACTCTTTGGGGAGGATGAGCATCAGCGGACCTTCAGCGCGTACCTGCCGGGGAGCTTGATGTTCATTTTCTTTGCCACGTCGGAGTGTTCGGGATCGATGATGACAAGGTAGCCTGCCCAGTCATCACTGATGTTTGTCGTCCCGCAGACCACGCAGCTCTCCCCGTCGACCACACGGTGGCACTCGCGGCACACCTTTCCCTGTTTCTTCTTGCCCGGAGCCGGCATGACCCTTCACCTCTCCTTTTGTCTGCGCGGCTTTCGCTCTTTCTTCTCTTCGGGTGGTTCCTTCTCTTTGCCTTTCTCTTTCTCTTTCTCTTTCTCGAGGTTCATGTCCTCCTCGAGCCAGAGGGCCGTCCCGAGCCCGGCCTGGCGCATTGTCAGCCCGATCTTGCTGTCCCGGGGCTCGCGCTCGTTCAGGCTCAGCGTCACCACGCGTGCCCGCACGCTGTCGCCCACCCCGATAAAGCGTTTGGACTCCTGGCAGATGAGCCGTGAATTCTTCTCATCGAAGTTGATGTATTCATCGGATATCTGGCTCACGTGGAGCATGGCATCGATGGGGCCAAGGGAGATGAATGCGCCAAAACTTGTCGTCTCCACGACAACGCCCTCGATGACTTCCTGCAGCGCGAGGCGGAGCACCAGTCCTTCGAACCTGACGTCATAATAAACGCCGCCGTCACCGGGTACGATCTCTCCCTCCCCAACGTCAAGCACCTGTGTGACGCAGATAAAGATCCCGATCTCCTTGTCGATACTGCCCTCCAGATGCTCCTGCAGGACATCCAGGATAACCTTCTCGAGTTTCTCACCGAGACGGTTAGGGGGCACCCTTACCTTATCATCCAACCGGATTTTATAATACATAATAATCCCCTAGCTTTGTATCAGTTCCAGTCTTTTCTGTTTTCTCATGGATATAACACCAATGCCCCGGGAGAGCAGCTGGTCCCGCAGGTGCCGGTCATTGGTCACCACCAGGCAGCCGTTTTTCTGTGCATAGTCAATCACCTGTTTATCGACGGTATCTGAAACAGGTTCTGGCGAATGAACGGTTGTACATCGCTGTGCAACGCTTATGGCATAGCGCGCAGCCGCCGCATCCCGCCCCTTCCCGGAAGAGATGCCGGCAAGTTCTGTCATGATGCTTCCCAGCACGAGCGGTTCGAACGCCCCGACAAGCTGGCGCAGTTCATCGAACAGGTCGATGGAAAACTGTGCCGGCATCATCAGTGCATTGGCGTCGAGGAGCACCTTCACTCGCTCAGAACGCCCATGCCGATCAGGCGCCAGCGTGCTCCCACCTGCCGGCTTATTGCAATCCGTGCACCCGGTTCTGCACAGACCGGCCGCTTCAGGGAAATCTCAACGATCTCTTTCTTGGTACTGGTGACAATGCCCACGGTAACCGCGGTGCCCACCGAAAGCATCAGGGGTTCGTTGAACTTCAGCGGTTCGATGGCGAGTTCGCTCGTTGCCCCGACGACCCGTTCCATCAGGGTGACATGGCACCGCACACGGTCCCAGACGGGCGGCAGCTTGCCGACGTGCCCGGCGACCTGCCCGGCAAGGGCATCGCTTTTTGTGAGCGCAGGATCGAGTTTTGTCCCGATACCCAAAAGTCCGCCCGGTGTGGCCTCCTTCACTTTGGTGGAGCCGGCATTAATCGAGATGATCCTCGTGGTGATCGGTTCCCACCTGATCCGGTTCTCGACCTGCAGCTGCCGCCCGGGACGGATCTCGATATCCTCATCTTCCTTGAGGATTCCGTGGATCAGGGAACCCCCGATGACCCCTCCCTTGATCTCTTTCCAGTTGCAACCCGGTTTGTTCACGTCAAAGGAACGCGCGATCAGCATCACCGGCTCTGCATTTGGGTCACGTGCCGGTTCAGGGATGGTGGCATCAAGGGCCTGCACGAGCTCACCGATATTGATGCCCTTTTGGGCTGAAACGGGGATGACCGGGGCGTGTTCCGCGATCGTCCCTGTGATGAATGCCTTGATCTGGTTGTAGTTCTCGATCGCCTCTTTCTGGCTGACCACATCGATCTTGTTCTGGACTACCACGATCCTGTTGATGCCGACAAGTTCCAGCGCCATCAGGTGCTCCTTTGTCTGCGGCTGGGGGCACTTCTCGGAGGCGGAGATGACGAGCATCGCCCCGTCCATCAGCGCCGAGCCGGAGAGCATCGTAGCCATAAGGGTCTCATGCCCCGGTGCATCCACAAAGGATACTGACCTGAAGGGTGCGCCTTTGCCGCTGCAGGCCGGGCATACAGGTTTCGTTGCATAGGCATCCGCCCCCTGGCACGACCCGCAGCGGTAGAAGGTTGCGTCCGCGTATCCCAGGCGGATGGAGATGCCGCGCTTGACCTCCTCGGAATGCCGGTCGGTCCATGTCCCGGTGATCGCGTTGACCAGCGTGGTCTTGCCGTGGTCAACATGGCCCACCACCCCGATATTGACACTGGGTATTGTCACATCATGCACGTAAATTCGAACCTCCTTACTGTATTTATAACAATCATACTTATACATAACCAGTCAAGGCATTTTACGTCGGAAACGAGGAAATTCAGATTTTTTTGGGAGGTTTTTTATTTTCCCGAAGTCCACAAAGCATGAGTAATTTTCTTACCGCGTGCTACGGAAATGAAATCGAAATGTTAAAAATCACACAAACAGACATCAGGGTTGGGACTACGTATGACCATTGACAGTGAGCTCTCCCGCATCGGCATATCATTGCCAAAGCACCTCCTCGACCAGTTCGACCACATCATCAATTACCGCGGCTACTCGTCACGGTCCGAGGGGATCAGGGATGCAATCAGGAATTATATCCAGTATTATAAGTGGATGGCAGATGTCAAAGGAGAGCGGCAGGGTGTAATTACGATGATCTACGACCATGACCAGCGGGGGCTTCTCGTCGTGCTCACCGACATCCAGCACGAGTTCAAGGCAATCATCCAGGCATCGCTCCACTCGCATGTGACCGAAGCAAGATGCCTTGAAGTGATCCTCCTGCGGGGTGACGGGACGCAGCTCAAATCGCTGGCAGAGCGGCTGATGTCACAAAAGGGCGTGGAATCGGTCAAGCTGACAACGATCGGGGTGGCGGATTAACCCCCACCCTCGCAGCTCTGGTCGGTACCTTTTAAGGCATCCAAAAACTCAGTACTGGAAGCGTATTCCCGCTCGTGCTCGATGACTTTTTTTGCGTCTTCGATGGTGGTCTTTTTGACCTTTTCGGCGCTGCTTGCCGGTATCAGCTGGTCCATGCGGTACAGAAGGTGCGTGCTGTCCAGTTCTGCAAAGGCATTCCCCCTGACGGTCTCGATACGCTGAATGGTGCCGGTCGTCCCCGTCCGCGGGTACCGCACCTGCATGCCCACAACGGCTTCGTCCGCGTTCATACCTGACAATAGGTACACACAGCCTTAAATTCTTCTATGGGGACAGGCTACAGGACCAGTTTCTGGAGCGCCGAAACGATCTGCCGGGTGCTTTCGCGGGGGTAACGATCGTCCTGTCCGGGGTCACGGAAATCACCCTTGAGGGCCGAAAATATCATCGAGATCGCTTTGCCATGTGATGGACCATACCCGCCTTCAAGGACGAGGGCGAGCGGGGTATCAGTTACTGTCTTCAGAAGAGAGGTAAGGACACCGAAATCTGAAGGTACCAGCCTCATACCGCTGCGCGGGTCATCAGAAAGAGGGTCCTGGCC
>Ga0208046_1000286_pt1 | contig 11069 bp, 13 predicted proteins | sample PL_2010_300m_FD_184161 | JGI IMG/M metagenome (GOLD analysis project Ga0208046, IMG submission 184161) | Freshwater microbial communities from Powell Lake, British Columbia, Canada to study Microbial Dark Matter (Phase II) - PL_2010_300m... | ecosystem: Environmental > Aquatic > Freshwater >... | reverse complement strand
ATACTCGTACATAGAAGCTACGTCCTCGGCTCTGATGCTACGGCCTTGGCGAAGTATCTCCCAGTACCTGATAGCATGGTAAATGTCTTTATCTAGCGTAGAGTTCTTCATATCGAACATAAGACCCACACTCATGCAGTGCTCCTCATACTGCTTTAAGAATGCTGTATTCCTGGCAAGGAGAAGCCAGGTGCCTTCAGACATATCTAGTTCATCTAGCGTAGTTATGTACTGTAGCTCACCCTCGTGCGCTCTAGCTGTCCACTGCTTTGGCGTGCGCTTGCTTATCATCCCGGCGATCTGGTCAGCGAGACCTTGCACCTTAATAGGAACCCTGTACGATACAGGTAACACACGTGTTAGACACGGTAGATCGATAAACTTGTCCACGTCTGCGCCTGCCCACCTGAAGATAGCCTGGTCATCGTCGCCCGCTACATATGTAACCTGGGCGTGATCACTTAGATACGACACTACGTCCCACTGCACCGTAGATAGATCTTGCGCCTCATCTACAATCAGTACGTCTATAGGAAGCTTAGGCTCTACTGCTATAAACTCCTGTAGCATATCAGTAAAATCGATCTTCGCATGGCTCATCTTAAATGCCGCGAACGTCTGCATGAAGTTCCTCAGCTCCAAAGGATCTAGACTCTTCTCATCGCTGATCTCTTCTACAGTTATATTAGTAGCGCGCACCATGTTATCTGCAAAGACAAGCCTGTCACCCAGTGAATAACCCTGGTAGATACCGTCTTCAGGAAGTGCGCCGAACGATATGAACAATCCTAGCATGTTAGCTAGCTTCACGTAATCTGGTAGACTCATTACGTCAGCCCGCTTCAGCCCCAGTTCCCTAAACACGAGCGAATGCAGAGTACGGAAGTATGGCATCTCATCGCTTACTAGGTTCAGGTCTCGCATAACGCGGTCCCTGGCTTCTTTAGCTGCTTTGACAGTAAACGCAAGGTAGCACACTCGCTCAGGCAGGATCCCTTGCTCATCAATGTAGTATCTAACAGTCTCTATCAGCGTGTGCGTCTTACCAGTCCCAGGTGGGCCTACTATCTTAGTCATCGATTCTAACTTCATATGATAGTATTATGCTCCTCGATGGTCAGTATAGATATCTCTGCGATAATCCTAAGACCCTCTTCTTTCAGTTTCCTAAAATCACCGTCTGGCCTTGTCGGGTGCTGGCAGAACCAGAAGAACATACCTTTAGTATCTATCTGGCTCTTCATCCCGTACACCACCTTGTGCGCGTCACTGCCAAAGAATATAATCATCTTAGGCTTCTCACGCTCTATTATATCGTATACGTAAAGCTTGTCTGGCTTACTCTTATAGTACGGCTTCTCAGACAGGTTGAAGAACTTTATGCCGTGCACGTAGTCGAGCAGCATCAACTGCAAGCGCCGTCCAGCGGTTGAATCCCGCAACTCGTCAACATGCGGTAGATTTATGAATGCTATGATCTTCAATACGGGATCTCCTTACTCTTAACTCCAGGTGGTAGTGCGAGCTGATCGGTTATCTTCTCGTATTCCTTGATCTTCCAGACAGACAGGCATTTGCCTTTAACGTGTATCTGTTCTGGTACTCCGTGCAGGCAGTCCCGTATAATCATCGCAATTCTAGCTGGTCTAAACTCCTGGAATCTCATCCGGTCTAAGAACACTAAGAAGTCCTTCATTCTAAACAGAATGTGCCCGTCCCACGAATAAGGTTTCCCTAACAACAGACCGTCAGGTGAGTACGCTATAACCTTGCTGGTACAGAACGTCTCAAGATATTCTAGTAACCTACCTGTAGGACTTACATCCTTAGGCATTGCGATCACGTTTACATCCATTAGAAGTTCCTGTACTATTCCTTCCCACACAGCGTGCTTAGGAATCGACGGCATCGTGTTAGTCACTTCCATACACCTCTTCTGGAATAACCTGGCAGACTGTAACTGGTCTGTAGATAGTTCGATACGACCACCACCCTCTAGTTCCACGAACCATATCGGTGGATCAGCATCAAGCTTAGTCAGACTCCCCATAGCCGGCATACCACTAGCTTCACCTATGCCGAACTGACACATCCTGCACTTACCTTGATTGCAAAACGCGTTTAATGGTGGTTGCTTACAGGAGTACTGGTAGTCTTTCTTATTAAGACTCTTGATCACGCCTAGAACTTCTCCAGACGGGAGTGGCGGATCCATATACTGGGTATTCAACTCGTCTATTGCAACCTGCCAATTATCAGGATTTGATTTCCTGCAGTACACACCAAGATTGAATAACCCGTTGTTCCTAGTTCCATTAGGAAACCCCTGCGTGACCAATTGGTTAAGGCAAGGTGGTGCTCCTTTAAGTACATCGACAGGCTTAAGCAACTTTCTAAGATCTTCGGATGTAGTCTGCTTCGTCTTCGCATACTCAAGAAATTCTGTTAGTGATAACTTTTCGTAATCATCGCCCCAAGCATACCTCTCGGTATTACTCTTGTTGAAGTACGGCATGTTAATCCACTGCCCGATATCTCCTCGTTCTGCAAGAAGTTGCGTCTGCTTAGGAAATATCTCAGCATCGCCATATCCTATTTGCGAAGCTATTTCCTTAAGCATAGGCACGATGTATGCTGCAGGTTCTAGCGCTTTCAAGAATAAGTACAGATGGTATCCACCAGACTTAGACCGCACTGTTACCAACGGGAACTTCAACTTCGCTATGCGTTTAATAAGCTCATCGTGCTTAATTACGTTGTACTTGTCTATATCTATTGCGCAAAAAATAACATTGGAATCTTCATTTATAGGTATAACCCCAAGACCTGTATGTCCATCCAGGTGCTTGTTCCATAGGTCTATACTAACTGGTTCTCTAACCGTGACTGCTTTGCCTATACACTTTGGTCCTTTCTTCTCCCCTGTAAGTTGATATAATCCGTACGCGCCACCGTACCCTGAAAACAATCTCATCATGCTGTGCGTAGACTGGGACATTCGCTTGCTCTCCAAAGGAAGCGGTCCGTGTCCCGGGGTTGGAACACGGACCGCGGTTAATTATATCTCTTCGAGCTCTTCAGGCTCCTCAGTCCTGGCTGCAAGCAACTTCTGCTTGTTGCCGGCTATCAACTCCTTAGCATTCTCAGCAACGTCCCTATCTGCCAGGCGCTCAGCGATGGACAGCTTGTAGCCGTACCACTTGCCGTCGTTGTTCTGCTCCAGTGTCGTAGACACGTGAAGAACGTTAGACCACATCGGAGGCGTGTACTTCTTTCCGTCTTTGGCCACGAGTTTCTGCATGATCATAGCCGACAGGATCTGCCTGGCTTTCTTCAACTGAGTAGACGTGAACGAGACCAGAACTCGCTGTGCGTCACCATCAGGTGGCAGGTACAGACCTAGCAGATAGACCGTAGTCGATACCAGGTTTCCGCTCGGCAGCACATCATGACCTTTCTCGTCGCGTGTGCACTGCTTCAGGATATCGTCTGTCTTGTGCGACCGAACAATACCACCACCTGAATTGCGAGGCTTCCACTCAACCCACGCTTTCTCATACACGCATGGGATAAACCGGATAGGCTCACCTTCTCCACCGAGTATCTCCTTAGTAGCGCTGTTGAACAGCATTCCCTCTTCTGCGCCAGGTATGTAGGCAGATTCAGTCTTGTCACGCTCTGGCGACATCGACTGGATGATCTTGATAAACGGTATACCAAGGTCTTCTTGCCCTACGTTCTCGTAACCCTGCCCTGCATCAGCAGAGAAGTCCATAGCCTCGTCAAACACATCTTTTTCTACAGCTTTCTTAGCCATTATTTCACCTTAATTTTGTTGCCGATGTAAACACCGAACAGTTCTTGATCTAACTCGTTACCTGACTCTATCTGCTCCCTGACAAACGCTTTTAACGTCATCGGATGCACACCCGTCTTGTTGGTAAAAGCTACTTTCTTCGCAGTAAGGAAGTCCACTATCTCCTTGCTGACCTCATTCTCTCCTTTACCTAGTGTTACGTCCACCTTATTCTTGATCAGTGAACCGCAGTCGTGATCTTCCAACCACTGGAAGGCTTCATCCGCTCTGTTGTCTGGGATCTTCGCGCTGTAGAAGGTCTCTACAAGCAACCTGGTACCGTCCTCGAGCTTAATCTCCAAGAGTCCGATGGCCATCATCTTCTCAGGGAGCGTTATCTCGTTTATGGTCCGGTATTGTTCAGACAGCTTCTTCAGCTCGTCTTCACGTTCGCCGATTTTTCTCTTCAGCGTTATCATCTTGTTCGCCACGTCAGTGAGTTCTTTCAGCTCACCGAGGTCTGCTTTCGTCTCTATCTTCTCTATCATATGACTATTTCCTTAACTTCATATTTATAGTGGCGCCTGTCCCACTTCAGGATTTTAACCATTCCACCATTATGTTTCAACGCCAGTGTAACTGCCACACCTATGGCCACTGGATCTCCTATCAACAGTAACCAATCCTCCTCTCTTATGCGTCTTAGCGCATTATCTAGTTTATTAACCATTACTTCCATGTCATTTACGTCACGCGCTTTCAAGATAACAAACAATTCTCCGAACTCACGCGCTGGAGCGATGTTCTTGTTCCCCGGATCCTGTATGACGTATATCATTGGCATAATGGTGCTATAGTATCGCGAGTTTAATCATTTGTAAACAACGTAGTGATCAATGTATCCAGGATGTTTTTACTTTTGCACGGGATAGCGACATTCGGTAAGCTGGATAGTTGTAAGTATTTATCAGCGTAGATGTTATATGTGATACGCACAGTTGAGGAATATTTCCAGATTGCTACGTCATTGTTTCTCATCCTGGCTACTACGAACGCTCTACCGCCGTGCGCTGCCCTTCGTAACAGCCAGACGTTCTGTTCTGGGCGTAAGAGAACGCCGTATCTAGTTTCGCATTTCAGTTCTACCCAGCACTCCACTCCGTTGCAGCACATATTAACATCAGGAACCCCTGGCCCTGTGGTAGTTTCTATTCGCTGCATGTGCACGTGCGAGCACGATAGTAAGGCCCTAATGTAGGCCCAAAACTTCTTCTCATCTACGTCTCTTGCTCTTAGTTCTGGTGTCATTTCCAACATCTCCCTAGGTCTACGTCTACTTTCATAGGCACTGTTATTTCAGGTATGGCGTCACGCATTAGCTCAGCCACCTGTTTAGCTTGTTTCTCGTTCTCGATAGGATTATCTACTTCATCGTGCACAGTTATGTACGGGTAGATTCCAGTCTCGTTATAGATATTCAGTATCGCCTTCTTAACCATGTCTGCTGCAGAACCCTGTATCAGACGGTTGAACGCGTTACGTGTGTTAGCCCTCATCAGTTTGTACGTTGGCCACTTCTTTGAGGCTTCACTAAAACGTAAAGGATGAACTAGTCTTGGAGGCACCATCGTTCTCCATCTCCAAGCATCAGTCGGTTCGTACATATTGAAGTGCCCACGTCTACCCAGGATCGTCTTTATATAACCCACATCTTTAGCACGTTTCTCAACTGAGTCGAATAGCTGACCAATGAACGGAGCAGCTCCATCGAACTTAGCTAGCGTCTCCTTGGCTTTCTTCAATTCGCAGTTTAACTGCTCTGACATGGACTTGACACCCATACCGTATGACCTTCCAAGGGAGAGGGTTTTTGCCTCGAAGCGTATAATACCTGCTTCACCTTGAATAATCTTATAGAAGTCTGTATCAGGGTTATTTTTATAAGCTTGTAAGAAATCACGGGCTTTATCAAATCCCATAAGCTGCGCAAAGTGCACCATGATACGTGGTTCTTGTTGGCTGTAGTCAAACTTTCCCCACAAACTACCAGGGTCACTGATAAAGAGTCCACGGATCGCCCTCGCGAGATCGTCCCTTGCTGGCGTCTGCTGTAAATTCGGGTTTGTATAACTAAATCTTCCACTACGTGTTCCATTTTCATCGCCTTTCAGTTGATTAGCTTGTGCATGTATCCGGCCCTTGATGCAGTACTCCTTTATCAAGCTGTCTATGTACACCGTACGTAATCTATTTATTGTTCTCCACTCTCTAACCTCTTTCAAAAACTGATGATCACTCACTTTGAGGAACTCAGTAGTAAACGAGGGCTTACCTGTCTTCTTAGTTAACGGATAGTCTATATGATTTACATCGCAGGCCTTGCCTAAATCATCAGCAGACCATGGGTTGATGCCTTTGTTGCATGAGAACGTCTCTATGCGCTTTAGTAGATCATCTTCAGCTACCTTGTATTGCGCCGACACAACCCTGGACTGTTCCTCGTCTATACGTACTCCTCGCTTCCTGGTCTTCCACATAATAGGAATCAGGTCGCACTCCATAATCATCACATTACAGAGTTCCTGCTTAATTAACTCCTTACGCTGATGTCGGGCTGTCTCCAATGTACGCACTGCATCCATCAACCCGTACTGGCCTACGTACTTAGCAGGCAGTTTCCATAACTCGCTTTTAGAATTGACTCCGAATGCATCAGCAGCTTGCTTAAGCAACTCCTCGTCTTTACCTACACCAAGATACTTCATGGAGCACGCCTCAAGTCCTACTGACTTGGACTCCTCGTCTATCAGCGCCTCAGCAAATGTAGTATCGAACAGCGGGCCTCGGGTAGTGATTCCCAGGTCCATATCCGCCCACTCAATATCGTACGGTATATTCGATCCGACCTTGCACAGGTTTCGCTTACCCATGATGTCGCCAAACCACCTGATGGCTGTCACAGGGTCGTGATAGTTGCCATCGCAATGACGAATCGGAACATATATCTTGAACTGATCGCATGCCACAGAGAAACCTACTACATGGCCGTCTTTCCTAAACGTCCCAGGCCCTTTCTCCTTTAGGAATGGATCTTTCGTCTCTAAGTCTACTGCTACCTCAGTTATCTTGTCCGATAGTATTGGCAGACTCTTTGGTGTTGTCCAAGGACCTTGCTCAGGCGGGAATAATGGCTGTTGCGTTCCTTGCATAGTGCTCCTTTAGTTCTTTAGTTAAGAAAGATGACACACAATCATCAAAACGACCATCCCTAAGGCATTCTAGGTGGTCCCTTAAGTCACGGGGTGTATTAAACTCACTTAGACATATGGCCTTATATTCCAAGTATTCATAAGGTGGCTGTAGAAGGGCGCATACCTTATCATCGTCATTATCGTAGATGTGACCAGACCCCGCTGTTAACTGCAGTTGGCCCAACTTAATATGCTTGCATCCCTCAGCATGCAGGTACAATACTACGCTCGCTGCTATCATCGAGAATGTAAACACATCATACGGCCAACCAAGCCAGCAGTCACTACTCCTCATAGTAGCTACGCAATGCAATCTATCGTTCCTAAGTAAGAACTGCAGACTAAGTGTGCAAGGAATATCCTTACTATACCTGGGTTGCTCTCTCCATATACTTATTACGGCTTGCCTAGAACCTGCATCCTCAAGCAGAGTATCTACCACGTATCTCATCTGCTCTGTGACCTTAGGTCCGTACGCTCCCTGGAATGTATCACCGTTATCAGAATACTTCGAAAGCCTGGCCAGGTAAGGAACTATCCTATCTACCTGGTTACTGCCCTCAAGTATCCACAAAGCCTCTGCGCACATAAACCTGTAATTCAGTTTACGGCTGCCTATCGTAACAACAGGTTCTTGCATGTGTATAGAACTTTCTAGTCCTATAACCTCAGTGAAGCCTAAACCTCTAGCAGACTGGTCGCGCCCAATGCTCCGCACTAGGTGTAGTAAGTCTCTATACTTGTCATTTATTTTCATACTTTCTTCCCGTGTTCTCCATCATCAACAGAACTGAAGTGATGATTCGGATGTACTCCGAACTTGAATTCAAACATTAACAGGTTTGCCGCATCTACCAGATGCTCAGTGTTTCCTGTATCTTCGTACAACTTTATCCTCCTTAGCGTATCCTCTATCCAATTATACTTATTCTCCGGCAGCGCTTTAGTCGCCATTCGCTCGTACCTGAATGACCCCATAATGCACCTGTTGCGCATTTTCTCTTCGAACTCTGGGACCCATTCAGTTTCACGAAGTTCCTCTAGCGAGGGCATTGGGGGTTTATCCGCCGGAAATACCCCCGCTAGAAGATGGTCTCGTATATGCTCAGTTACGGCCTTCAAGAAGGTCTCCAAATGTAGGTGCTTCCCACCCTACAGGTTTTCGTATACCTTGCTTTTCACCGAACGGAATACGTACCTTAGACATATTCGCCCTATGAACTCTACTAAACGCCTCTGGGAATATGTCCGCATATCCGTGCATTATCACAGTCCCCAGTAGTACGTACAGCAGATCACATAGCGCATCGAGTTGCTCTTCTTGATTACCTTGATATGTAGCATCTATGTACTCGCCTAACTCCTCTGTTAGGTGCTTTATTCTCTGCTCACCTAACTCAGACTTCAGCATACCTGGCCCATCATTATAGGGCAACTCGAAATAAGCGTGAAACTCTTTAACTAGTTCTAGATATTGCACTCGGTCCACTCCTTGCTGCTCCCCCACGGTTTTGCTATTATACCTAAACTTGAGAACTGACATTTGTAACCCTCCTTAGCGTGTGTTATTGTCCATAACGCGTTTCGTGACTGTGCTGGAAACAGCGGCGCGAATATACAGGCTAGCACATTCGTATCGTAGTACTCCCTCAGTTCATCGAACAACTGCGTCTGCTCGTATGAGAGCATGTCCTGATAGTCTCTGATACTTGCAAACGTCCCATACGAGGCCACGATTTCAAATCCGAGCGCCTCTAATATAGATCCAAGTACCTCGTACTTCATCTCATTCACGTGATTCGCCGCGCAATCTGTCATATTCCAGCATGGGGTAGACAGGTAGATTCTTCCACCTGGCGCCAGCACGCGCTTCATATTCTTCAGCATCCTGATCATATGCTCAGGCTCTACATGCTCAAGAACCTCGAAGCTGACGATGTGAGTGAACGTTTCTTCACAGCCCCATACTGCGAAGTCTTCATTTTCCCATAGCTCTGGTACAGGCTTAACTGTTCCAGGGTCATTGATAGGACCGTAGTCGATACCTGTGTAGGAAGCTGGAGCGAGGCGAGAGCTATGCAGAAGCCTAAGAAGAGGCGTTTCTCGTCCGCATCCAACGTCCAATACGCGAGCATCTTTATAGGTGCCTTTCCTGTACATTTCCTTGACGACGTGGGACCATCTGAAACAGTGTGCGATATAGTCACGATGTAAAAACCCCCTTTTTTCTGCTTGATCTACACTTAGAAACGTCTTATCTATCTTCTTACCTAGTCTATTCATTTCCTCTCCTCTATGCGTACTAACTCTCGCCCGTAGTCAATTACAGGCATAAGAGCATCAATATATTCTGGTATTGTATCTCCCATACTTATCGCGTTGTTTTGATCGCCCAGGTCCGACCACTCGTCGTACACCCCCTCTAGTCCTGACATCTGTATGTGGTTGTAAAAGAACTGCGTAAACAGTTTCTCGTTCTTAGTATTAAGCGTATTCTGAATGGTCCACATAGTCCACGTGTAGTATTCTTCTTTAAGAAGGCTGTCGATAACCTCTAAACGATCTACCCACGGACGCCGCATAAACCACACTAGGCCTGGCTTACACACGCTCTTCTTCTTAATATGTTCTATCCACTCTTTCTTAGTCAAGTCGAAACCCCTTGAATATCGGTATCCGTGGCGCGTCCTTGATACCGTAGTTTTGATACTTGTACGTTATTGTCTTACCTATCAGCTCTTCGCGCGTGTGCCATAAGTCGACTCTATCCTGTTGTGTGAACCCACTACCTACTTTAAATGGAACGTTAAACCGTGCAGGATCTTCAACGGCAAGAGCTCCAAGCATAGACATCGCAACCATGTTCTCTTGGTGAGTACTGTGCTTCGTCTGGCCTAGCTCACCGATCTCTGCTGGATTCGCATTGTGGTACAGCGGCTCGTACCCTATAACGCGCGCCTCACTGTCCTCGAACCGCTTGATCTTAATCATCCATTGCTGGTTCCAGGTGCTTCGTCCGAACTTATACGGTGAATCAGGAGTCCTGTATATCAACCCTTCGTATCCCTGCTCTAGGACCTGGATCTCGTACGCTGTAAGCTGCTCGATATTAGACAAAATAGTGGGCTGTACGTATTCTATATAAGGAGCGTCGTGGTTTTCCAGTACCTTCTCCAAGTGCGCAAGTCGCGTCGAGTACCACATTGTGGCCATGGCCTCGTTGTTACAGTAATCGAATACCATGAACTTAAACGGTGGATTGCCCTTGCGCGACATAATGGCCTTAGTCGTCTCTTGAAACGAACAGGAACCTGTATCAAAGTCTCCGAATAGATCAGGAGTACTGTCTTTAACGGCTATAAGTTCACCATCAAGGCCCGCTGGATCGTCAAACAGCTTGTGCCGTACCCAGCTATTTGGTATCGGCTTCAGTGCTCGCGTGACAGGTCCCAGGTTTGGGTGTAGGAAACATCGTATGCCATCGATCTTCGGCGTGGCAATAATCGGAAATCGTATCTCGTTTTGGTCTTTGCAGTTAACTGCAAGCATCGGTTTGAACTTTTCCATAATCTCCTTTCGGTAGTAAAAACTTCCCCGGTGAGGTTCCACGACTTCAGCATGCGCGATCTGCCGTGGCCTCACCGGTTCAGTTCAATAATTATTCGCCTGCGATCAGCTCGACGCATTCGCTCTCGCAAATGGCCTTCTGATAGTAGGACAGAATCCGTCCGAGCGGCTGGCGTGTCGTTACAACACCTTCCATCGCTTCGATGAGCTCCTTGCGGTTCAAGCCCTTCTTACCGGCATTCTTCAGGATCTCGATGATCGCCATCGCCTGAGGAGCAAACTTCTTCTCAGGATCCTTAACGAACACGAACTTGTCCTTGGCCTGAGCTGCGTCGCGAGCTGCGCGCATTGCGGCTGCTCTCTCCTGCATCTCTTCCTTGGTAGGTTTGGCCTTGTGCTCGACTGTCTCTGCTACTGCTACTTCTTTCTTCGCCATGTCTCTCTCTCCTCTATCT
>Ga0208046_1000284_pt1 | contig 11116 bp, 15 predicted proteins | sample PL_2010_300m_FD_184161 | JGI IMG/M metagenome (GOLD analysis project Ga0208046, IMG submission 184161) | Freshwater microbial communities from Powell Lake, British Columbia, Canada to study Microbial Dark Matter (Phase II) - PL_2010_300m... | ecosystem: Environmental > Aquatic > Freshwater >... | reverse complement strand
AGGTCTGGGGATCAGTTCGCCGACACCCTTCTATGTGGTTCGGATCGACGCCGCCCGGAACCGTTTGGTCGTGGGGGAGAAAGGGGACCTCCGGTCGGAGGGGCTGGTAGCGGATCAGGTCAACTGCCTGGTCGATGCCTTCCCGGGGGAGGCCTGGGCGAAGATCCGCTACGCCCACCGGGCCGCGCGATGCCGGATTTCACATAACGGCGATCGCCTGACGGTCCGATTTGCGGAACCGCAGGAAGCGGTTTCACCAGGACAGTCGGTCGTCCTCTATGACGGAGCGACCGTTCTCGGCGGCGGGACGATTAAGGAGGCAACTATTGGAAATCACAGAAAAAATTAACAAATTAAAGGAGAAGCGACAGGCGGTCATCCTCGCCCACAACTACCAGCTTCCCGAGGTCCAGGATATTGCCGATTTCGTCGGCGATTCCCTGGAGTTGAGCATCCAGGCCGCTAAGACGGATGCGGAGGTGATCGTCTTCTGCGGGGTGCACTTTATGGCGGAGACGGCGAAACTCCTCTCGCCGGGGAAGACCGTCCTTCTGCCGGATAAGAAAGCCGGCTGTCCCATGGCGGACATGATCACCGCCGAAGAGCTCCGTGCGTTGAAGGCCAAACATCCGGAGGCGAAGGTCCTCTGCTATGTGAACACCTCGGCCGAGGTCAAGGCGGAGTGCGATCTGTGCTGCACGTCGGCGAACGCCGTCCGGATGGTCTCCGAGGTCCTCAAGGACGCTCGGGAGATCATCTTCGTCCCGGACCGGTATCTGGCCGCCTTCGTGACCGGAAAGACCGGACGGGAGTTTATCGCCTGGCCGGGATTCTGTCCAACCCACGCCATGATCATGCCGGAGCACATCGAGGCGGCGCGGGCCCTCCATCCGGGGGCCGTCGTGATGGTCCATCCGGAGTGCCGCCCTGAGGTGACCGCCCTTGCCGACAAGACGGTCTCCACCGGAGGGATGAGCCGGTATGCAAGGGAGACAAAGGCAAGAGAGATCATCGTCGGAACGGAGCCGGGGATCATCCATCGCCTGAAGAAGGAGAATCCGGACAAGGTGTTCCACCCCGTTTCGGCCTCCGTCATCTGCCCGGACATGAAGCGGATCAGCCTGGAGAAAATCCTCTGGTCGCTCGAGAACATGGAACCTGCGATAGAGATTCCGGAAGAGATCGCCGGGCGGGCCAGACGCAGCATCGAGGCGATGATGAACGTCGGCCGCTGAGGAGGAGCGCCGGATGGAAAACCGAAAAAGCGTCGAAGCGTTGCATATCGATCGCGAGGGCGAGGGGACCCGGACGGAATGGACGGCTCGGGAATTTCCCCTGACGATCATGCTCAATGGCGAGCAGCTCGTTACCGTCCTGTGTTCCCCGGGGGATCTGAAGGCGCTGGCCGCGGGGTTCCTCTTCTCCGAGGGGATGATCCGGGCGAAGGAGGAAATCACGGGGCTGACGCTCGACGACGAGCGGGGAATCGTCCGGATCCGGACGGCGACGGACAAGACGGCGGACGGCAAGCTCTTCATGAAGCGGGTGCTGACGACCGGCTGCGGGCGGGGCATGGCCTTTTACAGTTACGCCGATCTGGACCGCAGGAAGAAGGTCCAATCGGATCTGCGGGTGACCCCGGAGGAGGTGCTGGCGCTCAGCCGGCGGTTTCAGGGCGCCTCCGATCTCTACCGGACGACGCACGGGGTCCACAGCGCGGCCCTCTGCGACCGCCGGCAGATCCTGGTCTTTGCCGAGGATATCGGGAGGCACAACGCCGTCGACAAGGTCCTCGGCCGCTGCCTTCTCGACGGTATCGCCGTTGCCGACCGGATCCTGATGACGAGCGGCCGGATCTCCTCGGAGATCCTCTTCAAAGCGGCGGGGAGCGGCATTCCCGTGATTGTTTCTAAATCGGCGCCGACGGACATGGGCGTCGAGCTTGCCCGGGAGCTCTCGGTCACCCTGATCGGTTTTGTCCGCGGCGGCGGGATGAACGTCTATGCCGGAGCGGAGCGGGTCGATCTTTTACGGGGGAAAAACGGCGGGGCGATAGGAGTCGGGAAATGAAAGCGAGAATCGTTGCAGTTTGCAGGAGCGAGCAGACAGGGACCCGGAAGGAGCCCTGCGGGGAGGGGATTTTCGTAGAAAATTATGGTATGGAAAACGATGCCCACGCGGCCCTGGGTATCGCCAGGCAGGTGAGCCTGCTCGCCACGGAAAGCATCGCCAAAATGGAGGCCCCCGGTCTGGAGCTGAAACCCGGCGATTTTGCCGAGAACCTGACGGTCGAAGGGATGGAGCTGTTTTCCCTCCCCGTCGGGACGAGGCTGCAGGTCGGCGGGCAGGTAGTTCTCGAAATCAGCCAGATCGGGAAGAGCTGCCACAACGGCTGCGCCATCTTCCAGGCGCTGGGCGCTTGCGTTATGCCCAAGGAGGGCGTTTTCGCCCGGGTGATCCGGGGCGGCCGGATCCGGACGGGTGAGCCCGTGGAAATCATCAAGGGTTGAAAGAAAAGGAAGGGGTCATGATGTCGAACGCGGACAAGAAGAGGGTTGCCCCCGCCCGAGAGATGGCGGAGGACGATTTTCCGGGACTGGTGGAGTCGCTCTCCTCCCTGAAGAACGGTTCCACGGCGGGGTTGAAAAAGCGGTGGCAGGAGCAGGCGCTGCCCTCCCGCCAGACGATCGGCGATCTCATCGAGTTGCTCCGCGCCGTCCTTTTCCCTGGCTATTTCGGTTTCTCCGAGCTTAAGGCGGAGAGCCTCCGGTTTCATATCGGTTCCACGCTGGATCACATCCGGCGCGACCTTCAGGAGCAGATCAAACGGGGTCTCTGTTTTACCTGCGAGGAAGGGTCGGAGTGCCTTCCCGCCTGCGACTGGAAAGCGCGTGATCTCACTCAGGACTTTCTCCGGAAGCTGCCGAAGGTCCAGCGGCTCTTGGCCCTTGATGTCCAGGCTGCTTACGACGGCGACCCGGCGGCCTCGAATCCTGACGAGGTGATCTTCTGCTATCCGGGACTCGCGGCGATCACCAATTACCGACTGGCGCATGAACTTCGCCTAATCGGCGTGCCGATCATTCCCAGGATGATCACCGAGGCGGCCCACAGCGCGACCGGGATCGACATCCATCCAGGGGCGGCCATCGGGGAGCGCTTCTTCATCGACCACGGCACCGGCGTCGTGATCGGGGAGACCTGCATCATCGGCAGCGGGGTCCGGCTCTACCAGGGGGTCACACTTGGGGCGAAGAGCTTTCAGCTGGATGGGGAGGGAAACCCCGTCCGGGGGATCGACCGGCATCCGATTGTCGAAGACGATGTCACGATTTACTCCGGCGCGACGATCCTCGGCCGGGTGACGATCGGGCGCGGTTCGGTGATCGGCGGGAACGTCTGGCTCGTCCACAGCGTGCCGCCCGGAAGCAGGATTACCCAGGCCCAGACCCGCGAGGAGGAGTTCGAGCGGGGAGCGGGGATCTGATCTCCCCGCCAGCCGATGAAGATCTCGATCCGGTTTCGCCGGAGCCGGCAGGCATTCCCCTGCGCTCAGCCTTTATCCTTCCCCTATTGGTTCATCCGGTTCTTGCGTACTTTCTGATTTGGAAAGATATATACCTACAGGATGACCTCTCTCTTGCACCTTGTGTTCTTATCAACGCCCTTGACTATAATGAAAGATTATCGATTATTGAAGCCCAGAACCTCAGAGGCGTTCCTGCAACGATTAATAAAAAATGGCAGAATTCTAACTTACATGTGGAACAAGTATCGAGGGGCAGGTCATTTTTTAGTAGTGCCACCTCCTTTCGGTTTCCGGCCTTCACGTTGCTTTTTCTCCGGATCCCGAGACCTCACAAAGTTATAGGAAGAGATAGCAACGGCAACGCCAATCTTTTGTCCGCTCTCCTCGATCCTGACAATCTCTCCTCGGCATTTCACGCGCACAAGTCGGTCCGGATCAACGTTTTCCAGCACAATCATGAAATCTATAGGCTGGCCTTTGGTAAAAGATTTATCCGTTTTGAAAAAAATCCCTGTGCTGCTGAAATCGCGGGTGATGCCTATGCCGTCTTTAAGCTCTATGAGTGTCGCACCCCGGTGGCGAGTTGCCCGCTGTTTTTCAGATTTTTTCACTAACCTTATCCTTTCTTCCGTCTTTAACAGCAATATAAAAAACAACAGGGGGAAACATACATAATAGACCAAGGACACCTTGCTGTCCTACGGTCTGACCATTTTATTGATAGAAACTTCCTTTGGGGTAGAAGAAATATAAAAAAACCGGCGTCATTTGTCAAGAAATATTGGGCACATAAATAGTGCAAGATTCTTTTAATCATAAAAGAAATGTGCCGTGCGGCCAAACTTCCACTCGATAGAGATGATTGCTATTCGTTTCCGATTGGAAGGATGTATGATTTTCAAAATTATCAGATGCTTGACCTCAGGAAGGCAGCGCAAAGCGCAGAATATGTAATAAAAATTCCGGTGGCTTGGGGATCGGCTCATTGATGACCCCCATCAAGGCGACTTTGTCTACTTCGCAATCGTCCATTTTTTTTAAAAGCGTTTCGACCGGCAGCAGACGCTGCTCCAGATGATAATGGCAGTCAATAATCATCAGACCTTCCCTATCGTTTGTTCTGATTTTAAAACCTGGTCTTCGGGACAAAATCAGAAGTCAGGAGTCAGAATATCATCATAGTCCCTTTTTCCCCCGGTCTATTGATAATTGATAAGGCATTGCTTTTTCACGGTGGAAGTATATGAAGTAAAATTTTGTGTGTCAAGAGGAGCCTGACCACGGTGTCTGACCACAGCGGCAACCTTCATCGCCGCCTACAGGATCTCGTTTCCCTTTGATCATCCTCTCCCCGAGGAATCCCCTCATCTTGGCACGCGAAAACAGGAGAAAGGGACACTTTGACGGGAACGTCAGACCTGATCGTCGGGATAGTTGACGGGGGCAGAGGAACATAGTAATGAATAAACAGCGGTTATGTGTACATGTGGGTCAGGGAATGCCAATCAGTCAGGGGGTGACGGCGTGGCCGATCGTCTCACAATACAAAACAAACCTGAACTAATCGCTCCGTACATCATGGTCGGCCTCAAGGGCTGGCTCAACGCGGGCGAGGTATCCACGGGCAGCATCGACTATCTGCGGCTCAAGCTCGGCGCCCGTCCATTCGCGTACATAGAGCCAACGGGTTTCTATGTCTATCAGATTCCGAGCTCAACTGCAGAGCAAACCATGCGGCCCCCTGTAAAAATCAAGGAAGGACTCGTGAAAAAGCTCGATTTGCCGCGCAACGAATTCTTCTTCTGGAAGAGCGGCGCCGCCCGCGACCTCATACTCTTCCTGGGTGTCGAGCCGAATCTGGACTGGCCGGCATACGCCCAGGCTATCGTCGATGTGGCCCGGCAATTCCAGGCCCCGAGGATCTATTCCCTGGGCGGTATTTTCGATCAGGTGCCTCACACCAGGCAAACGAGGATCATGGCCACGGTCAGCCATCCACGACTGAAAGATGAGCTCAAGACCTTCGCACGGTTCACCGATTATGAGGGTCCCAGCAGTTTCAACACGATGCTGCTCGCCGTCGCCCGTGAGCAAGGGATAGAGATGGCGGGCATTTCCGCCAGAACGCCGCTCTATATCCAGGACCTGAACGCAAAAGCCTGCTATGACTTGATGAAGAACGTCGTCACTCTGGCCGGCCTTGACATCGATCTGAATGATCTCAGAGTGGCCGGCGAGGCTTTGGTGGAGATGATGGATAGGGCCTTCAGCCAAAACGCGACAGCCCTGCAGCAGCTCAAGAAGCTGGAAGAGCAATTCGACGCTGCCATTGGAGAGGAGCCTCTTCAGGCTCCGGGCGAGGACTATGACAAGCTGCTGGCAGAGATGCTCAAACTGAAGAAGGAAGGACGCAAACCTCACTGATGTTTTGCGGTTAAACGAGAGCGTTCACCGATCGTAGCGTTCAGTAACCCCCCGGTATCGGTGCCCCGGACAGCGTGATAACAAATAAACCGATGGTCATTACTCTTTGAATATTATTCGGTTTCGTAGCAAGCCAGTATTTCACCAAAATAGAGGGTATGGTAATCCTTTTTGGAATAAAGGGACGAATCATAATCCTTGTCGAGATGTGCTGGGTCCATGGCAGATTTGTAGATGATTTTACACTCGTAGTGGCGCCCTCCGGTCTTAATGATCGGCGAAGCGACCTGGCGGCCATCGATTGTTTCCAGGTTGCACGTTTTAAACTTGTCCACGTTCCGGCCGGATTTCGAGCCGCAAAAGGCGATCTCTTTATGCATGTCTCCCGCCGGGACTGTAACGGTAAACTCCTTGGCCGCTTCGATGATCCCAAAGGTGTGCCGGCTAGACCGCACTGCCACCATCATGATTGGTTTTCTCCAGACAACTCCGAATGTGGCCCAACCGATGGCCATGGTGTTCATCGCATTTTCGGATTTTACGGTTAAGAAAGCTCCCTCTTTGATCTTGTTGATGCTATCCTCGGCAACGCTCATGTAGTCCACATCTTTCATAGCAAGCTCCTTTTGTTATTCGCTAAAAGACTTATGGGCGCTTCGCAGGCACCCGCCGCTTTATATTTTCAACATAATGAGCCGTGATCGTCCGATTCGAGCAGACCGGTTTGTCCCATACCATAGGTTGATGTGCATTCTCTCCATTTGCCACCTGATTTCCATGCGTTGCTACAGGATTTCAACCATTATTGATGTAAATCTCGCATGGATCTTGAAATCAGTCAATCATTGGCTTCAAAGAAGACACAAATGGCCCCCTTCTGTTAAAAATAAGCGTTTCGCCTTTGCCTGTTTCCACCCGGATTCAATGAGATAATCAGGAAATCCGCCCTCCACCTTTGTATTTGCAAGTTTGGATTATCCTTTCCTCGATGTTCCGTATTGATAAGAAAGACATTTTTAGACACGTACGATTAAACCGGATGAACCAGTATCGGTTCATCCGGTCGTAGCCGTGGATCAGCCGGTTGCGAATCCTCACTGTCTGGCGCCAAGGCACTTCCAGGCAGCGGGAGCGGAGGTCCGCCTACAGCCAGCCTTCGGGCAGCCCCTCGGCCAGGTTGTGGGAAACACCCTCGCCGGCAATCAGGCGGTGAGCCCGCGCGTCGAAAGTCAGCCATAATCCCTGCAACTGCCGGGCGAGCGCGGCGTAACAGGCGTCGCAGCCCGTCAGTCCGATCGCTATGAATCGCGCCGCATCGCCGGCCAGTTTCTCCGTCATGGGCTGCCGGAGAACTCCGCCCTGGATCAGGGGCAGGACGCCTTCGACAAAAACATCACGCCAGCGGGGGTGAACACGGCCGAGGACGGAAAAGACCTCAAAGCAGAACAGTTCCGGCACGGCAAAGAATTCCGGCTGATCAATCCAGCGCTCCAGAACGGCATCGGCATGGGCATCACGCTCTTCTTTCAGGAACCACTTCATTACGACGGAAGCATCAACGATCCAGATCATGCTTCGTACCCTCTTAACGCTCTCAGAACGTCCACGCTGCCTTTTTCACCGATGCGCCGGTCCCTCAGGGATTCTATCGTCTCCAGGAGCTTTTGCTTTTTTTCTTCCGTCTGATAATCGAGGAAACGCCTTTCAAACTGTTCGGGCGTGATCAACACGGCCCGCACCTTCCGTCCCTTGCTGATCAGAACGGGCTCGCCCGTTTCGTCAAGTCCGTCCAGGATTTTCCCCAACTGATTCCGAACCTTCAGGGCGTTGACATTTTTCATGATCTGTTCCTCCCGTCTTTGAGTCCTCATTCTCCATCCCCCTCCCAATGGAGGTTTGATGATCATAAAGGATAAACTATACATGCCAAGTGTAGATGAATATATACACGTTCATGAACAGCAATGCAATCTTTTCTTATCCCATGATGTTGTGTCGTTTCTGCTTGACGCACAATGGCCTTTCCCCTATATTTCCGCTGACGAGAAAGCGGATGGCTTTTAAAAAACAGGGCTTCCCGTCTTTGAATGGGTAATAGATGAAGGAGGCATTCGGACGGGACCGGCAGATCTCCGAACGGCTGGCCGGGGAGATGGCCATTATCGCTGAGATCGGGCGTTTGATCAGCTCCACCCTGAACATCGAGGAGGTATATGAACGGTTTGCCGAGGAGGCCAGGAGGCTCATCCCCTTTGACAGAGTAAGCGTGAACCTGATCAACCCCGATGGAAAAAGCATCACCAACGCCTACGTGTCCGGATTTGATATTCCCGGGCGAAGACCCGGCACCATTTTTCCCATAGAGGGGTCGGTCAGTCAGCTTCTCATGCAGGAACGATCCGGCCGGATCATCCACGTGGAAAGCTCCGAAGATTTGGTCAGACAGTTTCCCGGCGTGACCGTCAACTTGGTCGTTCGGGCGGGGATACGGTCGATGATAGGCATTCCTCTGATCTCTCGGGACAAGGTGATCGGAACGCTGCATTTCCGGTCGAAAAGACCTAATGCCTACACCGAGCAGGACCTCCGCCTGGCGGAGAGGATCGGCGAGCAGATCGCCGGGGCGATCGCCAACGCAGAACTCTATGCCGCGCGCATGAGGGCCGAGGCAGGGCTGAAGAACACACTCGATCGCCTTGAATTGATGGTTCGGGAACGCACCATCGAACTGGAGGAGATCAATACCGCTCTTCGGGTCCTTCTGAAGAAGAGGGACGAGGATCGGAAGCATTTGGGGGAAAGTCTGCATTCCAACATCAGTGAACTCGTCATCCCGTTCCTGACAAAGCTCAGATCGCTCCTATCGGATAAACAAGCCCTGGTCTATTTGAATATCCTGGAAACGAATTTCAACAATATCACCTCCCCGTTTATCAACCGGTTATCAGCGGCCTACAATAATCTTACTACCAGGGAGGTCAAGATCGCCGCGTTGATCAGGGAGGGGAAGATGTCAAAGGAGATTGCCGAGCTCCTGGGCGTCTCTGTCGGCACGATTATTACCCACAGGAACAATATCCGGAAGAAACTGCATCTCAGGTCAAAAAACACCAATCTCAGGACCCACCTGCTTTCCCTGGATTAGCATAGAAAATGTCTCTGTATTATCTATACGTCCATTCTATGTTGCTATTGCAATGATTTTTGATTTTTATACAGATTATGTATGACATCACCCGTCGGTTCATTCGTATGGCAACGGATGCAATGATGAACGGAGGGATCGAAGAAGAACGATAAAAGGAATGATAAATAAACAAGGAGGTTTGTCATGGGAAAATTTAGAAAGGGCGTGTTCGGCATGGCCGTCTTGTTCGTCCTGGCGCTGACGCTGCCTATCCAGGCATTGGCCCAAGCCCCGGCCGCGGCGGGCGCCGCCGCTGGGGCCGGGGCCACCGCCGGGGTGACTGCCGGTACGATTGCCGTCGGGGTTGCGGTGGCGGCAGTGGGAGTAGCGGGTGTTGCCGCAGCCACCTCAGGAACGACGACGACCACGCACCACCATTAAACGAACCGGAGTACTTTCTTAAAAACATTTCATCCATTCTCGTCCTTGTCTCTTCCCGAGACCCGCGGTGTCGTTGTGCGACCGAGGGATCGCCAACTCATTAAGCAACGCCCGCGCCAGTGGGCGGCCCCATCGAAGTCCAATGTATGCCATATGAATCCGCCGGCGAGCGCATTCCCCGCGGTTTGCCGCGGGTAAGCATTCGAAAATGAAATGAGGGGTTCCTCTTCAGGATTTAGGATTCTCCGCAGCTTGCTGCGGAGCGCCTTAACATCTTCGGAACGCCGACGTAACGGGAGAGATAATTGTTGACATAGCAGCCCGTTGTCCGTATCCTTCCCCCCGCCGAAAATCCATTTTCAATCCGTCAGCGAGCGCATTTTTCACGGCTTGCTGCGGAGAGCTTCAATAGAGGATTTGGCTGTCTCCAAAAGGGATCGGCGCCGTTGAAGGATCGACCAGAAGGATGATCAAACTATTTGCTGAGGAGGAAACAAGTGGAACGTTCTCTGGTATTGGTGAAGCCGGACGGTGTGCAGCGCTCTCTGGTGGGCGAGGTGATCGCTCGTTTGGAGCGTCGCGGGCTGCGCCTGGCGGGGGCGAAGTTCATGCTGGTCAGCAAGGCGCTGGCCGAAGCGCATTACGCCGTTCACAAAGGCAAGCCGTTTTATGAAGGGCTGATTGCCTATATCACCTCCGCGCCGGTGATGGCGATGGTCTGGGAAGGCCCCGATGCGGTCGCGGCTATCCGCCAGACGATGGGCGCCACCCGTCCCCTGGAAGCCGCTCCGGGCAGCATCCGCCACGACTTCGCTCTGGAAGTGGGCCGCAACCTCACGCACGCCTCGGACAGCCCGGCCAACGGCGAGCAGGAAGCGGCGCTGTGGTTCAAACGGGAGGAATTGGTCTCCTGGAGCCGTGACGCGGACAGATGGGTTTTTGAGAAGTGACGGGGAAGAGGAAGATTTTCATGGCCGGGATGGCCGCGGTCATAGCCGCCGCATGGATCGTTGCGGCCGCGCCGGGATGGTTCGCCGATCGACGTGCGACGGCGCCGAAAGAGGCGCTGGACGATCGGGCGCCGGATTTTGTCCTGAAGGATGTGGCGGGCGGTCAATTCAGACTGAGCGATCAACGGGGGAAGCCGGGAGAAAGCCACTTTCGGCTTGACAGGATCGGGAAATTCATATAGAGCAACCCCGGATTCAACCAGATCGCAAGGAGGGATTTTTTTGGCTACGCATACATCCGCAATCAAGAGGAGCCGGCAGGCCGGCAAACACCGGCAACGGAACACCGCCGTGAAGTCCAGCATCAAAACCGGGGTGAAAACCGTTCTGGAAGCCGTCAAGGGGAAGGATCAGGAGGCGGCAAAGGCCGCACTTGCGGAAACGGTTCCGGCGATTGCCAAGGCCTCGGCGAAGCGTGTGTTTCACAAGAAGACCGCCTCGCGAAAGATCTCCCGTTTGACGAAGAAGGTCAACGCGCTGAAGGCCTGACCGCCCTTCAGAAACCGGCCATCATTAATCGATATGCCCTCTCGGCTGTGTCACCGGCCAGCTTGACGAGGGCATTTTTACGGCCGGCTTCCGTGA
>Ga0208046_1000283_pt1 | contig 11129 bp, 2 predicted proteins | sample PL_2010_300m_FD_184161 | JGI IMG/M metagenome (GOLD analysis project Ga0208046, IMG submission 184161) | Freshwater microbial communities from Powell Lake, British Columbia, Canada to study Microbial Dark Matter (Phase II) - PL_2010_300m... | ecosystem: Environmental > Aquatic > Freshwater > Lake... | reverse complement strand
GAGTGATATAGGGCAAGCTATGGGCCTGAGCTGGTTCACAAAGAAAGATCCGGACATACCTACAGGTTATAGCAACACTGCAGATTTAGACTTAATCGCTCAGGAACTATCTGAGGAAGGTCTGAAGGTTACTCCGGGGATGATAGCGAAATTCATTGAGGAAAACCCCAACAGACTAAAAGCCCTCAAACAGGAGGACCCCCTGGTTAAATCTCTGGCAGCACGCTATAAGGAGGTGACGGGATCTCCTATTACTGAGTATAAAGCTCCTGTGCCTGAGGTAGAGGTGAGCTCTACGGTGTCCATGGTGCTTGCTGGTATAGAGAAAGCAAAGAACATCACTACTGCAGATCTCCCTGCAGAGGAGCTTACATCTCTGGTTGAGGGACTACATGATGAGATGTTTACCGGTTTCCCATTTACTCAGGCTGAATATGATGTGGTTATGACATCCCTCACCGGGGATCCTGACGCTATGAATATCAGTGATGAGCTCAAAGATATAGATGATATCCTCAGGGATCTTGAAATGGAGTTCGGTGCTCCCGGATCCTCACCAGGGGGAAATGAGCACGAACAGCTGGGTAAGCTGGCTAACAATATCGTCACCAAGTTTGTCAATGCCGGTATTAAGAACTTTCCGGAGATTGTAAGTAAGATCGCTGCTCAGGTAGATGAGTCCAAACTACGCAAGATCCTCCCTTACTTGAAACAGCAAGCAGGAGTTCAGCCTGTTGAGGGAGTGAAAGAATTCCATCCCCAGGACCTGGAGGGCATCTATGCTAAGCTGCACCAGCCGCAGGATATGAAGGACGCTGAGAAGCTAATAGGGAAAAGGATACGCCTTCACCCCCCAAAGGGTGTGGAGGATAAACCGTCAGATTTCATAATTGTGGCCATCGAGGAGTGGGGTAAGCGGGATCCTGGTGTGGAGAAGTTCGGACCGATGTTTGCCGAGATGGAGCCCGGAGAGAAAGCTCTGGTGGCCGTAGTTGAGGTGTTGACCATAGGAGGGACGCAGCGCAAGGGTATCCAGGTAGAGATGTTCAAGGAACTGCAGACCCAGGGAAGGGCAGAGATTCTTCCGGACTTTACCAAACAGAAAGAGCGTGATGAGCTCATAGATAAGATCGCTGACGGCCTTGCTTCGGTAGGGGATATCACCCGTGCCGATAGTATGCGCAGCAAGAAGGGGCGCACGCCGGCAAGCATAGGCAATGAGAACTGGGATGAGGGGTTACGCAATGTGGAGGGTCATATTACGGACCTGAAAAAGAGGTATGATGTGGCCACCGGTCGCAAGATGCTCGAGCCCTATGCTTTTGAGGATGTGGATACGGATCAGATAATGGAGCATATAGACAGAGGGAAGAAAAGGCCTTCAACAGATTTCGCACGCCAGGAATTTCCGGAGCTCTGGGGTGAGGCTCTGGATATCCACAACCAGATCCTTCTGGTAAATGCCAGTGGTGGATATGACGGTGATGCTGTAGGGCACACCCAGATAGAGAATTATCACAGGAATATTCGCACGGGATATCCGTGGGCTTACATGCGTGCTTTGGGAGCTGCCCAGATGCGCGTGACACTACAATATAAGGATGCTAAGCCCGAGAGGGTAGAGTATCTTCTGGGATTAGTAAAAGAGGAGCATGAGAAAGCCAAGGACTATCCCCGCCTTAATGCTGAATTCTTCACTAAGCAGTGGATGAAAAATCAGATACATAAAGGTGATCACCCCAGCAATCAGGATGTGATACACCACCTCTCCACACGTTATGAGCAGGATATCTCCAATGCCCGGATCCGTGAGCTCCGTGAGCTGGCATACGTGGAGCTGGCTAGGGATATCTCCCTGCAGCAAAACAAATCCCTCGACACCCGGTATAATAACCTGGTGACCCTGTATAAAGATCTTCCTCCACTCACGGTAAAAGCTGCTGATAGTAAGGTGCTGCAGGAGTACTCCACGCCGCCACCACTAGCCTTTCTGATGGGAGAGTATGTAAATGGTACCAAGGTACAGTACCTACTGGATCCTACTGCCGGCAATGGCATGCTCTTTATCAATACTATGAATGATGCGACCTTTGCTAATGAGATAAGCCAGAACCGTATCGATAACCTCAAACGTCTGCCGCTACATAAGATAGAGATCACTACTCACGATGCCACCCAGCCATGGCCAGAGGGCGAGATGCCGGCGCAGATGAGAGGGAGCTATATGGCTATCGTTGGTAACCCGCCTTTTGGATCTATAGATAAGGTAAAAATCGATGATCATTTTATCACTAAGAAGGAGCACCAGGTAATAATGAATACTCTGCCTTTGATGAATGATAATGGGAAAGCAGCCTTTATTGTTGGCGGCAACCTCGAGCTGGATCCTAATGGCCGTATAGATGGCTATGAGCAACATTTCTACAACTGGCTATATAAGAATTACAATGTCGAGGATATCATAAATTTGGGTCCCAACTATTTTGCTAGGATGGGTACGGGTACCCGGTGGCCCCCCAGGTTAATCCTCATCAATGGTCGCAAGCCCGTTCCCGAAGGTGTAGCTCCTGCCTTTACCAAGGAGCAGGTTGAGCCTATGGAATTATGGAATGATGTTTATGTGCAAGTTGAGAAACTACTCGCTCCTCCCAACACTAAGATCATGGAAAAACCTACTCAGGAACGTCCGGATGTAAGGGAGCGTCCTCCTGCAGAGGAGAAAGTAGATATCCCTCCCACACCGCCATCCGATGGTACAGGCCTTCCCGGGGGGGATCCCACACCACAGCCCCCAGCTCCCCCAGGGGATGGTGTACCAAAACCGCCGCCTCCAGGACCACCCACTGCAGGAGGAGTGGAACCGCCGATAGGGATATCCCTTAAGGATATAAGGGAGAAAGCCAAGAATAAGCTCTCGGAGCGTGAGGCGGGATCCGTAGTACCTTATAAGTCACGGTCCAAAGCCCCCAGTGGGGGCACTGTACTGCCGGCAACCATGGCCAACGAGATAGAGGAAGCTCTTTATCAGCTCGAAGGTGAGGTAGGTAACCTTGATGATTATGTACAGGATATGCTCCACTATGATACTCAGGAGGAGCTGTTCAAGAGTTTCTATGACCACCAGGTTGATGGTCTTGCCATGGCAGTGTTTAACATGGAGAATGGTGAGGCTGTGATCATAGGTGACCAGACAGGTACCGGTAAGGGGCGTATTGCTGCCGGCGTGCTCCGCTATGCACACCACAAGGGACATAAGCCCATCTTTATGACAGAGACAGCAAACCTGTTCTCCGATATATACCGCGACCTGATAGGCATAGGCTCAGGAGAGCTCCGCCCACTTATCGTGAATCAGGAGTATGAGGGTGCCAGAGTTGTCATCACAGATCCCAACGGCAATGAGGTGTATAAGGCCAACACCGGTGATATAAATAGAGCTTTCAAAAATGGGGAGATCCCCGATGAGGTCGATATTATGCTCATCACCTACAGCCAGATCAATTCTGACAGGTATGTTGAGCGCCGGGCATTTATGAACGCTGTCGCCCGGGGGAATATTATTGTCCTGGACGAGAGCCACAATGCTGCCGGTGAATCAAATACGGGAGCTTACATGCAGGCTATTACCGAAGCCAGCCAGGGAGTGATATTCCTCTCGGCCACCTATGCCAAGAGGGCTGATAACTTCCCGCTGTATTCTATCAAGACGGTAATACGTGAGGCCAATAACACTTCGGAGCAGCTTACAGAGAGCATGGCTGCAGGAGGACCGGCACTCCAGGAGATTGTATCCTCGGAGCTGGTAAGTGGTATGCAGCTGTTACGCCGTGAGAGGGATATGACCGGCATAGAGATAAATTACAAGGTTGTAGGTCATGATGAGGCGGGGAATATCAATGAGCATGGCAAGGAGATCCTGAAAAAGTATGACGGTATTACAGATATTATGAATGATATCGTAGATTTCCAGAGAATATATATCAAGCCTTATATTAAGAGGCGCACTGCGGAGATTAAGAATGAGGGTAAGAAAATGGGTATACGCCCTGGTACTGTAAAGATGGGAGTATATAACCACCCCTATTTCAGTAAGGTGTACAATGTTATAGATCAGCTGCTGTTTTCACTCAAAGTAAATGATGTTGCCGATATGGCTATCGCGGAGCTCCAGGCCGGCCGTAAGCCGTTCATAACCTTCAAGAGCACCATGGAGACACAATTCGGGGAGTTGGACTTCGAGCCAGGGGAAACACTGCGTACAGACTTTGCCGTAGTCCTCGAGCGTGGTCTTAAGGGGGTGATGAAGGTCACCGTCACTGAGCCTACGGGGGAGAAGTATCCGGAGATCATCGAGCCTGCCGAGCTGGGTACTTTTGCACAGCAACAATACTATCGCCTTATAGACAGGATCAGGGTTATGAGTTCCGGAGTAACTGCCAGTCCCATCGATGTGCTGCACCGACGCATAGAGGCTGCCGGCTTTAAGGTCCTCGAGGTCACCGGTCGGGGTATAAAGTTTGAGCTTAACGAAGAAGGTACTGAGGGAAAGATCTCTCATCGCCAGCGTATGCCTAAGAACATAGCTATACGGCATTTCAATAATGAGCCGGGATGGGCTATGATAGGTAATGTGTCGGCATCGACAGGACTATCCATACATTCTGGCCATGAGTTTCTGGACCATGCCCAGAGGGTAGGCATAGATATACAGCCGGATCCCAACATTAATACCGTGATGCAGAAACGCGGGAGGATAAACCGTGCCGGCCAGGTCGTACTACCGGTATATTATAATGTATCTACCCTGGTACCTGCAGAGATGCGTTTACTGATGATGACCAAGAGTAAGCTCAAGAGCCTCGATGCCAACACCACCAGCAACCAGAAACAGTCGTCCAAGATTGTAGACATGGAGGATTTCTTTAATAAGTATGGTGACCAGGTAGTGGTTGAATACCTACAGGATAATGTGGAATTTAACCGTCGGATCGATGATCCTCTGGGTCTCGAGAAAGAGGGTGAGCAAATCAATAAGGAGGATGCTGCCCACAGGGTTACAGGGAAGATAGCTATCCTGCCCACTCCTCAGCAGGAGGAGTTCTATGCCGATGTGATGGATCGCTACAAGACCTTAATGGAATATCTCGAGCAGACGGATCAGAATGACCTGGTTGTGGCACCCATGGATCTGCAGGCCGTTACCAAAGATAGCTATGTGGCCATCACCGGGCGTGGGGGATACTCGGCTTTTGGTGATGACTCTACTCTCGAGCTCATGGAGGTGAACGCCCTGAAAAAGCCTATGATGAAAAAGGAGATCCAGGAATTACTTAACAAGGAACTTCTGGGTGTCGATGCTGAGGCGTACAAGGACAATATCTCCCTGCAGATAGATGAGGGTACCACCAAGGCTATAGAGAACAATATCAAGGAGATCAACGAATATTATGATAACCGCATTAAGGAGCTGGATGAGACATATAAATCCAAGCTCGATGACGGCATGGATCCTATGGATGCTCAGCGTGAGAAACAGGATGCTATTGCTGTACTCGAGAGTGCCCGGAAGGCACGCACAGACAATTCCCGCGATGGCATAGAGGGGGTACGTATCCGTCTGCAGAACCTGGTGACCTACTTCAAACCGGGACAGGTATATGAGCTCCCCTATGAGAATAACCCCAACAGCTATACCCGCATGAATAAGGGTATATTCCTGGGCTTTAATATCAACATGAACAAAAAGAATCCGTGGATCCCCAGCAACTTCAAGATGAAGTTCGCTACCTCGGATAGCCGCCGCAGCTTTATGGTGCCGGCAAGTAAGAAAGATTATGTTAATAGTGTTATGGCTGCCAACGTCTATGTTAAAGAACATGAGCGTAATGAGTTCTGGGAGCAGTGGGACAGCTTTGCCAAGGGTGGTGATCAGAGAATACACCGCTGGGTGGTCACGGGGAATATCCTGCAGGCCTTTGCACATTATAAGGGTCGCCTGATAGAATTCACTACTAAGGATGGCATGGTACGCAAGGGAATTCTTATGCCCGAGAACTACCAGCCTAACCAGATGGAGCAGGTAGTTATCTCTATAGGGCAAGCATACAATATTATCCGGGCCCTTCCCGATGGTGACTATATAGAATCTACCGATGGTGATGTGGTCATACGCAAGGGGATCCCGCCGGCAAAATATAGTTACTGGGTAGATACCACCGACCAGCACTATACCCTGAGTGTTCCCTCCTCGCGTAAGAGGGGTGCCAAGTACTGGGACCGTGATGTATCCAAGCTGCCCGATATGATGAACCGCCAGGAGTTTGAGGTGCTGGGAGATCGTATGGCAGGGTACTTCCCCGAGCCGCAACTACGGGAGATCCTGGATTACCTCGATGATAAGTTTAAGGTCACCATGGCCACGCGCCGCGATAATGTGTCACGGGGATCGGCCAATGCTGCAGAGGCCAACCTGAATATTATCTCTGAGCATGGTAAGGATGAGGTGATAGTGAACCGGGGGGGCCTCAGTGATCCCGCTCAGGCGATGGATATGGCCAGCAATGATACAGGCCTCAACTACACCCGTATCTCCGTAGAACCCCTGGATGATGGTAAGGGAACCAAGAAGATATGGGAGATCATGTTTGAGGGTGAGGTTAAGTTGGGAGTAAAGATCAAGTTCCAGAGTCCCCGCAATCGTAAAGCTCTGGGATCCTATAATCCTTCCACGGGAAAGATCTCCATGAAATATGAGAATAACCTGGATACCGTGGCCCATGAGATAGGTCACGACCTGGACGATTTCTGGGGTATAGCCTCTCCGGAATATGAACACCGGTTCTCGCGCCTCGATCAGGAGCTCAGGTACTTCTGGGTCCATGGTAGTGATCCCCCCAAGGGTATGCCTTATGAGCAAGCACAGAAATACCGCCGTCAGGAAGGTGTTGCTGAGTGGATCCGTGCATGGATGGGAAACCCTACAGAGACAGAAAACAAGACTCCCATCTTTACCGAGTGGTTTGAGACCCGGATCCCTGAGGATTTTCGTAGAAGCATACGCGAGTTTGGTGATGAGATCCGGCGCTACCATGCTGCCACTCCCCTGGATAAGATAGGGGCACAGGTGCAGCATGCCGATGTCGCTCCTAAGACTCTCGGCTCAGCTTTCATGTCACAGTTCCGTAAGGTAAACAGTGGAGGTCTCGAGTGGACTTTTATCGATAAGCTCATATACAATTGGTTCACCAGTAATCATCCCTGGGAGAAAGCCTACTTTGAGGCTGCCAGTATGAAAGGAATAAAGAAAAAGCAGATCCGTGGTTATGGTAAGGAGGCTATTGATCCTACACAGAACGCCCTTATGCTCGGTCACCTGCTTGCCGGCCACCATGATATTGTGGGCCGCCAGCTCGAGAATGGTATCATAGATCCGGATTTCAATGTGTATATCGATGAGCAGGAAAGAGAGCCTTTCACGGCCAAGTTTATTCTGGGAGCTCTCGATAAGTCGGACCTGGGTACCATAGCAAAGGATTTTACGTCGGCCGTAAATTATATGGTTGCCAAGAGGACTATCTCCTATGCCCATACCATGCAGTTTAATATTGTGCAGGCCGACCTCCAGGCCATGGGAAACCTTATGGTTCAGGGTCAGCTCAAGCTGCCACCGCTGGATATAATAAGGAAACATCCATACCTGCAGGAAAAGCATAGTGATGCTATCTCCAAAGCTCTGGAGTGGGCTGCCGATAATGGCCTCTCTCCGGAGGATATATGGCACCCTGCAGAACGTTACGACACCCGGGGGAAGATTCTTACCGGTATAGCTGAAGGAACGGAGAGTGACTGGGTTGCTGCACAGAAGGCCATTGCCCAGGTAGAGAAGGATCCGGATGCTCTAAAACGCTATGAGGAGACGCTGCGCCGCTATGAGGGTATGGCCAATTGTATGCTATTAAACATGGTTAAGGCCGATCTGATGAGTCAGGAGACCTATGATTATATCAAGGCCCGTCACCTATCGTATGTCGCTCTGCGCCGTATTATGGGCACCGGTCCCGAAGAGATAATGGCCACAGATGAGTTACTCGAGAAAGCCGGTGTAGGGAAAAAAGGACTTGCCGAGATGGAGTTTCCCGAGTACACGAAGGCTATCAAGGGGAGTTCTAAGGGCATACAGGATCCTTTCCTCACTCTTCTGGATTATGTCAGCAAAACAACGTACCTGACAAGCCAGAACAAGTTTCTTAATGCTTTCTTTAATATGCTTACTCCCGGATATGGTAAGGATTATTTCATGGAGCCCAAGGATGAGAACATAGGGTTTCCCAGGGGCATGCATGAGGAGGATCCACAGATGCTCGTTAAGATAGCTACCCGTGTAACACGTAAGGTGAGCCCCTATACCATTGAGATGTATAAGAATGGCAAGCAGGTTTTTTGGGATGTTGATCCATTGTACTATAATGCACTCATGGGAACAATAGATACTGTTCATCCCAATATCGTCACTCATCTGGCTGACCTTATACGGTGGACCGTAGTTCACAGCCCGGTATTTGCTTCCAAGAACTTTGCCCGGGATATGCAGAGTCGCCTGGTGATATCTCCTGTAGGTACCCATAAGGGCAGCTTTAAAAATCTGGCTGAGGCGAAAGAGCTATTCCAGTATGCTGGGGGTGGCCAGTTCGGTTTCTATATCAAGAACAATAAGGACTATCTCAGGTTTATGAAACAGGCCATGATGGAGCTCTCTGGAGATAAGGCCACGCTGCTTGTCAATGCTGATATGTGGACCGAGGAGATATGGGATAAATATTACAAGAGGATCCTTTCGATGTCAGAGACAACACCACGGCTCATTGAATTTCGTAATCAGTATAACTATGCTGAGAAACATTATCCCGGGTGGAGTACGCCGGCGAAGATAATCTTTGCCGCCTATCATGGGCGTAACCTTCTGGATTTTGCTGTAGGGGGAGTACTGGGCAAAATGGTATCCCGGATCATGGCTTTCTTCGATCCCAGAGTACAGGGATCCCGCAGGTATGCCCAGGGGTGGAGGGACTATCCCGAGAGGATGTGGCCACATACAGTGTGGTTCTCGATCATACCTGCTTTCCTTGCCAGCCTGATGATCTCGCAAACGGATGATGATACGCAGCTCGAGTACCGTAAGCTACCCAACTGGCGCAGGGATCTATTCTGGAATATCCCTCTGCCTGCAGGATCACCTATACGGTGGATAGCTATACCCAAGGGTTTTGAGGTGGGGGTAGTGGGAAGTATGTTCCAGAGAGCATTTGACTATTTCCTGATCGGTGATAAGGATGCCTTTAAGAACAGTACCCTTCAAAATGCTCTAACGGCGATGATGCCTTTCGATGAAAACAGTTTCTTGTCAACACTCAGCGGATTGATAATAGCCATTGGTAAGAAAGACCAGTTCCGTCAGAAGTATGTTGTCAATCCCAGGGACCTGCAGAAAGATATTCGTGAACGCAATAATGAGCAGGCCAGTGAGTTTGGTAAGCACCTTATGGAAGCCTCAGGATGGGTGAATTCCAAAGTCGGTCCGGAGAAAATAAATAAACCCTTTATTGATCCCAAGGTGGCCGATGCTCTTATCAAGTCATATACAACATATTTTGGTGGTGCTTTCCTGAAAACCTATGAGTCGGTATTTGGTGATAAGAAAAAGGATAGTTACTATAACTGGGACTGGAGCACTACGGGGTGGTTCCGCCGCCAGGAGATCTATGGCAGCATAGATGTGCAGTGGGTCATTAAGCGCATGCATGAGATGGAACTATTCTGGAGTGATGAGTACCAGGATCTCAACGGTACGATACAGCAGTACTTCGCCGCTCCCACACCTCAGGCAAAGCGCAAAGTAGGGGTAGTTGTTCTCAAAAAAGCCGAGTATGTGCGTAAGCAATGGGAGGGTAAAGACTTTGTTCAGGAGCGCATCGATGAGGCTAATAGGCCTCCGCAACCAAAAGGGATAGGACCTCGCAAAAAACTTTAACCATGGCTGAATCAACACAAAAAGAAATGCTCCAAAAACTTGTTCTGGATGTGGGGTATATTATGAAAAAACAAGATATAATGGAGCTCAAACAGGATAAGATGCAACTTGCTCAAAATAGTTTGAAGGTTGAGCTTGTAGGTACTGAGATGGATCCGGATAGAGGTTTCGTTCCTAGATTAATAAAAGTAGAGAAAAGTGTTGAAGTGATTAAGAAAAAGCAGTATAAGATATTTACCTGGGGAATAGTTATCATAGGAGTGCTGAACCTCCTATTCTTGGGTATAAAGTCATTATTTATGTTTTTTAAAAAAGGAGGATAAATTATGTTGGAATTATTTAATATCACGGTTTGTGATATGGTGAAGGAGGTTTTTGCCAATCATACCCTGATGAGTGATGATGGCCATGGATGGTTTACCCAGGGAAAAAGATCTTTTACCGATCCGGTTTTTTATGAGAATGAATTTAATTCTATAACTGAGGCCAAACTGCTTATGTTATGGGATATTTGCGGAGTGGAGCATTACCAGCTCTCGCCGGGATCCCTAGATACAGAGCTGAATAGCAGGGAGCAATATGAGCATAATTTGGTTGCTGATATTAAGGCGAGGAATAAGAAAGCTCTCGGAGTGAGTTTACATTGTGATGGATGGGAGAATAAGGAAAATTCAGGCAAACAAAATAGTGCTCATGGTTTCTGTGTTTATTATTGGGAGAGAGATGGTAGTTTCTCTGTTGAAGGAAAGAAGATGGCCAGATATATTGCCGATGCAATAATAAAGTCCGATACAAACAATGGTCATGTTATTACGCCACGGCATGATAATGGTATCTGTGGTGCTAATTTTTTTATGTTACGTGAGACAGATGCACCATGGGTACTGGTAGAAAATGCATTTATGACTAATGAGGGAGATCTCCGTTGGCTAAGGAGTGACCGGTTCAGGAATAATAGAGCTCTGGCCGTACTACAGGGTTTATATGATTATGTGAAATTATCCAAGCACTGACTCCTGAAGCTGTCTCCTTTAGGTGATGGTAGTTCATAACTTATCACTATATTGTTGATCACTCCATTCATTGGGAGGGTAAATTAAGT
>Ga0208046_1000281_pt1 | contig 11193 bp, 14 predicted proteins | sample PL_2010_300m_FD_184161 | JGI IMG/M metagenome (GOLD analysis project Ga0208046, IMG submission 184161) | Freshwater microbial communities from Powell Lake, British Columbia, Canada to study Microbial Dark Matter (Phase II) - PL_2010_300m... | ecosystem: Environmental > Aquatic > Freshwater >... | reverse complement strand
GCCTGTTCAGGCGCAAGGCGCCTTCAGGCGAAGGCGATCAGGCGCCCGGGCGAAGGCGCCTACAAGCGCAAGGCGCCTTCAGGCGAAGGCGACCAGGCGCCCGGGCGAAGGCGCCTACAGGCGCAAGGCGCCTTCAGGCGAAGGCGACCAGGCGCCCGGGCGAAGGCGCCTTTTGCGTCTCTATGCTTCGGCTTCAAAAACCGGGGCTTGAAATGCGGTGGCGTGCCTCGCCACCGCATGAGAGCCCCGGAACAGCGCCCTTGGCGCTGCTCCGAACTGAATTGCAGCTGCCATTGTGTGCGCTCAAAGCGCACCTGAAAAACGAGCGGGGGCAACGCGAAGCGTGGGGACCCCGCGAGTAGGCCGGCGCGCCGGCGAGGAGCGGCGAGCGACTGAGCCGGTCTTACGCGCCGGCGAGCGGAGCGCGCAGGGCGCGCGCGAAGCGTTGCAGCTGCAACCCGCCGACATGCCTGGCGGCGCGGGCAAGCGACCCTTACGTCCGCCCGTGTGATGAAGCCGCCAGGTCAGGCGGCGGACCTCTTCATGCTCCGTTGCCTGGTTTGCCCAGCCGGACCAGGCCCGGTGGCAATGAGCAGCACCAGGCCCGCCACGCGGCCGGGTGGTTTCTGGCGGCGGACTGGAAGGCCGGAGGCCGCCGACGGCCGAGGGACGCCGCCACCGGCCGCGCCTGACAACGGCGAAGCCGCTGAAGACCCGGGTGCGAGCCTGCCGGAATCTGTGAGCCCTTTGCCACCGGGCCGCTTGAGGACCGGCGCAAAGGGCGAAGCGACGCGCCTCGCGGCTTTCCGCCGCGACGGCGTGCGAGCGTAGCGAGCCGCCGCCGCGGCGGCCTCGGGCGAGCGTAGCGAGCCCGGCATATACTACCCGGCATGGCCGGTTGACCGGACCTTGCCGGTCCTGGCGGTCCTTTTTCCGGTGGGACTTGGCATTACGCCCTAATCTCGATCGTAGGCTTTGCCTGGTGGGGGTCTTCGGGGCGATCGTAGGGGATCTTGGGTCTTCATGGCGGGGGGTCTTCGGGGGTTTTCCGGGCGATCGTAGGGGATTCTGGTGGACCATCTTACGGCGGGATCCCGGCGATCGCCAGAGATCCCGCATAGACAATCCCGTCATCCCGGACCGGCCATCCATCCGTCCTTTTGTCCCTATGGCCATCCGGTAGATGGACCCTTTCCCCCATGTAGATGATTCCCTATTAGCTCATGTCCTTGCACGGGAGCGGTTGTTTATCGGCGTCCGCCAATTTCGATGTGAACTTAGATCTCAGAGGTCAAGTCAGAACGCTATCGCTGGCAAGGTTGAACGGAATTTTTTCGTAAAGATTCTTTACGCCATTTTTTCCATGGTGGTTTTCCAATTCCAAGACGTAATTCAAATATCCACCAAGGCACACAAACATTTTTTATCAATGGTCGTTTCAATCCGATCGGCGCGAAGTCCCGGAAATGGTGATTTTTTATAGACCGGTGGCGTTTTGTTTTTCCGTCCATGATTTTATTTTCCTTCTATGTACGTGATATCCGCCGCGATTTTTTCGGGCCAGTCGCCGGTGACCATGTGCTGGACATGGCTCCATTGCTCGCCGCCCCACAGGAACGGTCCATCCCGGGCGAAATACATTGAGTGATGCGCGCCGCATTTCGGACACGTCGGGACAAAGTCCGGTTCGTCTTTCTCATCGTCAAGCTCGTTCATTGCGACATTGAAGAACGTGCCGAACGAAGTCCACAGCCTGGATCCTTTAATCGCTTTGTACCATTCGACAATAAATTCCGGCTCGAGACTGATCGCCATATTTTTTCCGACTTCCTTGGCTATGTAGGACCGCGCTTCGCGGGAATCCGCCTGGCGGATGTCGACCTCGATATGCCGCACGGCGAAGAGCGCCCGCCATTGAGTGAAAATTTGCTGGTAGGGTAGATATTTACAGTCAAGGATTGCGTGAAGATGGATATGCCAGAAGTCTTCGCGCGGATTGACTTCGATGCAATACGCGCCGCCGACTACGGATTTCATCAGCTTGTGGCGGCGGAGTTTATTGAACGAATCTCGTAAAAGTTTTATGCCGTCGCGCGGGGCGCCTGTCCATTTCGGCATGGTTAACGTCAAGAGCTTTACGCTTTGAATTTTCTGGCAAAGGGCGTTGAGATAGGCGGCGCGCTTCCGCGAGACTTGGAACGAGCAGATCGGGCATGCCCGCGAATTACAGTGATTAATCACGTACCATTTATGATCGCATTCCTTGCAGATCACCAGGGACAAGGTCTCGGTGCAATCGGACAACTTCGCCGCCGTCGCCAGGTCCCCAGCCTTCCTAAAGATTTCAGCATACCGATTTTTCAGGTTGATCCATTTTTTCCGCTTTGTGCTGATGAGCATAGGCGGCGGCCTGGGGGCCAGGATTGACGGATCAACTTTTACGCAAGCTGCCATAGTCACCTTTTTATAACCGTAAGCAATTCATTGCGCGAAACTTCTTTTGCTCCTGCTGCCACAGCTAAGCGTCGTTTTGACAAGCAAATATCGTAATGCTTGTTCTGACAGTTCTGAAACCATTTTCGCGGCACGCCTATCAGTGCGGCCATAGCATGAAGTTCCGGCAGTGAATCAGCCACCATGTGGCACATTTTCATACGGCCGAAATGAAGACACGGAGTATCAACGTAAACGGGCATAGCATATCCTTTCTCTTGCGGTCATTTCCCTGGCCGGATGCCCGGCCAGGCGGAGCTTTGAACGATGTTGCGGTTTTCTGTCTTGCATCTACGCGCCAGCTCTATTAGCCAAAGTGCGAAATTTTTCGGTGTGGCGTTTCGTTCTTTTGTCCGTATCTGTTTTCTGTAACGCGGGTCACCGACTCGTATTTCTTTTGACCAGCAGCATTTTCTCGGGGATGTGCCCAGGACAATAGGCATTTGTGGGACCTGTGCCCGTGTGCAACCGCAGATGTAAAGCCAGGTCCTTTTCTGAGCGCGGTGTCCCCACCAGAATTGGTCCACGTCCATGCTGAATCCACCGAATACGTCCTGTGCCGGTCCTGGAGCCGGTAGATCGCATTCCTTCCATAGGGTTGAATACGCAGGATGCTCGACTACGCCCCCCCAGCGCCTTATGACCTCGATCGCGTAAAGCCCAAGCGCATGTTCATCCGCCGGCGCACGTGCGAAGTGTCTTAACATGCTAAAAGTTCTGCACGGCGGGTGTGCTACAGCTGGCATTCCACCAGGCCAGGCGCGTGCGTCCCTGGCCTGGTCCCAGGGATCTACGCCTGGTATTGTCTTGTACACGCTGTCCGGTTCGACGAACAAAACTGCGATTTCCGGCATAGCAGCATCAAGGCCCCCCGGCCGATCGTCAGCCACAGGGCATTGGAGCTGGTGTTTTTTTTCCCGTTAGGTCATTTTTTTATCTTTCTCTTTTTTCCGTGTCCCTGGCCGGATGCCCGTCCAGGCGGAGCTTTTAAGTATTGAGCATCATTTCTTCTTGCGTGCACAAAACCTCGCCTTCGAATGCTTTGCCGGATCTCCACCAATCCCACAGTCCTTGTGCGCTTCCGAAATCCTCAAAGAACCTACGTTCGCCGTTTTCTGTCAGAATTCCATGCCAGTTGTTCCAAAAGCCGAAGCATGCTCGTTTCCAATTTGCTTCATATCGCGGCCAGCGCGCGAATTCCTTTTTTTGCCCCGCGTGGCCTGACAGCGGGCAACCCACACAGCCAAGTCTCGTAAAGCCCTGATCGTAGAGTTCGCAATACTCAAGATTTCGCGAGCGAATAAATGTCCAGACATCCTCGTCCGTCCAGTAGATAATTGGCGCTAGTATATTTCCGCCGTTCCTGTTTCTACAGAATTCTTTCCATCTTTTTGCTCTACTGGTCGACTCAGATATCCTGACGCCAAGCACCTTAAATAGTCCGTTGCCACCCTGCTCTTTATATTCAGAGCAGCACCATCTTTGCTGGCGCGTCGGCAATCCTTTAACGGATTCGACGCGTTTCATCATCGATATTTCTGGAACGTTCCATTTTACCGTCTTGTGATATTTCTTTATAAATCGTATCAATTCAGGCGGATCGATTGTTGTGCAGCTGTACCGCGCCTCGAATCTTACGCCTGCTTCCACAGCAAGTTGTTTTATTACGCACGAGTCTTTTCCGCCGCTGAACGCCAGATAGAATCCTTGTTCCCAAAGCGTTAATGCTCCAGGTTCATACAAGCGCAGCAATCCTATCGAGATGCGTATTTTTTCCTCCAGCGGCCTCTGGAGGGCCATATTTACAAGGTCCCTTTCCGATGGGTTGAAAGTTGGCAGTAGTTGATCATTCATTCTGTTTCCCCTTATCCCTGGCCGGATGCCCGGCCAGGAAGAGCTTTGAACGGTTAAAACGGTTCGCACAGGATGCACTTAAGGTCGCTGATCAGGCTTGACAGTTCGTCTGCGGTCTGGATTATTTTTTTTGAATCCGGTCCGATCTTGCCCGGCCAGACTTTCAGTTGCAGCATTATATGTTCAAGGCTGCGGATATGTGTCCGCACACCTTGCTCCTGGGTTTTGTACAGCGCTTCCAACTCGGCATAGTCCATGTCCATTTTTCAGCCCTCCTTTTCCGCGTCTTTTATTCCCAGCCGTTCAAGCACCGCTTCGAAATTTTGTGCCGTCAGCGGGCGCGGGTAGCGCACTACCTGCATCAGGATTTTCTGCATATCGTCGATCGTCAAACTATTCCCGATCATCCATTTTTGTTCCAGCGCGCGCGCGGGCAGGTCGCTGGCCTCGGCGATTGCCAATTCCAGGTAATGCCGGAGATCCTCTTCTTTGTCCAAGAACGTATTTTTCATGTTGCTCGTTATACGACGATTGCTTTAATCGGCGGCAACCAAATCGACCAATTTTTAAGACCATCAGGGCCAGGCGCCAGCCATTTTATTCCGAACAATGTAACGTATTTATTTGCAGACAAAGCGCAGTTGAAGCCCAAGCGGATATATCTTTCATCGTTCATTTGGACGAGGCCATACGCCCTACCGATTAGAGACGGGTCAATGTCCAAAGTAGGAACCCATTTTTTTTTCGGTCTTTTTCCTTTTGCGCAGATCCAGCCCGTTTCGATCCATTTCAACATAGGCTCAGCCGTCATAAAGCCAGGGGGCCAACCAGGAATATAATAATCCCATAAGACTTCGTGTGGCTGTTGGATCCCCCACATCAATGCAAGCGGATACCAGCCAGGCGAATGAGGATCATACGTTATCACGAGATTGAAATTATTAGGGATGACGAAGGACGCCCAGGTTTCAGGGGAAGATAAAATCGACGTCATTGCTATATCGATCCACATTTTACCAGAAGGGCAAGGGATCGTTTTCCATGCTTCCAAGTATGGGCCAGTCCAAGTGCGAATCAATTTATGAGCGTCTGCGAATCTTTGACGCCAGAGTAATTGCGCGGCCGAGTTAGGTTGATTTTGCTGCTTCGGCCATGACCTGGCAATCCACTGATTGCCGACCTGGTACACGTCGACAATGCCGGGGATCCGCATAGGTTTGCCGCCGATGATCGAATTTCCAAGTCGCATGCAGCCTCTTTCCTCCGTGTCCCTGGCCGGATGCCCGGCCAGGACGAGCTTTGAACGCTTAACTTCCGCGGAAACCGGAGCGCCGCGCTTCGGTCTTCAAGCACAAAAACCCACATAGCACGAGCAAGGCCCTCCTACCGATCGAGCGACACAGGGCATTACAGCCTATGTTTTTTTTCTTTTTCATTTCGAAACACCTTTCAGCGCACGTCCGGCAGTTCATCGATCGGGCAAGGATGATTTCGGGCACGGTGGTATTGCCATGCGCGAAGCGCGAACATGCGCAGCGCGAGCCAATACAGGCCGGCGAATGCCCAGTACCCGAAATCGTACATTGCGTTGCGGAGCCAGGTGTCCGCCCAGCGGCGGTAATCCGCTTCGGTCATCAACAGTTTGATCGCGCTGTGCTCTTCTTTCAGGGTCTTCACGTAGGCCCATGGGGAGCAGTTTTTTTTATCCCGGTTCGATCCGATCGGTTTTTCGAGTTGATCGTCGCCGGATGAATTGATGACAGGGTTTTTTATGCCCATGAAGTACAGCCAGTCGTGGCCAACGCCGCACGGATTTTTGAGTTTGAAGCCTTTGAATTCGAACTGGCCGCCCAGGGTGATGCCGTCGGATTTCGCTTCATAGCCCGCGTTGTAGGCGGCTTTGATGACGCGCTTCGTCAGCGGGCGCGGGGCGATCCGGCGCATGAGTTCGAAGATCAGGTCTTTGTTTTCGATTTGTTTTTTCAGAGGCATATTTTTTATACCGTCAGTATTTAATGATGTAATTCAGCACGATAAAAGGCGGCATGTTGTCATGCGGTTGATTGCCGCCTCGATGGCCCGTCTCCGTGCCCGACCAATACCCCGTATCCGTTGCGCCGAGCGTCCAACCAGAAGGCGCGTACGCTTGTTGCCGCCAAGCGACAGCATGATTATGAGATGCCAGTTGATCGACTGTCAGCGTCACAGTTTCAACGCCTCCGGTGGCGTTGAGATTGCGCGCCGTTCGGCCTGGTCCCGCGCCCATGCCTAAGGGTACGCGCCCGCGCATGTCCGGGAGCAAGAAATTTGTGCCTGAGCCTCCGTACTGGAATCCGATGACAGCGAATAGATTTGAGTAGGTGTTCGTATGCGCGCCCTGGCCGGCGCAAAGGAGCCAGCCGGATGGAGCGTTTGACGCTATCCATTGCATGACCGCGCCGACCGGGACAACGCCCGGGCCGCTGACGGTGTTTGTAAAGGCAGGGAATGAATTTGCGGCGGCGGTCACAGCTCCGGAGACCGCGGGCCATGATGCCGCGTTTTGGGTGACTGCGTTTGACACGATGCCCCAAGCCTCGGCCTGGGCGATCACGTACGGGGCGTCTTGGTCCCAGGACACAGCGGCCGCCCATACTTGGTTTGAGACCAGCGGCCAGGATGCCGCGCCCTGGGTGACGGCGTTCGAGACCAGCGGCCAGGACTGTGCGGCCTGGGTGACCGCGGCCGAGACGGCGGGCCAGGACTGTGCGGCCTGGGTGACGTCCTGGGACACGGCGGGCCAGGACTGTGCGGCCTGGGTGACGTCCTGGGACACGGCGGGCCAGGATCCGGACGCGGCCGCATTTGAGCCGATGCCGTAGTTCAGCCACCAAAAATTTGTGTTTAGGACGCGAAAGTCGACAAAGCTTTCGCCGTCCAGGACGATGATCGGGACTTGGGGAAGGGCATTTTTAAGAGCCAGCAAAAAAAAGTAAATTGCCATTAAAAGCAAGAACCTGTTTGATCTCATATTAAATCCCCCCAGGTGATTCCGGCATTGAGTATTTGATCGTAAGTCAATCCGGCCGCTTCGGCCTGGTTATACGTCGCCGCCTGGGTCTGCGTCAATTCAATTATTCCTGACCGGGCCACGTCGTCCTTGTAAACCTGGTAAAAGTACGTGCCACCGATCGTAGCCACCGGGCCGATTATCGAGCCTGTAAAAATTGGAATTGCTTTTTTGAAGACGACGTCCTCGGCTGTTTCGCCTCGTGCCACCAGGAATGTTCCCGGTTCAATGGAGATCGCGCCGCTGAACGCATCGAGCATTTTCAGCACCAGGACCCGGCCCACACCATAGGCCGCCAGGACGAAGCCCGGGGCTGTGTTTTCCGGTGTCAACTTAAGCGCCGCGCGAATGAAGCAGTTCGCCGCGGAGTACTGTCGACCTTGTTCGCGGGCGTACAGTGTCCAGGCCGTGATATTCCCTGCCGATGCGAACAGGGTTTTCCAGTTTGCCGATACGGCCGACATATTTTCACGTGCCTGAACCTGGGCGGGTGATGCCGGGCCGGTTGGCCGTGAAAACTTTTTTGCAAAGTGGAAAGCCTGGCGCTGTGTGAAAACGAATTGCTCGGCGAATTTTCCATGCGCGTGAAGAGACAAGAGCGGATTTTCTACGATCGCCATTTTTTTCCCTCACTTTCTCTTTTCCTTGTGTTCCTGGCCGGATGCCCGGCCAGGCGGAGCTTCGAACGATGCTGTTCAATCCTTTCCGGTGTACACGACGCGAATCAGGCCGGATACAGGGATGCCGTCCGATGTCATTCGGATATAGTACGTGCCTGGGCCGGGGAAAGGTGGCGACCACATTACACCGGCGTGAAAAGCGCGTGTTTCTTTGAAGTCTTGCTTCCACGGATTATATCCGATCCAGAAATCTATATTCTGCGACTCTAACGGTTCTTCGCCGGCTTTGATTGATGCGGGCGTAAAGACGAGATGATCGCCCGATTGATGATATGTGCTCGCAAAGACGACGTTCGGATCGTTGACCGCGGCATGGTACGCCGAGGCGATGAACATATTGTAGCCGGTCATTTTTTTGTCAGCGTAACTCGCTGCACGCTTCCAATCATTACGGACTTGAGACCACTTAAAATCTCTCACCCAGGCTTCGTGCGCCTGGCCGAACATCCGGCGGACGAGCTCCTGGTTTGGAGTTTTGCCGCTTCCGGGGCGGGCGTATGGTCTCCAATACTGGCAACTCTTCCAGCGCGTAGCGGTCATGACGTCTCCGATGGATCCGGATGCTGAAAGGAAGATTCGGAAGCCTGGGGAAGATCCCATTTTATTTCATGCCTTAAACAGGGGATCTGTTTTTTTTTCAAGAAAGGGCCGCCAGGCTGATCAGACCTGGCGGGCCTGGGCTGCGGGACGCGGACACTGTCTTGACGATGCCTTACGGTACCGTCGCCAACTTGGTCACTATTCCAGCGCGGGAGCAATCTACCGCGGGCGTAGCGCCAGTGACTTTGTATAATCCCCAGTAATAGGTGCCGGTGGCGCCGACAACCGTTCCTGTGATTACACCAGCAGCGATCTGCTTGTTTTCGACGAACGCCATGTTCGCCTTTGTGGTGCCCTGCCAGATTTCGAAATCTCCGGCCTCGTCACCAGTTGCAAGGTCGTCCAGGTTCTTCATCGTCCAGACGGGACATCCCGCCGTGGTCGTGAAGTCTGTGGCCATCGATCCGTCCGGGTCGAAGCGCATCAACTTGATTGCGTTTGCGACAAACGCATTGAAGCCGCTTTCCGTCGCGGCGCCCATCAGAGCATCAACTGCCCAGGCGGTCTTCATGATGGCGACAATCTTTATTGTCTGCCAGGCGAGAACGGCGAGGGTGAATAATGCGCGGTGGGCCGCTTGTGCTGTCGTGTTCGGATTAGCCGGGACTACATACTTCCGCATGTAGGGGATGCCTTTCCAAACCGAAGCAACCAGCGTGTTGGCGAACTTCCCGCCCGCCGACAAGCTGAGAAATGGAGCACTTACTTTTGCCATTTGCTTTTCACCTCCTTCGAACCCGGGCGTATCATGGGCTTTGACCGGCTTTTACCTTTTTCCAGAAAACGTGTCAAGCTTATATTTTTATTCTTCGATCCCTGGCCGGATGCCCGGCCAGGCGGAGGCTTCGAATGGTAGAGATCAAAAAACCTGAAAATCCCACATGATAACACCAAGACCAGGGGTGACTTTGTCAGCTGTGGGTCATCCTGGTAGATGTTTTTTTCCAGAAATGGCTATAGGATCCGTTTTCGCTTTTTCGAGCTTGACAGCATAGACAGCCTGGGCTATCCTTCCTGGCATGGCAAGATACCCAGGCGGCAAAGAGGGTGCGGGCACGTATCAGCGGATCATCAATCAGATCCCGCCGCATGATGTTTATATCGAGCCGTTCCTCGGCGGCGGCGCGATCATGCGGCATAAACGGCCGGCGAGATCCTCCATAGTTATTGATCGCGACCCTGACGTCATCGAGGCTTTTGACAGTCTATTGCTTCCTGGATGCACAGTCATTTGCGGCGATGCGATATCCTTTCTCGAGTCTTACGCCTGGCAGGGAAATGAATTTGTCTATGCGGACCCGCCGTATCTCCGGGAAACCTGTAAAAGCGCATGCCGATATCGGCATGATCTTTCTGATGACGATCACATTAGGCTTTTGACAATTCTTAAACGCTTGCCTTGTCCCGTGATGATTTCCGGTTATCAGTCTCGTCTATACAGCCGTATGCTTTATCTCTGGCGCACTGATCAGTTTCAAGTTGTCACCCGCGGCGGAACGTTCGCGGAAGAATGGCTCTGGATGAATTACCCGGCGCCGCAAGCTCTTCATGACTATGCGGTCCTCGGAAGTGACTTTACGGACCGCCAGCGCATCAAGCGAAAAATATCCCGCTGGGTGAACAAGCTTCGCAATCTGCCTATGCTCGAGCGCAAGGCAATCCTATCCGCCTTGGACATCCTGGACAGATAGCCGATCCTGGCTATACCAGCTCGGGGACGTCTATGGTCCACCATAGCCGAAACAATCATGCCCGGCCGGGCGTTCTGTCGATCGTACATAGTCATTTCTGCGAACGATCGCCAGCATAGTCGCCGGCGCTATGGGCGGATCCGGCTATTCATCCGGAGCCGCCGGCGCCGCCAGTTGGTTATGTCTATTTCGTTGACCGTGGCCGCGGCCGCTACGGCCGATATCGCCTATGCCGGACCGTCTATGCCACCTGGTCACTCTAATTTAACCCGTCGAAAGCAAGTCAAACCGCCGAAGCGGCGGTCCCGGACTCTGACTCCGACCCTTCACATTCCAAAGCCTCCGGCGCATAGCGCCTCTTCACTTCAAAGTTGCGGTTTTTGAGAGCCAGGCGGTCAAGGGCTTCCTGGACGGCCTGGCGCGTTGCCGCCGCCTTGAGCGGTCCGCATAGTCGCGTCTGCGTCTATGGCGGCCGCTTGAGGCGGCTCGGGGATCTGGATCCTTGCCGCGGCCTTGGCGATCGGCGTCGCCTGGCCGCCAGGCGATGGCGATGGCCTGGCCGCTCTGTGGCCGAACAGGGGCGCGGCGGCGTTGCGCGGCCGCGTTACCTGACGGCGGTCCCGGATCATTCGCATGCGTCTACAAGCGCGCCTGACCAGGCGACCAGGCGAAGGCGCCTACAGGCGCGTCTGGACAGGCGACCAGGCGCAAGGCGACCAGGCGCCCGGGCGAAGGCGCCTATAGACGCAAGGCGCCTTCAGGCGAAGGCGACCAGGCGACCAGGCGCAAGCGAGCAGGCGAGCAGGCGCAAGGCGCCTTCAGGCGC
>Ga0208046_1000280_pt1 | contig 11202 bp, 12 predicted proteins | sample PL_2010_300m_FD_184161 | JGI IMG/M metagenome (GOLD analysis project Ga0208046, IMG submission 184161) | Freshwater microbial communities from Powell Lake, British Columbia, Canada to study Microbial Dark Matter (Phase II) - PL_2010_300m... | ecosystem: Environmental > Aquatic > Freshwater >... | reverse complement strand
TCGCATCACTCCATGGGTTGCCCCAGCCCCCACCGAGCTGCCAGCAACCGATGCCGCACTCCGTCACATCCGGCCCTTGTGCACAAAGCTTCCTTTTTTTCATTTCTTTTTTCCTGACGAACGATTTTATCGCCAGTCGACAGATTGCAACTGTACGGGAACGGAAAGCGGTGAGGGGGAAAGATCTTCTACCCCCGGGATTACTCACTGCCGTCGGTTTTGGCTTTGGCGGTTTCTTTGATTTTTTTGACCAGTTCATCCGCCAGTTTCTTATCTTCCATCAGCGCCTTGCGCGCGCCGTCGCGACCCTGTCCGAGTTGCTGGCCGTTGTAAGAAAGCCACGAGCCTTTCTTTTCAATGACCCCGCAATCGGTGCCGGCATCGACAATCGAACCGGTCCACGAAATGCCTTCGGCGTAAAGAATATCGAACTCGGCCATGGTAAACGGTGGTGCCACTTTGTTTTTGACCACTTTGACTTTGGTGCGGTTGCCGTAAACAGCGCCCGCGGTGTCCTTGAGCTGGCCGATACGGCGGATGTCGAGGCGCACGGAGGAATAAAATTTCAGCGCGCGGCCGCCGGGCGTTGTTTCAGGGCTGCCGAACATCACGCCAACCTTTTCGCGAATCTGGTTGGTGAAAATGCAACAACAGTTGGAGCGGGCAATGGCGGAAGTGAGTTTGCGCAAAGCCTGACTCATCAAACGCGCCTGCAAACCGACGTGCGACTGACCCATTTCGCCGTCGAGCTCAGCGCGCGGCGCGAGCGCGGCGACAGAGTCCACCACGACGACGTCGATCGAATTGCTCTTTACCAGTGCTTCGCAAATGTTGAGAGCTTCTTCGCCAGAGTCGGGCTGAGAGACCAGCAGATCGTTCAGGTTCACGCCGATCTTCTGCGCATAGCCCGGATCGAGTGCATGTTCGGTGTCAATGAAAGCCGCCGTGCCGCCTTCCCGCTGCACGTTGGCGATGATGTGAGAAACCAGCGTGGTCTTGCCGGACGATTCCGGGCCGAAAATTTCGATCACACGGCCGCGCGGAACACCGCCGATGCCAAGTGCGATATCCAGCGTCAGCGCGCCGGTGGAAATACACGGAATTTTCCGCGGGCCGGCTTCATCGCCGAGGCGGACGATTGCGCCGTCGCCGTATTGTTTTTTGATGTCAGCGAGTACTGCCTCAAGATTGGAGGCGCCTTCTTTTTTGTCGGTTTTTGCAGCCATGCGGAAGAGCCTACACGGCCCAAAAAATTGTTCAAGCGCAGAAGCGGTCTTCTTTTGAAGATAAAGTGCAGCCATCCGCTCAAACCGGTAATTCGGCTCGCAAAAAACCGGATTTCCCATACCCTGATTCCGGGTGCCAATATGAAACGAACATTGCTCATCACCGCCCTCTGCCTCCTGCAGCTTTGCACCGGATGCGGACAGCAGCCCCGGATCGACCGTCTGACCGGCGACTCCGTTATTCTGGCGTTCGGCGACAGCCTGACGGAAGGCTCCGGCGCGAATCCGGACGAAAGCTATCCGGCCCGCCTCGCCGAACGGACAGGGTTCCGCGTCATCAACGCAGGAGTAGCGGGCGAAATCACACCCGAAGGCCTTCGCCGCCTTCCGGATGTTCTGAAAAAAGAAAAACCCGACCTGATCCTCCTCTGCCACGGCGGCAACGATATGCTCCGTAAGTTCAATACCGACACGACCGAGCAAAACCTGCGCGCCATGATTTCCATGGCGAAAGAGGCCGGAGCGGACGTCATCCTCATCGCCGTGCCGAAACCGGGCATTATCCTAAAACCGGCCAAGGTTTATAAAAAGCTAGCCGATGAATTCCAAATCCCGATCGACGAAAAAAGTCTCTCGCGAATCCTGCAGAATCCCGTGTTCAAAGCCGACGCCATCCACCCCAACGCCGCCGGCTACAATCGGCTTTCGCAATCCCTCGCCGACCTCATCGATAAAAGTCAAAGGTAGGGACGGCTCTCCGAGCCGTCCGCAGTACCACCACCTGCGGTGAATCATTTCCCGCTTTTCGAATTACATCTGTAGCGGCTCTTCGCCCAGTCCGGCTTTATTGAGGCACCAGTCGGTGCGCTTCAGCAACAGCCAGGCGACAGCACCCTGCACGACCGGAACCACCAGCGCGGACAGCATCTTGACCAGAATGATGCCAACCACTTTGAGAGCGCTGATACTGACAGGATGATCGGGGAAGAAAATAAGCGTTATTATCGTGCTCACCACCGTCGAGCCCGCGCCGATTAAGGCCATCACCGCGATATAAATCCCCAGTAATTTGGTTCCTACTGCAATCCAGTCTTTTTTCTGCATAATTTGACCGCGCACCACGGGCTACTGACCGGGCACGACTTCCTTTCGGGCAACACATTAACGCTTTCTGGGGAAAATGCAACCGGCAGACGAAAGGTTCCCCTGAGGATCTGGGCGGGAAAAATTATTAAAATCCTTTTTGCTGTTGCGCACCCCCTCCCTCTCCTCTTATATTCCAATTCCTATGACCGATTTAGGAACCATTAATGTCAGCAATCTGATGGATGCGTCCGGCGGAGACCAAGAGATCGCAATCAGTCTGGTCAGTCTTTACTTTGAACTGACCGGCGCTGAGATCACTAAGCTTGAAGAAGCCGTTCGCACGGGAGATGCGCCACTCGTCTCTTCGGTCGCCCACAAATGCGCCGGATCGAGCTCTTCCTGCGGGATGCCTGTCCTGGCCGTTATGCTAAAGGATCTTGAGAAGACAAGCGCACAAAGTATGCCAGCGGATGCTCCAGAGCGGATGCAAGAAATCTGCAAAGAAATGGCCGCCGTGCGGGCCGCTTTTGAGACTCACTTCGGCTGTTCCTTCCCGGCATAAAGCGGGACCTGTTTCCGCCCGGCCGTCCACCCAAGGCTCCCCCTAATTTACAGGCGGTCTTATTCTTCATCCTCTTCGCTGACGCGAAGGATTTCTTCCACCGTGGTAACGCCGTCAAGCACCTTGCGCCAGCCGTCGTCGCGAAGTGTATGCAATCCGTGGCGCATCGCCTCGCGTTTGATGTCGCTGGAGGAGGAGCGGTCGATGATGAGCGGGCGGATATGGTCATCCACCGTCAGAATTTCGTAGATGCCGGTTCGTCCTTTGAAGCCGGAACCGCGACACGCGTCGCACCCAACCGGTTCGTAGACCGTATGGGTGGCGAGTTCTTCGACCGGGAAACCTTCTTTGCGGAGCAGTTCTATTTTGGCCGCGTCCAGTTCGAGCGGTTTGCGACAGGAGGGGCAAAGCCGGCGAATGAGGCGCTGAGCGACAATCCCTTCGACGGCGGATGCCACCAGGAAAGGTTCAATTCCCATGTCGAGCAGACGGTTGATACTGGCGGCGGAATCGTTGGTGTGGAGCGTACTGAAAACAAGATGCCCGGTGAGCGCGGCACGAATGGCGATTTCGGCGGTTTCGCGGTCACGAATTTCACCGACCATTATGACGTCGGGATCCTGACGAAGAAACGTGCGCAGGGCGTGAGCGAAAGTAAGGCCGATTTCCGGCTTCATCTGCACCTGATTGACGCCGGCCATTTCGTACTCGATCGGGTCTTCGGCCGACATGATGCGAATATCCATGGAGTTGATGGTGTGAAGCCACGCGTAGAGCGAGGTGGATTTACCGGATCCGGTGGGGCCGGTACAAAGCAGAATGCCGTGCGGGCGGGTGATCATGCGTTTGAGGATTTTTTCGTCCGCGGGGCTGAGGCCGAGCTGATCCATGCCGATCATGCCGCTGCCGCGCAGGAGCAGACGAAGGCTGACGCTTTCGCCGTAGACCGTCGGCATGGTGGAAACGCGCACGTCGATTTCCTCGCCCTGAATGCGCAAGCTGATGCGGCCGTCCTGCGGCAGACGTTTTTCGGCGATGTCCATGTTGGCCATAACCTTAATGCGCGAGATGATGGAGGACTGGAACCGCTTGAGCGTTGCCGGCACGGGGGTCTGAATCAAAACACCGTCGATGCGGTAACGGATGCGTAGATCCACTTCCATCGGCTCGATGTGAATATCGGTGGCGCGGTTCTGGTGCGCTTCCCAGATGATCTGGTTGACGAATTTGACAACGGACGCTTCCTGATCGAGCTCGCTCAGATCCTGTTTGAAAAGGCCTTCTTCGTCGAGAGTGATGCGGTCGTCGTCCTGCATCATGCGGTCGAGGGTTTCGGCGCCGACGCCGTAGAGGCGTTTGGCAGCGGACCCGATATCGGCAGCAGGACTGAGCGCGAGCTTGATCCGGCCGCCGGTGACGAGACGCATGGCATCGATCAGTCCGGGTTGCAGAGGATTAGCGGTGGCGATGCGCAAAGCGCCGTTTTCTTCAGCGACCGGCATGATGTTATACTGGAACACCGCTTTGGGCGGAACTTTGGCAAGCAGCTCTTGCGCGATCTCGGCCTTGGCGAGGCGCATAAACGGCAGTTCCATAACGCCCGCCAGTTTTTCGAGAAAGACCTCTTCTTTTACACCGGTTTTTTCAACAACGGTGTCCGTAAAAGCCACGCCCGCCTCCGCCACAGCAGGCAGAAGCTCCTCCACCTGTTCCGGTGTAAAGAGTTCGGTCCGTTGTAACAAACTGGCGAGCTGACTGCTTTGCATTGCGGTTCTCCGCTTTAGCGCACGATTCCGGTTTTAGACGTGCGGATAAAGTTGATCAGGTGCTGCACTTCCGGCGTGGACGGCAGTTCCTTTTCCATCTGCTCAAGCGCTTCGGCGACAGGAAGCTTCTGGCGATAGAGAATGCGGTAGGCCTCTTTGATGGCGTTGCGCGATTCCTCGGACACACCACGACGCTCCATGCCGATTTTGTTGAAGCCGCGAATTTCAATATCGAGCCCGTCGGCGATCATGTACGGCGGCACGTCTTTGGTGGCTTTGGTGTAGCCGCCGAGAAACGCCATGGTTCCAATGCGGCGGAACTGAACAACCCCGCAAAGCCCTTCAATGATGGCAAAATCTTCCACGATGACATCGCCGGCAAGCTGGGTGCCGTTGGCGATGATAACGCCGTTGCCGATCTTGCAGGCGTGGGCCACATGACTGTAGGCCATGAGCAGGCATCCGGAGCCGACTTCTGTCATTTCGCCGTCGTGCGTTCCCGCATTGATGGTGACACATTCGCGGATGACGGTTTTGTCGCCGACAATTACGCCGGGCGCGCCGCCCTTAAATTTGAGATCCTGCGTGGGACCGCCGACGCGGGCGAAGGGGTGAATAACACAACCCGCTCCGATCGTGGTGTTGCCGTCCACGACAACGTGAGCCATCAGTTCAGTGCCGTCACCAATCTTCACACCGGGGCCGACTACGCTGTACGGACCCAGTTTAACGTCCGCGCCGAGCACGGCGCTTTCACCGACAATTGCTGTGGAATGAATACTGCTCATGTCTTTTATCACCCTGCGGAGCTGAACATCAGGTCGGCTTCTGAAACCAACTTGCCGTCTACAAACGACTTAGCGCTCACTTTAGAAAGACGCGGCTTGGCATTCACGATTTCAATTTCCATCCGGAGCTGGTCGCCCGGCACAACGGGCCGGCGGAAACGGGCGTTGTCGATGGCCGCGAAGAAAGAAATCTTTCCTTCGCCGCCGAACATTTTATTAAGCAGAATGCCGGCGACCTGCGCCATGGCTTCCATCTGCAGAACGCCGGGCATGACCGGCCGACCGGGAAAGTGTCCCTGAAAAAACGGTTCGTTAAAGGTCAGATTTTTGATACCGACGATCCTCTTGCCCTCTTCGATCTCGATAATGCGATCGACGAGCATAAAGGGATAGCGATGCGGAAGGATGTTCAGAATTTCATTGGCTTCGATTACAGACATTCGGCGAGTCTCCTCTTTAAACAGGTTAAGGCCGGTGATTATCTTGAAAACAAGGCTCCTGTTCAACGCTTAAACTGCACCGGTTTTATCCGGTGCTTCGAGCGCAGGGCAACCTTCAGCCACGCGCCAGCCGTGCGGAAAGTCGCGGCACTGGGCGGGACGCGCTTCGTAGAGAGTACAAAGGCCTTCTTTAAGAAGCGCGCAACTGCCGTCCGGCCCATCGGCCAGACTCAGCTGGCTGCGGTTGGCCGCCAGCACGGTGTAACGGGAAATAAAGGTCTCTTCAGAAAGTCCCGCCGCGGCGGCCAGCCGGGCGACGTCGGCTTCTGTGAGCAGGACGTGTCCGGACCAGCGGCAGCAGGCGCCGCACCGCTGACATTTAAATGAACGTTCCGTCGAATCCATGGTCAATGTTTCCCGAATGTTATTTAAAGGCGTTTGGATTGACACAAAAGCCGTTAAATATGAATATGCCGCCCTTGCCCGCCAATAGGGATGCGCGGCAGAGAATTAACAATCAGAGGGAGAATTCTGAACATGATCACGCTCGTCAAGAAAACAAAAATCGCCGGTCTCTTTGCCGTTATCGCTGTATTAGCTGTGTTCACCGCCTGCTCAAAAGAAACACCGAAGGATGCGGTTGAAGCTGCTTCGGCCGGCGAAACCGTCGACTTGGCCCAGCAGACTCCAGATCTTTTTGAACAGCCGCTCAAACCTAATCCCTTGGCGCTTGCCGCCGAGGATGTGGTCGTGACCGTTGACGGCGAAAAAATCACTCATGGCGAAATCATGCAGGGAGTACAAATGCAACTCATGCAGTTAAGCCGCCGGGTTCCGCCGCAGCAGCTTTCCAAGATGTCCGGAAAGATCTACCAGAACGTTACCGATACACTGGTGGCTAATATTCTGCTCACCAAGGCGGCGGAGACGTCCAGCCTGACCATCAACGACGCCGAATTAGCCAAAGAGATCGCGACGATTGAGGCGGATGCGCCGAAAGGCACCTCGCTGAAAGATGCTCTGGCAGAAAACAAGATCGACTTTGACGAATGGAAAACCGACCTGCGCAAACAACTGCTGGTTCGCAAACTGGTTGAAGAAAAAACCGCCGATGTCGTAGCCGCCTCTCCCGTTGAGATTGCCAAATTTTACGAAGAAAACATCGACTCCTTCAAAGTGCCGGAAACCGTAACAGCCAGCCACATCCTGCTGAAGTTTACCCCCGAAGATACCGACGCCACCAAAGCTCAGAAGAAAAAAGACATTGAGAAAATCCGCGCAGACCTTCTTGCCGGCGGCGACTTCGCGACCATCGCCGAAGCAAAATCGGACTGCCCAAGCGGCAAGCAGGGCGGATCGCTCGGAACCTTTGCCCACGGACAGATGGTTCCTGAATTCGAAACGGCTGCTTTCTCTCAGGAAGTCGGTAGCGTCGGCGATGTGGTTGAAACCCAGTTCGGGTATCATCTCATCAAAACCACCAAGCATGAACAGGCCGGCATTCGTTCGCTGACTGAAGTAAAAGACCAGCTTCAGGAATACCTGACCGGTAAGAAAAAGCAGGAAGCTCTGCTGGCCTATATTGAGGAACTGAAGGCAAAATCGACCGTGGAAATCAAAAAGCCCGATCTCGACGCGGCCGCCAAGCCGTAAAACAAACCGGCTTCGCGAACAAAGCAAAAAGCGTTCCCATAGGAACGCTTTTTTTTGGCCCGCTTGTGGGGCTGGCCTGCCAGCCGTAACCCCCAGAGGGGTGAAGGCTGGTGCGCTCGAGAGGACTCGAACCTCCACACCTCGCGGCACAAGAACCTGAATCTTGCGTGTCTACCAATTCCACCACGAGCGCATTTCCGCAAAAACGGAGCGCGTATTAAACAGGAACTTTTTACAAAGTCAACGGTTTCAAAAACGATTTTCTTTACCCCTTGCCACAAACTGGCTTGCGGCATATACTCTGGCTCGTGCTGTAGCTGGTTATCGTGAGGAAAGGGGGTGGGACGGGTCATGCAAAATATTGATGAAAAGCAGTGGAAAACGCTGAAACAGAAGCTTTCCCGCTCCAAGCAGATCACATCGCCAGCCATGGGTGAGCCTGAGAAAGAATACGTCCTGTCACGGGGAATCGACATTCTCCGGTTGCACGCCACCGATTTTGTCAACAAACGGCTCGCACCGGCCGATCCGAAGAACGACGGACGCCAGACCCCGCTCAAGGGACACCCCGTCTTTATCGCCCAGCACGCCACCGGCACCAGTGACCGGGCCAAACTGGAAAAATTTCACGGCATCAAAACCGGCATTGAACTCACCGAAAAAGAGGTCGCTTACGTCGTAAGCGTCATTCTCCGCTGGATTCAGGAACAGGTTGGAGAACCCATTTGATTTTTTCCAAGGTTTGGAAAAAACTTCTTTCCCCCGCCCGCCACGCCAATTACATTTCCCCCGTCCTCTAAATCTTATGGAACCTCAGATCACAGCCCGTCCCGATCACAACATCAGCCGCAAGCAGATCAGCGCCGCCGCGCTTAAAGTTCTCTATGGGCTCAAAGATGCCGGATACACCGCCTATCTCGCCGGCGGCGGCGTACGCGACCTGCTGCTGGGACGCAATCCGAAGGACTTCGACGTCGCCACCAACGCCACGCCCGAAGAAGTGAGAAAAGTATTCCGCAACAGCCGCCTCATCGGACGCCGCTTCCGTTTGGCCCACGTCTACTTTCACAACGAAAACATCGAAGTCTCCACCTTCCGGGCTCCCACTCCGCCCCCCGATGAAGCTCCGCCCGCTGAAGACAACACCTTCCTTGCCAAAGACGGACTGGTTCTGCGCGACAACCTCTTCGGTACGCCCGAAGAAGACGCCCTGCGCCGCGACTTCACCGTCAACGCCCTCTTCTACAATATCGCCGACTTTTCCATCATCGACTACGTCAACGGCCGGCGCGACCTCAAGGATCGCATCCTCCGGGTCATCGGCGCCCCCGACCTACGCTTTACAGAAGACCCCGTACGCATCCTGCGTGCCATCCGTTTCGCCGCCGCCCTCGGGTTTGAAATCGAACCGTCCGCCCGTGAAGCCATCCGCCGCCACGCCGCCCGGCTCGAAGACTGCTCCTCCTCCCGCCTGTACGAAGAAATCCAAAAGCTTCTCAGCTGCGGAAAAGCCGAACGGGTCTTCGCCCTCTGCTGCGAACTCGAAGTCCTGGAGCACCTCTTCCCCGAACTCGGCGCGTGGTTCAATGCGCCCGACGGCGAAGGCAAAACCCACTGGCTCAGAAAAAGCTTCGCGCAGATCGACCGCTGGCGCGCCGCCGGCTTTAACGTCGACCCTGCCCTGCTCTTCGCCCTCATCTTCGGCGAATACCACGAATGGGTTGCATCACAGATCATACAAAATGAAAAACTGCCGTACGCCGATGCTCTCATCGAAGCAACACATCGTCACATCCGTCAGCTCGACCGCATCCGCATTCCGAAAGCCGTCACCCATCACATCGCCGAAATCATGAGCGGGCAGCCGCGCTTCCTGAAAATGACACCTAAAAACGCCCAGCGCATCATGCGACACCGCTGTTTTCTCGACGCCTTCCTCTACTTTAAATTCGCCGCGCGAACCGCCGGACGCCACACCGCCGAGCTCGAATGGTGGGAACAGCAGCGCAAAGCGGGATAAATGGCTTTTGCCGCTTGCCCTTTCGAATTGAATATCATACATAAAACGCTCCTGCGGAGAGGTGGCTGAGTGGCTTAAAGCAGTGGTTTGCTAAACCGCCGTACGCCGTAAAGGCGTACCGGGGGTTCGAATCCCCCCCTCTCCGCCACTTTTTAACCCGTTGGGCCGCAAGGCCTAACGGGTTTTTTATTCTTTAAAAAACTCAAAGTTACAATGAGGGTTACAATGAGCTCTCCAAGGTGCGGGGATGCTTTTGGATGTCGCAGAAATGCTTTTTTACGCAGGGAAAACGGCTCCCTGCTTCCAATATGTGAAAAACTTCTGCAGAAGAATTTGACCAAACAGATGGACTAAGAGACCTTCAAGACAGAAAAAGCATACGGTAGTCAGTTATACTCGCAACGCATCTGAGTTAGTTGAATTTAAAAAAGGTGAAAATGCAAAAGAGCCAGATCATTGAAGGTGTGTCGAAACAAATTGTTTGGTGGATGGGAGAGCGCCAAAAGAAGCTTGAGGAGTTGCGCCATGAAACAATGTCGGTTAATCCTTTTTTACTCCCGCTCATCTTTGGAATTCACGGCTTCAAGAACTTTGACGAGCTTGCTGAATTTCTTGTCGCAGCGCACCTATCAACAGGATACGCCACGGGATTTGGAAAATTAATTGACGAAAAAATTCTGCCGCAGGTGTTCGGAACGATAAAGCTTGATAAAGCAGCGCGTCGAACAGCTCCCCTTTCACTTTCAATGTTCGACGAAATTGACCATATTATCCCGGCGCCCAAAGGAAGCCCTGTTAAACTTTTATCGCTCAAAGCCGGCAAATGGACAATTCAGCTGACCATGGCTGTTCAGCTCAACAAGGCCTTCGAAGAACTGGTGAAGCTACGCGATTCAACCGATTTAATGAGCCTACACTTCAGTGAAATTGCTGTGGGTGTTTTCTATGGAACTAAGGAAACCCTGACAGACAAATATGACATCCTAAGAGGAGTCAATAATCATGGCAAGGATTGCATCCCTGATTTCGTCTGACAGGTTATCCCATGAGTGGACAACTTTGGACAAATCAGGGCGGGAGTGTAAAAACAAGTGACAGGGAGGTGCTTTGCCCTTGTTTTTATTGGGTTTTGACAGAGATTCGAATCCCCCCCTCTCCGCCAAATTCTAACCTGTCAGATCGTAAGATCTGGCAGGTTTTTTTTGGTGAGAGGGTGGTGGATGAGAACCCCCGGAGGGGGTTTGACGCGAAGCGAGGCTTGAGCCCGCCGAAAGCCCTGAGAGCGGCAACGCCGCGAAGGCAAGGGCAACTTGTTGCCCATAGCAATCCCCTTCCCTGTGCCGCCGTAGCCTTTGGCGAAGGCGGGCTTTCAAGAACGCCGATCCGGACCGGATCGGCGTTTTGTTTGCCGCGAGACTTACAATCCAGTTTCCAATCCTTGGAAAATTCAAATCTGTTGGTCCGGATTCAGGCATTATTATTGCCGCCTCGACGGCTGTTTGTTAGGTTGCGCGGCATGACTTTGAGAGAAAAACTAAAGACAAGAGCTCTGCTTCTCGACGGCGCGGCCGGAACCTGGTTGCAAGGACAAACCATCACCGCAAAACAGTGGGGATCGGTCGAAGGCTGTAACGAGTGGCTGAATATCTCCGCGCCCGATA
>Ga0208046_1000278_pt1 | contig 11243 bp, 10 predicted proteins | sample PL_2010_300m_FD_184161 | JGI IMG/M metagenome (GOLD analysis project Ga0208046, IMG submission 184161) | Freshwater microbial communities from Powell Lake, British Columbia, Canada to study Microbial Dark Matter (Phase II) - PL_2010_300m... | ecosystem: Environmental > Aquatic > Freshwater >... | reverse complement strand
GGCACCACGTTTTTGAGAATTTTCGGATTTTTCAAAGAGCGATCTAAACATTACAAGAGGTTACAATGACGAACCCGCAAACTGGTGTAAAAGAAAAGTAATATATATGTTATCTCGGGAAATTTAGGATGGGCGTCGTTTTTAAGCATTTATGATTTCCGACTGGCCAGACCATTTTCTATTAAAAGATGATACGCGAAAGGAATCTTGTGATTCTTCATCTAACCTCTTCATATTTTTGGTGGTGCTGGCGAGGATTGAACTCGCGGCCTCTTGAATGCAAGCGGTTAAACCTCCGAAACTAAAATTTAAACGTCCCATAGTTCTCGATGGCGTCGATGAATCCGCAACTGAAGGTGGGAAACTTTTTCTGAAACGTCTCGTCCCATTGCTCACGCGTCCAGGACTGATGCCGGTCGAAGTATGGATCGTTCCGGACCGAACTGACGGAGACGCTGACGATGATGTTTACATCGTCCATAAGGTTGAGGGCTAAGGCGGTATATGTTTAAAAAAGTGGGGAAAAAAGACTTTAATGCGGCAATAGCGGTGGCGGATTCTTTCTTGTCAATTTATGCAGCCAAAGCATAACAGATTTCCAGGTAGATGGAACGCAGATCATTCGCCAGCTCTTGCTTGAACTTCTTCGGCACTTTGGCCAGGACATTCCGGGCCATGTGGACTTTTACAGCCCCAGGTAGGTCTTGCGCAGCACTTCGTCGGCGAGCAGTTGCCGGCCGGTGCCCTGCGCGATGATCTTGCCCGAGGAGAGGACGTAATTGCGACCGGCCATTTTGAAGACCGTGCTGACCTCCTGTTCAACCAGCAGGAGGGTGATTCCCAGGCGGTTGATCTCGGCGATTTTCTCGAAGACCTCCCGGCGTATCAGCGGGGCGAGACCCGTGGAGGGTTCGTCAATGCACAGGAGCTTCGGTTCGGACATGAAGGCCCGGCCGATGGCCAGCATCTGCTGCTCGCCGCCCGAAAGGGTCCCGGCGATTTGCAGGGAGCGCTCCTTGAGCACCGGAAACAGCCCATGGACCTTCTCCAGGGTCTCCCGGCTTTTTTTCTTGTCCTTCTGAAGATAGGCGCCGGCCAGAAGATTTTCCCGGACGGTCATTTCCCGAAACGGCCTTCTCCGTTCGGGGCAGAGGACGAGCCCCCGTCGGACGATTTTATGGGCCGGTATCCGATCGATCCGCTCGCCGTTGAAAGTCACGGTTCCTTCCAAAAAGATGTCGCCCGCCGTGGACCGGCGCTTGATCTCTCTTTCCCAGGCCACCAGGCCGCTGATCGCCCGGAGGGTCGTCGATTTGCCGGCCCCGTTGGGTCCCACCAGGCTGACGAACTCGCCGGTGTCGACGCCCAGGCTCAGGTCGTTGATGAGCACGGCCTTTTCGTAGCGTACGGTCAAATGGTCGATCTCTAAAAGCACGGCTATTGGCCTCCTCCTTGACCCAGATAGGCCTCGATGACCCGCGGATTGTTCACCACCACCTCGGGTGTCCCTTCGGCCAGAAGGGTGCCGAAATTCAGGACGATGATCCGATCGACGATTTTCATGAGCTGATGCAGCTTGTGTTCGACGATAATCATGGCCGGCCCCTCGCTGTGAAGGCGGCCGAAGCGCCCGCCCTTGTGGAGCCGGCGGATCGACTTGGCCATCAAATCGGTCTCGGCCGGGCTGAGGCCGCCGAAGGGCTCATCCAGAAGGAGCAGCTCCGGGTCCGTGGCCACCGCCCGGGCCACTTCCAGCCGCTTCAGGTCGCCCTGGGACAGGGTGGATGCCTTTTCCAGGGCCATGTCCGAGATCCCGGCGAATTCCAGGGCGTCCATGGCCTTGGCCTGCACGACCTTCACCCATTCCCCCCGCTTCATGGACCGCGGCGACAGGCAGGAGACCATCACATTGGCAATGATCGGCAGCCGGCGAAAGGGTCTCATGTTCTGAAAGGTGCAGGCCACGCCCAGATTGACGATGTCCCAGGTCTTCAAGCCGATGAGCTGTTTTCCATGAAAACGGATGCTTCCCGAATCCGGCTTCAGGATCCCGGTAATAAGACGCAGCAGGGTGGTCTTGCCCGCCCCGTTGGGTCCGATGAGCCCCAGGATCTCCTTTTGCTCCATGCAAAACCGGATGTCGTCGACCGCGCGCAGGCCCCCAAAGCTCTTGGTCAGGGATTCGACTTCCAGAAGCGGTACGGCCATATCAGGTCTCCTCAGCCTCTTCCCGCAATTCCCGCCGGGAGACCTTGCCCACATCGGTCTTGGGCAGCTCGCCCCTGAATTCCACGATCTTCGGCACCTTATAGTGGGCCAGGTGCTGGCAGCAAAATCCGATGATCTCCTCCTCCGAGACCTTGCCCCTGGCCTCGCTTTCTAAAACCACATAGGCCTTGATGAGGTGCCCCACCGCCGGATTCGGCACGCCGACCACGCCGGCGGCCTTGATCTGCGGGTGCTGGTAGAGGACCTCCTCCACATGCCTGGCGAAGACCGAGTATCCCTTGTACTTGATCAGGTCCCGCTTGCGGTCGAAGAAGTGGAAATACCCCTCCTCGTCCATGCTGACCAAGTCCCCCGTGCGCAGCCACTGCTCCCCGTCGATCTCCAGCATGACTTCTTTGGTGCTCTCCGGCCGTTTCCAATACCCCTGCATGATGTTCGGACCCGACAGGATCATCTCGCCCACTTCTCCCACGGGAAGGAATTCGGTCCCCTCCGGCTCGATGATGGCGGCCTTGACGTTGGGCAGGGGGACACCGAAAAATCCCTTCTTGCACCGGCCGAGCGGGTTGCCGTGGCTGGCGGAGGTGGTTTCGGTCATCCCGTACCCCTCGAAGATCTGGGACCCGGTCCGCTTTTCCCAACCGTCGATCGTCGATTCGTGCAGGGTATCGGCGCCGCAGACGATCAATTTGAGCCGTTTCCAGTTGACCCGGTCGGTCTTTTCGTACTCCTTGAGGTACTCGAAGAGCGTCGGCACGCCATAGAATCCTGAGGCCTGATAGCGCTCCATGGCCGAGAGAATCTCATCGATGTCCGGGGTGGTGAACAGGACCAGGGTCGCCCCCTGCGCGAGCCCGGCGATCATGACCACCGCCTGCCCGTAGATGTGGAAAAAGGGGAGGAAGGCCATGACCACCTCTTTCCCCTCTTCGATCACCGGCCAGAAAGCGCGGACCTGGCCTTGCATGGCGATGAGGTTGCGATGGGTGAGCATGGCCGCCTTGGGAAGTCCGGTGGTGCCCCCGGTGTAGGGCAGGACCGCCAGGTCCGTCCGGGGATCGATTACGACGGAGGGGGGCCGGGGGGGATACTTCTTCAGGAGCCCCTGGAAGGAGAAAATCCCCTCCTTCTGCAACGATTCGACCGTCGGGGGCCGCTTTCCACCGTAGGCCTTGGCCTTGGCGCTCTTGCCGAGCAGCCGCTTCAGGGGGGGAAGGTACTCGTCGATACTGGTCAGGATCACCCGCTCCAGCGGGACCCCGGCCTTTTCCAGGTTGTCGTAGAGGATGTCCTGACAGACGACGGTTTTGGCCTCGCTGTCCTCGAGCTGGTGCTTGACCTCGATACTGGTGTAGACTGGGCTGATGGGCGTGACCTTGGCCCCCAGCCGGAGGGTTGCGAAATAGGCGATCACGTACTGGGGGCTGTTCAGGAGGTAGACGGCCACCGTATCCCCTTTTTTCACCCCCAGATCGGCCAGGGCGGTCGCCAGGCGGTCGACCATCTCTTTCAGCTCGCGATAACTGATCTTCTTCCCGTAAAAGATCAGGGCGGGCCTCTCCCCGTATTTCCCCACCATCTGGTCGAAGAGTTCCGGCACGGACACATCAAGAATCTCGATCTCGGCCGGCACGCCTTGCGAGTAGCATTTCAGCCAGGGTTTGGACAGGTAGGCATCTTTATGGCTCATGACGACATCCTTTCAATCCAGGAGTGCGGTACACACCCGGCAGGTCTTCCGGGTAGCCACGTTTCTTATCTTGCAGCGGGGGCATTCCTTTTCCATCTTGTCCCTCGCCCAGGGGATCAAACCTTCGGGCATGTATAATAGGATAAGAAGGACGACGACGGCAAAGATCATCGTGCGATACTCGGGCCAGAAGCGGACCAGCTCCAGCATCGGGAATAGGATGAATACCGCCGCCACGGGGCCGTAGATGGTCGCCATCCCTCCGAATACCGCCCAGATCACCACCGTAAAGGACATCGAGACCTCCAGGGTGGACGGGCCGGCGATCCTCATGTAGTGGGCATAGAGACCGCCGGCGAGGCCGGCAAAAAAGCCGCTCAGGCAGAAGGCGAGCAGCTTGTAGCGGGTGGTGTTGATGCCGGAGGCCTTCACGGCCAGCTCATCCTCGCGGATGGCATGAAAGATGATGCCCGTATTGGAGTCGGTGATTTTCCACATGATGGTGCACAGGGCGAGCATGGCCACGACATGGATGTAATAATTGCCGAGGAGGGAGTTGGAGAGGCGCTGCAGACCGGAAATCCCCAGCTCGCCGCCCGTGAAATCGGGAAGGGCAAAGACGATTCCCATCAGAATGATCGGAAAGGCCATGGTCGTCAGGGCCAGGTAGGTATGCTTCAGACGCAGACAGGGAATCCCGACGATCAACCCGGTGAGGACCGCTGCCAGGGCCCCCAAGGGGACGCTTCCCCAGGGGGAGATGTGGAGATGGACATTCAGCATGGCTGAGGTGTAGGCGCCCATGCCGAAGAAAAGGGCATGGCCGAAATTCATCTGGCCGGTAAACCCGGACAGGAGGTCCCAACTCGCGGCCAGAATTGCAAAGATGCTGGTCAAAATGACGATACGAATCAGGTAGGGATTCCGGGTGACGAGCGGCATTCCCAGGAGCGCCAGAAAGAACAGGGCGACGATGATCCGGCTGGGGAGGACCAGCACCTCATTGCGCACGATGGTATAAAATCTTTTCAGATACAAACCGGCAGGGACCATGTTGATACTCCTACCTCTCCTCCTCAAAATAGACGCCAAAGAGGCCTTCCGGCCGAAGCAGGAGCACCAAAATCATAATAGAAAGGGCGACGGACCCTTTGAGGAAGGCGCCCTTGGGGATCAAAAAAACCACCAGGGCTTCCGTAAACCCCAGGATATAGGCGGCCACGAAACTTCCCTTGATGCTTCCCAGCCCCCCCAGAACGACCACGGCCATCATCATGATCAGCGGCTCCATCCACATATAGGGGCTCAGAACCATCAAAGGCGCGATCACCGCACCGGTGAATCCGGCCAGCGCGACCGACAGACCCATGGTAATCATCGCCAACCGGCTCTCATTCATCCCCATCAGATTAGCCACCTCCCGGTCCTCGGCTGTGGAGCGAATCGCCAGGCCCAGGCGGGTCTTCATCAACAGAAGCCAAAGGAGACCCAGGATGACCAGCACTACGCCGAAGGTCAGGACCTGCTGATAGAAAACCTTCACTCCCGTTACAATGAAATACCCTTCAATCAGGGCCGATACGGTCCGGTAATCCCCGGTGAAGATCCGCAATATGGCCTCCTGAAAGATCATGGCCAGGGCGATGGTGGCGATCAACACCGCCGCCTCGTGTTCGCGGATCGGGTCGATCAGGAATTTATAAACCAGCAGGCCGAGCACGGTGACGAACACAACGGCGATCAGCATCCCCGCGACGGGATTGAATGCGAGTTTAACGGATAGGCTAAAGATGCAATAGGCGGCGACCATGTAGAAGGCGGTGTGGGCGATGTTGATGATGCGGGCCACCCCGAAGATCAGGGAGAAGCCGATGGACAGCAGCGCCAGCATACTGCCGGTGATGAGGCCGGTAATGAGAATATTCATAATCCCCCAATCGACGTCATCTATGAAAAGATAAGGCAGCACCCCTCTTCCCATCCCTCCCCGCAAACCGGGGAGGGATGGGGCTTTTCCAAAAGGGCCTTTTTGCTATTTTTTCATCCAAGGCGGTAGTTTGAGGGGAACCATCCCTTTGTATGTAACCTCAGGGACCGTTGAGGTGGCCTTCCACTTGTTGGGCCAGACGGCGACCAGTTTGCCGTCCTGCCACTGGACCCCCAGGCTGGTCAGGTACCCCGGTCCCCAGGTCAAATCATGGGTGGGCTTGCCTTGAGCATCCTTTTCGTATTTGATCTTTCCACTGGGAACCATGTATTCCCGGGTTTCCAGATAGGCGACAATCTTATCGGCATCCAGACTCCCTACGGCTTCTATACTTGGGACCAAGGCGTCGAGGATTTGGGAATAGGTGTCGGCCGTATACGTAGGGGTCTCGCCAAACCGCTTGAAATAGGTCTCCACAAAGGGTTTGGTCATCTCATTTACTTCAATGCCCCGTGCATAGGTGTTCAACGTCATTACATAATTCCCCATCCCCTTGGTGGCCTCCCAGAACCCGTCCTTCTGGGCTTCCACATTGATGCCCACCTGAATGGCTGGGATTTTGAGTTCTCCGGCCTGCCGGGCAAAGGTAATCCCCACCGAGGAAGAAAAAATGGTAAAGATCATATTGGCCCCGCTCTGCTGAATGGCGGAGAGCTCCGCGGTCACATCCGTAGCGACGGCAGAAGGCCGCCAGACCCCGACCAGCTCAAAGCCCATTTTGGGGATCGTGGCTTCGGCTGCCTTGATCATACCCTCTGTCCAGCTGGCCTTTTCAGCCACAATGGCGCATTTGACGGGAACCTTTAATTCGTTCTTGATCACTGCCCCCGCCATACCCAGATGGGAAAAACTGGTTCGCGCCAGATAACTGGATTTGAAGGGGGTGCCCCGGAACCAGTATTTGTAGCGGCTGTAATTCTCACCCACACGATTGCAGATCGAATCGGTTGCGGCCCCGCAGCCGATGAAGATTTTCTTGTAGTCCATGGCAATGTCCTGCATCGGCAGAACGGCCTCGGTTCGGAACCCGCCGACGACAAAATCTACCTTGTCCTGGGTCATTAACCGTTCCATGGCATTGGTGGCGTCGGTCACGCTCAGAAATTCATTGGAGTCGGCCTTGACCAGCTCTATTTTCATTTTTTCCTTGCCGACCTGAACGCCCCCCTTGGCGTTGATCTCCTCGGCAGCCATAGTGGCGCCGTTCCAATGCCCCTTCCCTTGGACGAAATTCATCGGACCAATGACGCCGATCTTGATGGTCCGTCCCCAGGCGGGGAAACACATCGCCATGACCAGGGCCGCGGTGAGTAATATGCTCCATCCAACCGTCATTTTCTTCATTGCTCTTCCCTCCTTTAATTCTATGTTTTGAGTTTGCTTTTTATGTCGGAGGTGTCCTGGACGACACCCCATGGGGTGTGGGCCTTTGAGACGAGAGAGAATCTCCGGATGTGCATTCTTCACCTGCCGTCAGAAAGGATCAAAATGCCGGATGATCACTGCCGATTTTACAAAACAGATTTTACGATGAAATGTCAATAAGTTTTTTCGTTTGAGGGGAAGGATGTCCCCAACCCTCCCCTTGCGGGGGAGGGCCGGGCAGGGTTTGTTTTATGAATTGCTGGAATGTGTAAGGGGTGGTCTGCAATGGTGAAAGCGGCCGGGTTATCGCCTCCGGTTTTCCGGCCGCAGCGCCCGGACGGCGGCGCCGGCCTGCCACATCTCCGTATTTCTCATCGCATCGAGCTCGGCGTTGAGCTTCTCGCGGTAGTCGGGAGCGTTGTTCACCGAAAGCACGATCCTCGTCTCCTCGCCGGTCAGAACGCTCTCGTAGAGCTTGTCGAAGACGGGGGCGACGGCGTCGCGGAAAGGACCCTTCCAGTCCAAGGCGCCCCGCTGGGCGGTCGTGCTGCAATTGGCGTACATCCAGTCCATCCCGTTTTCCGCGACCAGCCGGATGAGGCTCTGGGTGAGCTCCTCCACCGTCTCGTTGAAGGCCTCGCTCGGGCTGTGGCCGTGCTTCCGGAGCACATTGTACTGAGCCTCCATGACCCCGGCCAGGCAGCCCATCAGGACGCCCCGCTCTCCCGTCAGGTCGCTGAAGACCTCCATCTCGAAGGTCGTGGGAAAGAGGTAGCCCGAACCGATGGCGACGCCGAGGGCCAGGGTTTTTTCGGTCGCCTTCCCCGTGTAATCCTGGAAGATCGCGTAGCTGGAGTTGATGCCGCTCCCGTCGAGGAAGTTGGTCCGGAGCGATCTGCCCGACCCCTTGGGGGCGACGAGGACGACGTCGATGTCCTTGGGCGGAATCACCTTGGTCTGGTCCCGGTAGGTGATGGAGAACCCGTGCGAGAAATAGAGGGTTTTCCCCTTCGTCAGGTGGGGTTTCAGGGTGGGCCACAACTGGGTTTGCCCCGCGTCGGACAGGAGGTACTGGATGACGGTTCCCCGTTTGGCCGCCTCCTCGACGGGGAAGAGGGTCTTGCCGGGGACGAAGCCGTCCTGAACCGCCTTGGCCCAGGTCGCGCCGCCCTCCCTCTGTCCCACGATCACGCGGAAGCCGTTGTCCCGCATATTGAGGGCCTGTCCCGGCCCCTGCACGCCGTAGCCCAAAACGGCCACCGTTTCGCCCTTCAGGACCTCCTGCGCCTTGCTCAGGGGAAATTCCTCAGAGGTCACGACCTCTTCCCAGACCCCGCCGAAATTGATCTTTGCCATATCCTTCTCCTTTGTCTATTGAAATCGCTTCATCTTGAGCTTGTCGCAGGATGACGCACACCAGCCGTCATGGTTCGACAAGCTCACCATGACCCTCCAAGCAAAAAAGGGTCATCCTTCCTGCTTTTGACGAAAGACCGCGATCGCCCCCGTCCGATTCATTTCCTCCACGCCGAAGGGTTCGAAGTAACGGAGGATCGCCGCCGTCTTGTCCTTGTTGGCGGTGATCTCCATGATCAGATAGTCCTCGCTCATCGCGATCACCCGGCAGCCGAACAGGTCGATCGCCCGGAGGACCTCCTTGCGGTTCTCTTCCGTGAGGCGCAGACTGATGATCATCATCTCCCGCTGGACGGAGGGGGCGCCCGTGAAGTCCGTCACGGAAATGACGTCGACGAGCTTGTCGAGTTGCTTCTTGATCTTGTCCGTGAAGTCGCTCTCCGCCTTGCTCGTCAGTGTGATCCGGGAGATCTCCGGATTGGTCGTCTCGGCGACGCAGAGACTCCGGATGTTATAGCCCCGGCTGCTGAAGACGCCGGCGATCCGCGAGAGGACCCCCGGCTGGTTATTCACGAGCAGCGAAATCGTGTGTTCTTGGATGGCCATATCCCTTTTTCCTTTCTTTGACCTCAAAATTCCTCTGTTGCATCATTTCCCGCAGATCATCTCTACATTCGAGCAACCCGGCGGGATGATCGGGTAGACGTAGTTGTTCTGATCGACCATCGCCTCCAGCAGGTAGGGGCCGGTGGCGGCGCTCATCCGGGCGATCGCCTCCGCCGGGTCCTCGTCCACGGCAACCCGTTCTCCCGGGACGCCGAATCCCTTCGCCACCGCCACCAGGTCGACCCGGTCTCCCAGGGCGCTCGTCGTGAAGCGGGCCTCGTAGAAGAGGTCCTGGATCTGCCGGATCATTCCCAGGTGACCATTGTTGATCACGACGATCTTGATCGGCAACCCATAGGCACTGATTGTGGCCAGCTCCTGGATGTTCATGTAGAACCCTCCATCGCCGCAGATGACGACCACCGCCCGATCGGGGGCGCCCACCCTGGCGCCGATGGCGGCCGGGACGGAGAAACCCATTGTTCCCATCCCGCCGCTCGTCAGCAGGCTGCGGGGGGAGTGGGTCTGCCAGGTGCGGACCGTCCAGATCTGGTTGAGCCCCACGTCGGGGACGACGATCGTCTCCCTGGGCATGGCGGCCTGGACTTTGCGGATGAGGGTGCCCGCCTGGCCGCAACCGCCATCGGCGATCTTTTCCTCCTGGGCCTGCCGCTCCGTCTGGATCCGGTCCATCCAGGCGCTTCGCTCCCGGGGAACGATCAGGGGCAGCAGCCCCGCGAGGGCGTCGCCGATGTCTCCGACATAGGCCAGATCCACCGGGATGTTTTTCCCGATGGAGGTGGGATCGATGTCGATCTGGGCGATGGTGGCCAGCGGGGCGAACTCGTCGGTGACGGAGGTGCTCCTCTCCGTGAAGCGGGCGCCCAGGGCGAGGATGAAATCGGAGTGGTGGACCATCCGGTTGGCCATTTCGTTGCCGTGCGTGCCGATGAAGCCGAGGTTGTAGCCGTTGGCGGAGGAGACCGAGCCGATCCCCATCATCGTCGTGACGAAGGGAAGTCGCCCCTTCTGCACCAGCTCGCTCATCAGGTCGCAGGCGTCGCCCAGCTTAACCCCGCCGCCGATGATGATGATCGGCCGTTCGCTCCGGTTGAGGGCCTGGGCGATCCGCTCGAGTTGCTCCCGGTTGTCTATCCGTTTCGCAGCGGCGGCCGGCGCCTTTTTCGGCTGCTCGCCGCAGCGGGCGCTCAGGATGTTCTTCGGGATGTCCACCAGAACCGGCCCGGTCCGGCCGGTGCTGGCCAGCTGAAAGGCCTGGCGGAGCGAAGAGGCGATCTGATTGGCGTCACGGATCATGAAGCTGTGCTTCGTGATCGGCATCGTGATCCCGATGATGTCGGTCTCCTGAAAGGCGTCCCGGCCCCAGAGGTCGCTGTCGACCTGGGCGGTGATCGCGACCATGGGGGTCGAATCCATGTAGGCGGTGGCGATCCCGGTGACGAGGTTCGTGGCGCCGGGACCCGACGTCGCGAGGCAGACCCCTACCTTGCCCGTAGCCCGTGCGTATCCGTCGGCGGCGTGGGCCGCCGCCTGCTCATGACGCATGAGGTAGTGGCGGATGGGGCCGTCTGCCAGGCGGTCGTGGAGCGGCAGGGTGTTTGCTCCGGGATAGCCGAAGATCACATCCACCCCCTCCTCCACGAGGGTGTTGAGAACAATGTCCGCACCGATGGGTTCCATCATGTTTTCTTGCTCCTTTCGCAACATGGAAAAGCCGCCGATTCTTCCGAACCGCGGCCTTGTGCGAAAACAAAAGAGCCGCGGCCTTTGGGACCGCGGCTCTCATCTTTTTTCAGGTCAACCCATCAAAGACGCCGAGCGGCAGCCCCCGTGCGCAGGAGTACTACGACGCCGAGTACGCCAAGCAGGCTGCCGGTCAACGATTGATGGTTCATAAAAAGCCCTTCGAGTTTTGATGTTGGAAGTATATTTATAATAAAGCGAGGCCGTTGTCAAGGCGAAAATTTACGAAATTTTCCAGCCACACAA
>Ga0208046_1000277_pt1 | contig 11246 bp, 11 predicted proteins | sample PL_2010_300m_FD_184161 | JGI IMG/M metagenome (GOLD analysis project Ga0208046, IMG submission 184161) | Freshwater microbial communities from Powell Lake, British Columbia, Canada to study Microbial Dark Matter (Phase II) - PL_2010_300m... | ecosystem: Environmental > Aquatic > Freshwater >... | reverse complement strand
GGTTGACAACCATCGGGTGGATTTTGGGGATCGGTTTGCCGCTGCTCTTCTTCGGAAGCCGCCTGCGGCCCGCCTGGAGACGGGGACTCCTGGCGGCCATCGCCGGATTTCTCGGCATCGTGAGCGAGGCGGTCCTCATCCTCGCCTACCAGGCGAAGGAGGGCGTCCTCTACCAGGACATCGGCCTCCTCCTCGCGGCGTTCATGGCCGGCCTGGCCCTGGGGGCGCCGGTCCTCCGGGATCTGATCCTCGGGACGGGCGTCAGGAACAAACGGGTGCGGGGGTGGGGCTATGCCCTCCTGTCCGGCTTTGGCCTCCTTGGTTTCATGGCGATCGGTATCGTGACCGGCGGGGCCGCAGGCGGCCTCCTGCTGACGGCGGTGCTGCTTGCGGCGGCCGGATTTTTGGTCGGCGGCCTCTTCGCCTATGCCGGCCTTCGCGGCGTCCGGGAACAGAAGATCGTCATCGGCCCCCTCTACGCGGCGGACCTCATCGGCGGCTGCCTCGGCGCCCTTTTCGGGAGCCTCGCCCTCATCCCCCTCCTCGGCCTCGCCGGAACCCTCAAGGGGATGATCCTTCTTTCCGCGCTCGCCCTTCTGCTCATCTGACAAAGGGGATCGCCGGAGGGAGATGAACAAGTCCCGAAAATTGTTTACAGACCCCTCAAGAGAGAAGTTCCCGCTGATGAAACCGCAGAGGCCCGCTCCTTTCGAAGCGGGCCTCTTTGACTTTGTTTGCATTTTCGGTTCCCCCCCTTGGCGGGGGGCGGAACGCCCGTTCAGAACGAGAGCTTTATTGAATTACTCCTGAAATTCGGCAAATCGTCATTCCTGCCCCCGCTTTCGCGAGGGTAAACTCCAGCAGTAATCCGGTCCTATTCGGGGACAGATTTCAAATCTGTCCCCGAGTTCCCGCCTACGCGGGAATGACAAAGTGAGGGTATTTTTCAAAGCTCTCAGAACGTTAATGGCCATGGGCCGCTTTTTTCTCCTCGCCGAAGACCTCCAACTTTCCCGCCTCCTCCATCTCGCGGAGCCACTTGGGGTGCTGCTTCTTCAGCCAGGCGCGTGTCACCCAGCCGTGGAGCATCGCCGGAAGCGAACCGGGAGAACCGATCGTACCTAAGTAGAGATGGACAAAGAAAAACGCGAAGATCACCACGAACCCGAGCGCGTGCAGGGGGTACATCCACCGCACCAGCGCCACCGGGAACGAGAAGGGGAACCACATGATGAGCCCCGTGATCACCATGATCACGCCGAAGAAGGCGACCGCCAGGAAGAAGGCCTTCTGGCCCGGGTTGTACTTTCCGACCTCGGGAACCTTGTCCACGTGCCAGAGGTAGCCCCCCGCGCACATCATCCATTCGAGATCCTCCGGCATGGAGAAGATCCCCGCCTCCCGCCACCACATCCGGATGGTGAAGACGATCGCCAGGATGAAGAAGAGACCCGAGAAGTTGTGGACGTATTTGAGCGACTTCAATCCCCCCATCAGCGTTCCGATGAAGTTGAACGAATGGAACATCATCCCGAGACCCGTGATGCACAAAATGAGGCACGAGACGGCCAGACTCCAGTGGACGATCCTCTCGAAGGCGTCGGTAGCCTTGATCAATCCCTTTTTCATTTACGCACCCCCTTCCGTCTTCTGGTTGTCGTCCTCATCCGGGGTCTTCGGCCCGTGGATGATGTAGTGCAGGAACGACGCCGCCAGGACGCCGCCCGCCGCCACAAGGCTCAGCGGTTTCAGCAGATCCTTCCAGGCCATGACCGACAGCGGCACACGCGGGTGGGCCGGGAGGACGTCGTAGACCTCCTTCTTCTCCTGCAGGACGTAGAGCACGTGCGTCCCGTCAACGAACTTGTCACCGTAGACGGAGGCGTCGCCTCCCAGTTCCCCAGCCCGCCTGAAGGCGAGCTTCAGCATCTCCTCCTTGTCCCCGAAGGTCAGGGCGCCGGTCGGGCAGGCCTTGACGCAGGCGGGCGGAAGATCGACCCGGATCCGGGAGAGACAGAGGTCGCATTTGTAGACCCTATCCGTGACGCTGTCGTAACGGGGAATCTCAAAAGGGCAGGCCGCGACGCACTCCTTGCAGCCGATGCAGCGTTCATTTATGATCCCCACGGTCCCCAAATCGCTGTGGTAGAGGGCGCCGCTCGGACAGACCTTCACGCAGGCGGCGTCAGTGCAGTGCATGCAGCCGTCCTTCCGGAAGAGCCACTTCACGCCGTCCTTTGCGGCAACCTCCTGGAAACGGATGAGGGTCCAGGTGTTGGGCTGGAGGTCGGGCGGATTCTGATAGGTGCCGGCCGCGAAGGTCTGCTTCGCCGGAAGGCCGTTCCACTGCTTGCAGGCGAGTTGGCAGCCGCGGCAGCCGGTGCACTTCGCAACGTCGATGAGTTTCACTTTCTCGGCCATGTTATTTCACCCCCTTCTTGACCACATTCACCATGAAGGCCTTGCTCTCCGGAATCATGGTGTTGGCGTCACCGATGGTCGGGGTCAGCAGGTTCGCCGAATCCCCGGTGGTGAAGACTTCCGGTTTCTTGTCGTTCGGGCCGTACTTCCGGTCGGCGGTGGTGATCCAGCCGAAATGCCAGGGGATGCCGACCTCGTGAATCATCGTCCCGTCGATGTCGAACGGCTTGAAACGGGCCGTGACAACGGCCGTCGCCTCTAATTCGCCGCGGGCGGATTTCACGATGACCTTCTCGCCTGGGGAGATGCTCCGCTCCTTGGCCAGTTCCAGGCTCATCTCCACAAACATCCCGGGCTGCATCTCGACGAGCCAGGGACACCATCGCGTCAGGACGCCGGTCTGCCAGTGCTCGCTCACCCGGTAGGTGCTGCAGACGAATGGGAAACGCGGATCGCAGCTCGATATCGCGTCGAGTTCCGAACCGACCCCCTTCTTGTAGAACCGCCGGACGACCGGGTTGTTCATCTGGGGCGACAGCAAATTCTTCTCCACGGGGCACTCCAGGGGTTCGTAATGCTCCGGGAAGGGACCGTCGGCCAGACCCGGCCCGAAGAGGCTCCCGACGCCGTCCGGTTTCATGATGAAGGGCGGACGGCCCGAACCGGGATTGCCCACCCCGTCCGGGACATCGCCGGTCCACTTCGTCCCGTCCCAGAGGATGACGGGGAGCTTCGGGTTCCAGGGCTTCCCGTTCGGGTCCACCGATGCGCCGTTGTAGATGATCCGCCGGTTGAGGGGCCAGGACCAGGCCCATTCGGGATAGAGGCCGATGCCGGTGGGGTCCTTCTGCCCGCGGCGGGCCGTCAGGTTGGCGGCGCCGTAGGAGCCGCTGTAGATCCAGCAGCCCGAGGAGGTCGAGCCGTCGTCCTGGAGCCAGGCGAACGTCGGGACCGGGTCCCCCTTCTTGAATTCACGGAACTCGCCCTTTTTCGCCGGATCCTCGACCTTCGCGTCCTCAACAAAGAATCCGTTGATCTCCTTCGCGACCGTATGGGGATCGACGAAGCGGATCGTTCCGTCCGCCCGCTTGGGTCCGTAATTCCAGGTCAGCTTGGTGATCGCCTCCTTCAGGGGGCCGCCGTGCTTCTCGTAGAGCTCCTTGATTTTGTAGTAGAGTTCCGACATGATCTCCGCGTCGGGCATGGAATCGCCCACCGGGTTGACGGCCTTGTAGCGCCATTGCATCAGCCGGCCGCTGTTGGTGATGCTCCCCTCCTTCTCCACGGAGGAGGCGCAGGGCAGCATGAAGACCTCGGTCTTGATCTTTGCCGGGTCCATGCCGGGACCGCGCCAGAACGAGCCGGTTTCGTTGTCGAAGAGGTTGACGTTCACCATCCAGTCGAGTTTGCCCAAGGCCTGGCGGACCTTGTTCGAGTGGGCCCCGCTGCACGCCGGGTTCATTCCCCAGGCGAAGAAGCCCGTGAACTTCCCCTTGAACATTTCGTCAAACAGGACCAGCCAGGAGTAGTTCGCCCCTTCGTCAAGCTTGGGCATCATCGCGTAGCCCTCTTCCAGATCGACACCGGTTCCGTAGACGGACCGGATGTAACTGGCGATGTATTTGGGGCGGTTCTTCCACCAGTTGAGGCTTTTGGGTTCCTTCGTAGTGGTCGTGTACTTCTCGTTGTACGCCTTGATCGTCGGCAGAGAGGCCGAGGGCGTCGGCAGGTAGCCTGGCAGGATGTGAAACAGGAGGCCGTAGTCCGTGGAGCCCTGTACGTTGGACTCCCCGCGGAGGGCCTGGACGCCGGCGCCGGCAACGCCGACATTCCCCAGAAGGAGCTGGATGATGCTCATCGCGCGGATGTTTTGGACGCCGACCGTGTGCTGGGTCCAGCCCATTGCGTAGAGGATGTTCCCCGCCTTGTCCGGCTTGCCGGTGGAAGCGTAGAGTTTGTAGACTTCCTCAATCTTGCCCTTCGGCGTCCCGGTGATCTTGGAGACGATATCCGGCGTGTACCGGGCGTACTGCCTCTTGAGGAGCTGGAAGACGCAGTTCGGGTTCTGGAGGGAGGGGTCTTTCCTGATCACACTGGCGGCGTCGGTCTGGTAGGCCCAGGTGGCCTTGTCGTATTTGCCGTCCTTGAGCCCCGAGAAGACCCCTTTGTTGTCGCCCGGCAGCTTGAAGGCCGGGTTGACCAGGAAGGAGGCGTTGGTGTAGTTCAGGACATACTCCTTCTGGATCAGGTTGTTGTCGAGGATATACTTGATCATCCCGCCGAGGAAGGCGATATCCGTGCCCGACCGCAGCGGGGCGTAGAGATCGGCCTTCGCCGCCGACTGCGTGAACCGGGGATCGACGCAGATGAGCTTCGCCCCCTTCTCCATCGCCTTCGTGATCCACTTGAAGGAGATGGGGTGGTTCGAGGCCGGGTTGCTCCCCATGATCAGGATCACATCACTGTTCTGGAAATCGTTCCAGTGATTCGTCATTGCGCCGCGTCCAAACGACTCTGCCAGAGCCGCTACGGTTGCGCTGTGTCAGATCCGGGCCTGGTGCTCGATATACACCAGACCCAACCACCGCAGGAATTTTTGATAGAGGAAGCACTCCTCGTTGTCCAAGGCGGCCGAGCCGACGGAGGCGATCCCCTCCGTCCGGTTGACCAACTCGCCCTTGGCGTTTTTGACCTTGAAGCTCTTGTCGCGGCTCTTCTTGACGTTTTCGGCGATCTTCTCGAGCGCCCACTCCCAGGAGACCTCCTTCCACTCCGTCGCGAAGGGCGCCCGGTAGAGGGGTTTCCCCAGACGGTTCTTGTTCACCGCCATCTGGTAGATGGAACCGCCTTTCGTGCAGAGGGAACCGCGGTTGATGGGGCTGTCCGGATCCCCTTCCGTGTTGACGACCTTTCCGTTGCGCGTGGAGACGATGATGCTGCATCCCACGGAGCAGTAAGGACAGACGGTCGTTGTCTCCTTGGCGTACTGGATCTTCAGAGGCTGCGCGTAAGCAGAAACGGGTTTGAGGCTGATGCCCAACCCGCTCGCTGCCAGCGCCGCACCGGAGATCTTCAGAAAACCTCTTCTGCTGACATCCATGACAACGTGCTCCTTTCACAAGGGTTAGAGAACCATATCCAATTGTGACACTTTTTTACCCTTCTCTTTTCCACGCACGGGAGGCGGAACCATTTCCAGTCGCGCCCATCGTCCACCCTTCATGGAGATCCCTTTAGAAGAAGTGGATCGGAGAATGATTCTTTTGGCGAGGCAATTCCGTCCTCCCCAAACCGGAAGACGAAAAACGGGGAAGACGGAGAGTAATGTTTTCAAAGACCTCCAAGACCGGAGCACGTATATATTTTACTTCATTCCCTGTCAAGATTTTTCACCCCCCTGCGAATACTCTCAGGGAGACCTTTGGAAATCGTGATCCCTCCGCGCGCTGGACATTTTTCGACCCTGCGCCTCCTCGCTTCGCTGCGGGGGCAGGGGACCCCGAAAAATCTCCAATGCGCGCTTCCGGGATCCGATTTCCAATTTGCGCAAAGGTCTCTCAGGACGTTTTTGATCGAAGGTCCCGGACCTTTTTCAGGCAAGAGCTGCAAATCCCTTCCACCCGAACGTCCACCCCCCGAATCTCGCCGGCAAACGAGCGCTGATAGTCCCCGATGTCCACCTTCAGACTGCCGGGCTGCAGGCATTGCAGGACATCGCAATTCTTGCAGTGGAAATGAGGGTGTGCGGGGTGGTTTTCGCTGGGTGCGATGCCGTAGACCAGACTCCGGCCCCCTCCGCTGAGCCGCGCCGCCAGTCCCCTTTCCACCAGCAGGTCGAGGATGCGATAAACGGTGACCCGGTTGATCTCCGCGGTCCGCCTTACCGTCGTGAAGATCTCCTGAGCCCGGATCGGCGACGGATTGTTCCCGATCACCTCCATAATCCTCACCCGGTTGGGTGTCGGGTCAAGACCGTGGGTCTCGATCAGTTCCGGATAGTTGCAGCGCTGACACATGGTGATTCTCCTCTACGCAGGGTTGACCGTCCCGGCGGACGGATCTGTCGACCTCCGGGGCTTGAGATACTCCCACAAGGCAGACGTGAAGAAACCCGCGGCGGCCACCAGGATGATCGTCGCCCCGGAGGTCAGGTTAAAAAGATAGGAAAGCCACAACCCGGTGATGGTAAACAGGCCGCTTAAAATCGAGGACAGCACCATCATCGCCCGCAGTGAACCGGTGAATTTTTCCGCAATGAACGGCGGGATGGTCAGGAGCGCGATCACCAGGATCAGCCCCACCACGCGGATGATCATCACCACCGTGAGGGCGACCATCCCCAGCAGCAGGCAGTAGAGAAAGGTGACCGGAACGTTTCTCAGGCGGGCGAACTCGTCGTCATAGGACATGGCCAGAAAATCGTTGTAATAATAGGTGACGATGGCGATGACGGCGATCCCGATGGCGGCCATCTGCCACAGGTCCGAAACCGGCACCGCCAGGATGCTCCCGAACAGGTAGCTCATCAGATCGACATTATAGCCCGGCGTGAGGTCAAGCAGGATCACCCCGATCGCCATCCCCACCGCCCAGATCACCCCCACCATGGCATCGACCCGGTGCCGGGCCTTGAGCGTTACGGCGGCCATGACGCCCGCGGAGAGGATCGAGACGCCAGTGGTTCCGACCGCATACGGCCATCCCATGAAAAAAGCCAGTCCGATCCCCCCGTAGGCGGCGTGGGCAATGCCGCCGGCCAGAAAAACAATCCGATTCACCACCACCAGGGTCCCGATCACCCCGCAAACGACGCTCACCAGGACCCCGGCCATCAGGGCGTTGCGGACGAACTCCAACTGCAGCGCCTCCCACATATTATTCGTCCTCCTTTTTGTCCGCATGCAGGCCGAGCACCCGGTGAGGGATACCGTGGGCCACCAGGTCCACCGGACAGCGATAAGCCGCATCGACCATTTCCTGGGTGATCTCGCCGGAATCGTGGTAGTGAAGCTCGCGGTTGACACAGGCCACGGATTTCACTTGTCTCGAAAGGATCATCATGTCGTGGCTTACCGCCACGATGGTCACCATCCGGTTCAACTCCTTCAGGATATCGTAAAACTCGCCGCAGCCCTGCGCATCGATGCTGGCCATGGCTTCGTCCAGAAAGAGAACCTCGGGACCCGAGACCAGCGCCCTGGCAATGAATACGCGCTGCAACTGCCCGCCGGAGAGTTCGCCGATCCTCCGGTCCCGGCATCCCCACAACCGCATCTGCTCCAACGCCTGCTGCGCGGCCGCCCGGTCCTGCCTTGTATGCCGGGACCACCCCCGGCCGGTCCTCAAACGACCCATCAGGACGACATCGAGGACGGAGACCGGAAAGTCCTTGTTGATATGGACGTTCTGCGGCACGTAGCCGATGCGGTGCGACACCCGGTGCGGGGGTTCTCCGAAAACGGCCACCGTTCCCCGGGTGGGACAGAGCAGGCCCAGCATCAGCTTGAGCAGGGTCGTTTTCCCACCGCCGTTGGGACCGATGACGACCAGGAAATCCCCCCGCGGCACATGCAGGTTCACCTCCCGGAGAACCGGCTGCCCGTTGAAGGAAAACCATACGTCTCGCATCTGGATGATGGGTTCCGGCATCACTTTCCTCTCATCGCGCGGCCGCTCCGAATTTGCGGGCAACCTCGCGCAGATTTCCGGCCCAGTTCTCCGCCAGAGGATCCGTATAAACAATCCGCCCTCCGATCTCCCCGGACAGCAGCTCGGCGCTTTTCGCGGAGAATTGGGGCTGGACAAAGACCACCTTGATGCGGCGCTCCCGGGCATGGCGGATGAGCTTCTGGAGTTGAGCCGGTTTGGGGTCCTTTCCTTCGATTTCAACGGGAACCTGTACCAGCCCGTAGGCTTCGGCGAAATAGCCCCACGAGGGATGGAACACCATGAACTGCTCTCCTTTCCGGCCGGCAAACAACGCCTTCAGCTCGGCGTCCAGTTCGTCAATCTCTCTCATAAAGGAGGCATAATTGGATTCATACTTTGACTGGTGGACCGGATCTATGGCAACGAGGGCATCGAGGATGTGTCTGGCCTGGATTTTCACCAGAGCGGGAGACAGCCAAACGTGGGGATCCGGCGAGACGCCACCGTAATTATCCTTCGCCGGGATCTCTGTTTTCAGTTCTTGCGGATGCTGGCGCCGGTTTTTTTCTCCGTCATGGCGGTCAGCCATAGGAATCCTGGTGATGCCGTCGTCGGTGCGGACCACGCGCATCTCCGGATTGGCGGCCGCGATTTTTTTCAACCAGAACCTTTCAAAATCTATTCCCACTGCAAAATAGACGGCGCTTTTCGACAATTCGGCCATCTGTCGCGGTTTGGGCTCGAAGTTGTGGGGATTGGCGCCGGCGGGAACCAGAACAGAAACATCCACGAGATCCCCCCCGATTTTCTGGACAAAATACCTCTGGGGAGAGATGCTCACAAAGGCTTTGGTAACGGCCGCTTCGACCGGAAGAACCGAGAGCGCCAGGAGAACCGAACAGGCCGCACCGGTCAACAGCTTCCACGGTTGTCTCATCTTTTCATCCTTTTTCTTTCCGTGGTTGATCATGCAACCCAGTTTCATCAGGGGGAAATGCCATCGTTCCAGAGCCCAAAGAGGTATCTGTCATAAATTCTTCGCGCAATAATGTTGCATGAACTCCCACTTGTCAAGCGATTTTTCCCGTACATGACCTGAAAGCGGGTTCTTGGCCGTTTTCTCCGTTATACGACGCTCCTGACGCGGCTTGTCACAAAGGGGGATGAAAAAACCCGTCCCGGCATCCTCCGGCTCGATGAAGGAAGATGAAAGCATCTCCTCCGGCAGGAGCGGGGAATCATTCAAATTCCCCCGCCATTGCACCATTCCGTGTGCAAAAATTCTTTGACAACGGGGGTTGTTTATCCCATACTTCCCCCGGCGTGCAGAGGGCTCCGGTGAAGGTCCCTGTCCGCGGGGCGGGACTTGCGTGTTGCGCGTCCGATCGGAGAAAGAACCCTCCCGCTTTCTCCGGCGGCAGTCGGGTCATGCGTATTTGTCGTCATCAAGCCGGAAAGGCGTTATGGAAACCATCGATTCCAAACTGGAACGGCTCCGCTCACTGCTCAGAGAACTGGGCGGCGTGGTGATCGGCTACTCCGGCGGCGGCGACAGCACGCTGCTGGCGGCGGTTGCAAGGGAGGTTCTGGGAGATCGCGCGGTTTGTGTGCTGGCGTCCTCGGAAACCTATCCCCTGTCGGAAGAAAAGGAGGTCTTGGAAACGGCCGGCAAGCTCGGGTTCACCGTGATCCGGATCGAAACCGGCGAGCTTGAAAACGAGGCCTTCGCGGCCAACACCCCCGACCGCTGCTTCTTCTGCAAGAGAGAGCTGTTCGGCAGGCTCATCGCGATCGGCAGGGAACACGGCATCCGATGGGTGGCCGACGGCGCCAACGTGGACGATCTGGAGGACTACCGGCCGGGCAGCCTCGCCGCCGCGGAGTTCGGGGTCCGGAGCCCGCTGCGCGAGGCCGGTTTTACGAAGAATGACATCCGGGAGATTGCACAACGGATGGGACTTCCGACCTGGGACAAGCCGTCGCTGGCCTGCCTCGCGTCCCGCATCCCCTACGGCACCCGGATCGAGCCCGGCATTCTCCGGCGTCTCGACGAGGCGGAGCGGTTCCTGAAGGAACTGGGATTCCGGCAGGTGCGGGTCCGGCATCACGGGGATATCGCGCGGATCGAGGTCGAACCGGAGGAGATCGAGCGCCTTGCCGAACCGGAAATCCGGCGGCGGGTTACGGAGAAGTTCAAGGAATTGCAATATCTATATACGACACTGGACCTGAGCGGCTACCGGACGGGAAGCATGAACGCCATTCTGAACAGGCAGAAGAAGGCACAAAGGGAGAAAGGAGTGAGGAGTGAGAAGTGAGAAGTGAGAGGTGTTTGTCGCCTCTCGCTTCACACCTAAGCCCCACATTTTTATGGATGCCCACCGACTCAAAAGACTCCTCGAGGAGGTAAAATCCGGCGAAATGCCGGTCGAGCAGGCGCTCGACAGCCTGCGCACATTGCCCTACGATGATATCGGATGTGCAAAGCTCGATCTGCACCGCGGCATCCGCACCGGTTTTCCGGAGGTCGTTTTCTGCCAGGGGAAGACCAGTAAACAGGCCGTGGAAATCGTGAAGCGACTCGCCGACCACCACGCAAAGGTCCTCGCGACGCGCGTGGCGCCAGATATCGCCGAGATCATCGCCGGGGCGGTCGCGGGATGCACTTACCACGAGGCCGCCCGGCTCCTGGTCGTCGACCGTCACGGGGAAAAGATTGATGCGGCCGCCGAAGGCGCAAAGTACGTGATGGTACTCTGCGCGGGTACGGCCGACATTCCTGTGGCGGAGGAGGCCGCTGTCACGGCGGAGGCGATGGGAAGCCGGGTCGAGCGCTCCTACGACATCGGGGTCGCCGGCCTGCACCGGCTGCTCGACCAGCGGGAGAGGATCATGCAGGCGAATGTGCTGATCGTCGTGGCCGGGATGGAAGGGGCGCTTCCCAGCGTCGTCGGGGGGATGGTCTCCTGCCCGGTGATCGCCGTGCCGACGAGCGTGGGCTACGGCGCAAGCTTCGGAGGGCTTTCCGCGCTCTTGGCGATGCTCAACTCCTGCGCCGCCGGTGTTGCCGTGATGAATATCGACAACGGCTTCGGGGCCGGATACTTCGCACACTTGGTGAATAGATGAAGATCGCATATTTCGATTGTTTCGCAGGCATCAGCGGCGACATGACG
>Ga0208046_1000276_pt1 | contig 11273 bp, 5 predicted proteins | sample PL_2010_300m_FD_184161 | JGI IMG/M metagenome (GOLD analysis project Ga0208046, IMG submission 184161) | Freshwater microbial communities from Powell Lake, British Columbia, Canada to study Microbial Dark Matter (Phase II) - PL_2010_300m... | ecosystem: Environmental > Aquatic > Freshwater > Lake... | reverse complement strand
GGATAGGATTCATGGTGGGAGAGATGCATCTCAACAAGGGAAAATGCGGGTATTGCGGGAAACCCATCCCCGGCATTTGGGCGTAACTGCGAAACCTTTGAAAATCATGCTCCCTACGCGCGCTGGGGAGGGGGCTTGTTCCGAAATCATCGGAACGTGTCCCCTACGCATGATTTCCAAGTTGCGCAGAGGTCTCGCTTCATGCACTATTCTCTCCTTTTCGCCCTGCTTCTCATGGGGGTTACCTTCACCATCACGCAAGTGGTGGTCATTCGCGAATTGCTGGTCATTTTCCTCGGGAATGAACTCTCGATCGCCATTATCCTGGCCAACTGGCTGTTCTTGGAGGCGGCCGGAAGCTTCCTCCTGGGAAGAAGGGTAAAGGGCGTCTCTTCGGAAAAGGCGTATGCTCTCCTGCAGCTGCTCTTGTCGCTTCTGCTTCCCCTGACGATCTTCGGCATACGGTGCCTGCGCGACATCATGGGGCTTTCCATCGGCGAGGGCGCAAGCCTCCCGCAGATACTCCTCTGGACGGCCCTTGTCTTGACCCCTTTGGGAGTCGTTGACGGGATCTTATTTACCCTGGGCTGCGCCCTCTATTCCGATTCTTCCAAACAATACGCCCTCTCCATCGGCAGGGTTTACCTCTATGAGGGGCTGGGCGCGGGGGTCGGAGGGATTTCTTATACGCTTCTGTTCATTCCCTTCTTCACCTCCTTCGAAGTCGCCCTCCTTCTCGGGATAGCCAATCTGATTTCCGGGATTCTGTTGCTCTCGCTCCGGGGGGAAAGGACGCTCATCGGGGGCCCTGCAGGAGGATTGCTCTGGTCCTTCCTGATCGCCTATCTCCTGCTCTTCACCCTCTCCGGCGCCCGGGCCTTGGAAAAAATATCCCTGGAGCGGCAGTGGAGCGGATTGGAGATGTTGGAGTCACGGTGGTCCCCCTATGGAAATGTGGCCGTGGGGCGAAGGGAAGGTCAGCTCACCTTCTTCTCCAACGGCATTCCCGTCTGCACCGTCCCGATCCCGAATATCGCCTTCGCCGAGGAGATGGTCCATTACCCGATGCTCTCCATCCCTTCTCCAAAGACCGTCCTGGTCATTGGCGGAGGCCCCGGCGGCGTCCTCGCCGAGGTTCTCAAGCATCCTGTGGACGAGGTTCACTATACGGAGATCGATCCCCTGATGATCCGGATGATCGAGGAGAACCCCACCCCTCTCACCCGCGAGGAGCTGAGAAATCGGCGGGTGCGCATTCACACCGTCGATGGCCGCCTGTACATCAAGACCACGCCTATAAAGTTCGACGCCGTCCTTATCAACCTTCCCCTCCCCTCCACCCTGGAGCTCAACCGATTCTACACGGTGGAGTTTTTCGGCGAAATTTTCCGGTCGCTTAACAATGACGGGGTCTTGTCTCTCCATCTCCCGGGCTCCGAAACCTACCTGGGCCGGGAGATCAGGGATCTTAATCTCTGCATCAGACGATCCTTGCAGGCGGTATTCCCTTCCGTTCACATCATTCCGGGAGAGGTCAATTTCATTCTCGCCTTCGCCTCGCCGGCCGCCGGACCGCCTTCTCCGGCAAAGCTGATCCGGCGCCTGCGGGAGAGAAGCATCCCCACTCGATTTTTCCGCGAACCCCAAATCCTCCTGAAACTCGAAACCAATCGCCTCAACTGGCTGGAAGACTCCCTGAACCGGGGAGGCCCGGTCATGCAGAACCGGGATGCCCATCCCTCCGGGCTCTATTACGGTATCGCCTATTGGAACGCCCAATTCCATCCCGCCCTGCAATTTTTCTGGGGAAAGGTGGCGGATCTGCGTTTATGGCATTTGGCCCTTCCCCTGTTGCTTCTGATCTGCGCGTCTTTGGTTTTGGGGAAAAAGCGGGGAGAATCCTGGCAGCGCCGAGCCCTCATCTGCATCGTGGGTTCGACCGGTTTCTTCGGCATGGCCACAAGCGTACTTTTTATCCTTGCCTTTCAGACCCTCTATGGCTACGCCTACCAGTGGACCGGTCTTCTGATCGCCTTTTTCATGGGCGGACTGGCTTTTGGAAGCTGGACAATGAACCGCAAACTGGAGGGTCTCGGGAAATTCGGCCCCGCCCTCGCCGCGGTAGAAATAGGGATCGTCCTGTTTACCGCCCTGGAGATGATCCTGCTGGCCGTCCTCTACTACCCCGAGCTGGGACAAGGGATCCTTGAAGCGATGAGGTATGGGTTCCTTCTGGTGAACGCAGCGGCCGGTTTCCTTGTCGGGCTTGAGTTTCCCCTGGCTGGCCGCCTCTATCATCGCAGCGGATGCCGAGAAGAAGTCGTTCGGACGGCGGGCGCCCTCTATGCCGCTGATCTTTTCGGCGCTTTCGTAGGATCGCTCCTGGTGGGGGTGATCCTGATTCCCGCCTTGGGCATCCTGCAGACCTGTGCGGTCATCCTCTTCCTGAAGGCGACCAGCCTGGCCTTCATCCGCCTGTCTGTTTCTTAAAGTCGGGTTTTCAACCGACGCCCGTCAGACTTCATCGCCCTCCGCCGGGATGTCCGGCGCCTGAGGCACATCCTGTTTTCCGTCATCCGTCTCGGGCCGTATCCGGCCCTTGTAGATATATCGGTCGAAAAGCCGGTGATAGGGGGTCCAGTCCGATTCCTCATCGCGGGCGTCCCGGATGAACTCCTGGAAGGCGTTCACCTTGGCGTCGAGGTCGTCCATGTAGTGGACGATCAACGCCTCCAGCGTCTTGGGCCTCTTGGGCGAACCGTATTCGAGAACGCCGTGATGGCTGAGGATCAGGTGGCGGAGCTCCATGGCGATCTGTTCGGAAAAATCGGGGATCGCCGCGATCTTCGCATCGACCATCTCCAGGCCGATGACGATGTGGCCGATCAGCCGTCCCGGATCGCTGTACTCCACGATCCGCTCGTAGGAAAATTCATATATCTTTCCGATATCATGAAGAATCCCCCCTGCGATCAGGAGGTCCCTGTTGACCCCCGGATAGTGGCTGGCCGCCAGGTCGAGCAGCCGGACCACCGAAAGGGTGTGCTCCAGAAGACCGCCGATGTAGACGTGGTGAAACCCCTTGGCCGCCGGCGCCCTCCTGAAGAGCGAAGCAATCTTCTCGTCCCCGAGAAATGCGTGCAGCAGTTCAACCAGGCAGGGGGTGTTGACCTGCTCGGCATAGGCAAGAATCCCGGCGAACATCCCGTCGAGGTCTCCCCTTGCCACCGGGAAATAGTCGGACAGTTCGACTTCCTCATCCTCGACCTTTCTCAATTCGATGATCGAGAGTTGGATGGCATTCTTGAAATTGAGCGCCCTGGCCTGAATGCGGATCAGATCGCCCTTCTTGAACGCCTTGTCCCAGGCCAGCGCGTTTTCCCAGATCTTCCCGTCTACGTCCCCCGTCCGATCCCTCAGACGGAGATTCAGATAGGGAGAGCCCTTCTGGGAATAGGCGAGATTCTTCTCCGCAGCAAGAAAGACCTCATTCACCTTGTCGCCGGCCTTGATATCCTTTGCGTAAACCGATTTTGATTTCAAATGATTACCGCCCTTCATCCGAATGGATTTTCATTTTTCCTGCCTCTCCCGGAGGATCCTGTGATCGCCCGCCCTCATGGTCAACCTGGTCATGTCAAAATACTCCATCAGCGGAATGATGAACTTTCGGGAAAGCCCGGTGAGCTCCTTGAAGCTGGCCGGCGTCGCCTGCCCCTCGCGGAGGAGAAGCCGCCGGTAATCCTCCCGGAGCGCCGCCAGGGCATCCCGGTGGAAGTTGAGATCCTCGCTGATCCGGACCAGGTCCCCCTCGCGGGTCATCACCTGGATGAGGCTCGCGACCTCCTTTTTCCGGTCGGAGAACCTCTCGAGGATCTCCCTGAGCGTCGGCGGCGCCAGCCCCCCTTCCCGGTAGACGCCGGAGAGTTCCTCGCGAAGATTCCCCATCTCCTCCTTCAGTTGGACACGGTGTCCCGTCAAGCGGATATTCTCCCTTTCGGCAATGATCGATCCCTTCTTTTCCAAGTCGCGCAGCGCCATACCGAAGATCTTCAGCCCCACCCTTTCGCCCAGTCGCATCGTCCGGAGCTCCTCCCGGGAAAGCCCGTCCTTCAACGGAAACCGTTCATGGTAAGCCTGCAGCTCCCGAAGGATGCCGGCCTGGAGGTCGCCGTACGCCGGCTGCGAAAGAATCCTCATCTCCTCCCGATCGACCAGGACGGCCTCTTTCGCACTGAACATCCCCTCCAGTATTCGCCGCAGTTCCTTCCCTCGAATGCCGGTCCTGACAATGAGGCGGGGTTCGGTGATCCCCCCGATTCCGGCCCTTGCAAGGACCGTGGCGACCCTCTCCGCCTCCTGGCCGCCGGCAAGCCGCCGGAATTCCTGCAGGACCGCTTCCGCCGATCGCTTGTGTTTCGCCGGCAGGGGATCGACGATCCCCCCCCCTCCGATCGTCGTCACCGGTGAATAGCTCCGGATGACGAACCGGTCGCCGGCCACTGCGGCCAGAGGTCTCTCCAGAACAAGCTGGGCGTATCCCTCTGCTCCCGGTTCCATTTCGTCCCGGTCCAGGAGGATCAATCGCGCCATGACCTCGCTGGTCCCCGTATGGAGCCGGACGAGGGTCCGGTGCTTCATCTTCCTGCCGGCGCCTGCGAGATGGCGGTATACGACGTCGAGACGTTGGGACGGGACCATGGTATCAGGCCCGGCGAGGAGATGTCCCCTCTCGATGGCCGCCCTTTCGATCCCCTGGAGATTGACCGCCGTTCTCTGCCCGGCTTCCGCAGTCTCGACAGACCGGTTGTGGACCTGAATCCCCCGCACCCTGGCCCGGAGCCCGATCGGGGAAACCTCCACCTCCTGACCCGTCGCGACCTTTCCGGAAATCAGCGTCCCGGTGACGACGGTGCCGAATCCCTTCATCGTAAAGACTCGGTCGACAGGCAGACGGAAAAGACCGACATCCGCCGCCTCTTCCACTTCATCCGCCGCCCGCTCAATGGTCCTGAGCAACTCCGGGAAACCCTCGCCGGTCAGAGAAGAGACGGGAACGACCGGCGCCTCCTCCAGGAATGTCCCGCGGAGAAACTCGCGGACATCGTCATGGATCAGCTTCAGCCACTCACCATCCACCATGTCCACCTTGGTGAGGGCAACGAACCCCTTCCGGATTCCAAGGAGGGTGCAGATTTGGAGGTGCTCCCTCGTCTGCGGCATGACCCCCTCGTCGGCGGCGATGACCAAAACGACCAGATCGATGCCGGCGGCGCCGGCCACCATATTCCTGACAAATCGCTCGTGGCCGGGGACATCGACGACCCCGAGCGTCCGGCCGCCGGGAAGGGCCAGTGACGCGAAACCGAGCTCGATGGTGATCCCCCGCTCTTTTTCCTCCTTGAGCCGGTCCGTGTCCACACCGGTCAGGCGTTTGATCAGCGCCGTCTTGCCGTGGTCCACGTGACCCGCCGTTCCCATCACGATGTGTTTCATGGGCTGGAAAATAACAGACTCACCGGCTTTTCACAACCGCAAATTGAATTCATTTGACGCCCTGCTCCAGAGGGGGAACCTTTGTGAAATTGTAGAACATGAGCAGGTCGTAAACGATCTTTACCGTACCTGCGATGATGAATATCCAGTCCAGCGAGTTCACGTCGGCCAGTAATGCGCCCGAGAACAGCAGCGCCAGTGAGGAGCCTATGGTCCGCGCCACCCCGGTTATGCCCGAGGCGGCCGATCGCTCATCGGGATGCACAACCGCTATCACATAGGCCTGCCGGGTCGGCACGTCCATTTGGGAGATGCTGAAGCGGAGCAGCAGCACGGCCAAGGCCGAGGCGAAGTTGGGCATGAAAGGGATCAGGATGAGCAGGGCATTGGAAGGCAGATGGGTGTAGACCATCGTCTTGACCAACCCGATTTCGGCGGCCAGGCGAACCGCCAGCAGCGCCGACCCCCCGGCCAAGATGTTGGCGAGAAAGAATATTGATCCCAACGTTCCTGGTTCGGTATGGAACCTGACGAAGAACCAATAGGCCATTATGCTCTGCACGATGAAGCCTCCCCCGAACGCGTCCAAGGAGACGAGGGCGGAGAACTTCAGCACTGTGCTCTTGGAGTGGTGCAGGCCGAAACGATCCGCCTTGGCACTGATTTTAGCTTTGTCCACCTCTACCTTAACCGAGAGACGCAGAAAGAAGAGGAGCAGCAGGATGCCGAAGACGGCGTAGCCGATGACCACCGCCCGGTAGGACTCGAAGGGGCTTGATCCACCGGACTGCAGCATCTGAGCCAACCATCCACCCGCTAGGGCGCCGGATGCCGTGGCAAAGGAGCCGAGAAGGTTGTACCAGGCGAAGACCTTGACCCTCTCCTTCGCCGAGACGATCTGGGCCAAAGCGGATTGCTCGATGGAGAGGAACGGCCCCACTTCGTTCCCACTGGGGCTGATTACCCCGATGATGGCGGCGATGAGGAGCAGAGCGAAGTTGTTGGTAATGGCAAACAACAGCCCGGCAAAAAACATGAGGCCCGCACCTACCATTAGCATGATCTTTCGCCCGGCGTGATCGGCCTTGGTGGTGATGTAGAGTGAGATGATTGTGTCGCCGACCAGGGTGAGGGAGAGAAGCAGGGCAATCTCTCGATTGCCGAGATCCATTGTCTTCAGGTAGAGCACCAGCACGACGGAGATGAATCCATAGGCGAAGAGCCGCACTCCCCTCGTCAGGAAAAGCAGCCTGCCATCCCGGTCCAATCTTAAACCCCGCTCGCTCGTCATCGTCTGATAAGAACTGCCTTCCTGTGGGGTGAGGCTAAGAGAAGCGGTCTCGTATGTCAAGGAGATTGTATCTTAACGTGTCGTGTCGAAGCAGGAAGCAATTCATTTAACGGTTATGGGGGATTGGTCTTTGCTATATATTTTCTGTTTCAGGAAAAGTGGGGTACTGTTAACTTATCCTCAGTCTCAGATAAGGGATCAAAGCGAAGATTACCCTTTGAACTGTGCTTGAAACTATGATTCACAACAAACCCTGTCTTTCCCGTTCTTTTTCCCTTGGTATATGAGTTGGTCAACCCGGTGAACGAAGGCCTTCATCTCTTCCTGCGGCCTGTATTGCGCAAGCCCGATGCTCACCGTCACATGAACGTTCCGACCCGGCGCCGGGGAGAAAGTCTCCTTCTTGAACTCCGTAGCGTGCCGCCCGGTCGATCTCCATTTTGAGCTGATGATAAAAATGCCGGGAATTGTAAAGCTGGGTGAGATCATCGACGATACTGAGCTCACGGTATCTATTCTCGCTCTCCCTCAATGCCTCCTCCGCCCACTTGCGGTCGGTGATGTCCCCGATATGGACATCCAGTCCGGGATGGCGCCGCGCAGAACGATCAGGACGAGCGCCGCCGCTTGGAAGACAAAATCAAGCACCCAAAAGGCCGTGCCCGCGAAACGGTCCCGGCTCTGCCGCCACAGCATCACTACAAACCATACGCAGACGATGTCCGTGACACATTGCTGAGAACGATGGTCCGTATGTCTAAAAGGTTCACACCTGCATCTCCGTCCCGGTCAAGATCCGCCGACCCACTCGGTTACCTCTTCCCGCTCACGCTTTCGTTAGGTGGTATCCTTTCTCCCGAAACAATCTCAGACAGACATCTGCGACAGCACCGTCGTAAAAGATTCCTTTGTTCTTCTCGATTTCATTCAGCGCTGCCTCAATACCCAAGCCAGGACGATAAGGTCTGTGTGAGGCCATGGCTTCCACCACGTCGGCAACAGTGAGAATGCGTGCCTCCATGCAAATTTCTTCCCCTTTCAGATGTCGCGGATAACCCGAACCATCCATTCGTTCATGGTGCTGATAGACAATCTCCGCCAACGGCCAGGGTGACTCTACATTCTTGAGCATTTCGTACCCCAGCCGCGCATGTTCCTTAATCAGGGAAAACTCGATTTCCGACAGCTTGGTAGGTTTCGACAATATCTCGGCAGGGATGGATAGTTTCCCGATGTCATGGATGGAACCGGCTATCCGGATGCCTTCGATCTTTTCATGAGAAAGTCCCATCTCGGTGGCAATGGTGCGGGCAAGGTTAGCAGACCGGATCTGGTGACCGGATGTATAGGGATCTCTTGACTCAACGGCCGATACCATGGCCTGAATGGTTGCGCCAAACGCTTTCCTGAGACTTTCGAGGGTCCGCTGAAGTTTCTCCTCCGTCCGCTTGCGCTCGGTGACATCGCGGATAATGCCACGAAACCCGGTTGGGTTCTCCCCTGGCCTTACAATAAGAGATACCGACACCTCGACATACGCCCTGGCGCCGTCCTTTCTAATCGTCTCCCACTCAAAGCCCTTTTTGGGAATCCCGGTCATATAGACCTCGTTAAAAGCCCGAAAGACCTTCTTTGCATTTTCAGCGTCCATGAATACCCTGTTGTTCATGCCCGGCATTTCTTCTCCGGGGTAACCAAGGATACGGCAAAGAGAAGGGTTGAAAAATGTGAAATTGCCGGCCAGATCAACTTCAAAGTAGCCGTCTTCGATGTTCTCAAGGATGTTTCGATATTTTTCCTCGGATGCGAGAAGTTCTTCCTCCGCCCGCTTGCGCTCGGTGATGTCTACGATGGCTCCTCTTATCCCCACGGTTTTATTCTGATGAATCTTAGGCGAGGCATAGATGAGTCCGGTAAACTTGCTGCCATCTTTCCTAAAAAAGGTAAATTCCTGGCCGGGGGTTGATGTCCCCTGGATTACCTTCCCCATATTCTCTCCAACTCTCTGCCATTCCTCGGGTGCAAAGAACTGAAGTGCGTTCATACCCTTTTTGTAATCTTCTTCATTATACCTGAAGACTTCGAGGGCTGTGCGATTAAAGGAGATAATACTGCCTGCGGCATCAACTTCAAAAAATGATATTGGTAGGAAATCGGTCAATTCACGGTATTGCTCTTCACTCTCTCGTAGCGCATTCTCCGCCTTCTTGCGCTCGGTAATATTTCGCATTATGCCGCGAAACCCTATCGGTTGATTGGATTTATTTCTTATGAGAGATACAGAGGATTCAGCATATAGTTTTATTCCATCTTTTCCAATAATTTCATAACCGACTCCTTTCGAGGGTTCCCCTGTCCTGAAGACTTCATTGAAGGCTTGATACAATATTTGACTGTTTTCCTTATCGGTATATTGACGGTTATTCATGCCCATCATTTCAGTGCGGGTATATCCGAGCATTCGGCAAACCGAGTCGTTAAAGAAGGTAAAGTTACCGGCAATATCAACCTCGAAGTAGCCGTCCTCGATGTTGTTAAGGATGTTTCGATATTTTTCCTCGGATTCGAGAAGTTTTTCCTCGGCCCGCTTGCGTTCGGTGATGTTGCGAACAATAGCTTGAAGGTAATATTTACCCGCAGTGCTGAAGGCATTCAGGCTGACCTCTGCATCAAATAGAGTCCCATCGTAACGACTGTGCTTCCATTCAAAGAACTGTTTCTGACCTCTGAGCGCCGCCTCAATCTTCTCCTGTGCTTTCTCCAGGGATTTCCTTCCATCAGGCTGAACTTCCGGAGAGAAACGGTAAGGGGGCTGCCCGATAATCTGTTCTCTGGCACAACCAAACATTTCCAGGGTCTTTAAGTTGCAGTCAATAAAGATGTCCTGATCCATCAAGAAAATAGCGTCGCTGGCAGACTCGAAAAGGGTCCGGAACTTGGACTCACTCTCCCGCAACGCCTCCTCAGCGCGCTTGTGTTCTGATTCCGATCGCGCCTGCTTTGTCTTGGATTGATCTTTCATAGGGTTGCCCCCTGTGTTTAGAGATGATCTGTGAGGTTGGAAAGGTAACGAGTGACGGGCTTTGCCTAATTGCGAATCCTCAGAAAAAAACGTATAAACCTTTGATCAATATAGTATTGATTACCATCTGAAAGGTTTGGTGTCCACAAAAATTACGTTACGCTTGACTTCAAGAAGAAAAACTTTTTTCGCAAGTACGCAAAAACCGGATGAACCAGAAATCGGATAAGCCGGAGGCCAAAATGTTTCAGAAAGGTTTTGATGACATCGAACTCTGAATGACGTTTCGGGGGTGAAATGAACCTCTCCCCGTCACCCTGATACAGTGGCCGTCACTCGTAGTGAAGGGCGTCGATAGGGTTGAGGAGGGAGGCCTTGTAAGCGGGATAGAAACCGAAGAAAAGACCTACGAGGCCGGAAAACCCGAAGGCCAGAAGAACCGATAAAGGGGAAACAACGGTGGCCCAGCCGGCAAGGAACGTCACGATCTTCGATCCCGAAATGCCGAATATGATGCCGACCACGCCGCCGATGAGGGATAGGGTCAGCGCCTCGATGATGAACTGCAGCCGGATATCCCACGTCTTGGCCCCCACGGACATGCGGATTCCGATCTCCCGGGTCCGTTCCGTCACGGAGACGAGCATGATGTTCATGATGCCGATTCCCCCCACCAGCAGGGAGACGGATGCGATCGCCGCCAAAAGGAGCCCCATGACTTGGGTGGCCTGCTCTCTGGCCTCCATCATCTGGGTGAGGTTCCGCACCGTGAAATCCTTCTCCTGACGGGGGCCGATCCGGTGGCGCTGGCTGAGCAGTTCATTGATCTGCCCTTCCGCCGCCGCCAGTTGATCGGCGCCTTTCGCCTTCACCGTAATCACCCGGACCATCCCCACGAAAGGCGTCCCGAAGATCTTTTTCTGCGCCGTCGTGAGGGGAACGAAGATCGTGTCGTCTTGATCCTGACCGCGGTCCGACTGACCCTTTGGCGCCAGGACGCCGATCACCATAAAGGGAACCTTCTTGATCCGGATGATATGGCCTACGGGGTCCGCGTTGCCGAAGAGGTTGTCCACGACGGTCTGCCCCAGCAGACAGACCTTGGTGGCGTTCCGCACGTCCTGCTCCGTGAAGATCCTTCCGGAGGAGAGCAACCAGTCCCGCACGGGCAGGATGCCGGGGGTGGTCCCGTAGACCCCCGTCGACCAGTTCTGATTGCCGTAAACCACCTGGGCCACACCGTTGTACACGGGGGCCACATCGGAAACGGCCGGGCACTCCCTGGCAATGGCTTCGGCGTCGTCCTGCGTCAGGGTGGATTGCGTGCCGCTCCCCATCCGGATGCCGCCGGAGGTGCTGCTCCCCGGCAGGACGATCAGGAGGTTGCTGCCGATGCTGGCCATCTGCGCGGAGATCCTCTCGCTTGCCCCGGTTCCGACGGCCAGCATCGTGATCACCGCGCCC
>Ga0208046_1000274_pt1 | contig 11286 bp, 19 predicted proteins | sample PL_2010_300m_FD_184161 | JGI IMG/M metagenome (GOLD analysis project Ga0208046, IMG submission 184161) | Freshwater microbial communities from Powell Lake, British Columbia, Canada to study Microbial Dark Matter (Phase II) - PL_2010_300m... | ecosystem: Environmental > Aquatic > Freshwater >... | reverse complement strand
GGGCCATCCCCCTCGAATTCCCGCTCCCCGCCCTCCTGGGCCGCCGGCGCGTCGCAATAGCGAACGAACGGCGTCGGCTCACCATAGATGTCCGCAGCGTTCAGCAGCGGCTCCAAGTCCGGCTCGTCGTGCAGCATGGGAATCTTGCGGTGCAGCCACTTGGGATCGGCCGGCAGGACGTGCTTGCCCGTCCGGGCCGCGTACAGCCACAGGGCGGTCACCAGCACGCGGCTGCGGTTCTCCATCGCCCCATAGGCATCGTTATCCAACAGACTCGTATAGAGCTTCATCCAGCTATTGGCCCCCGCCTTCATCCGCGGCTGGGCCTTCTTCCAGTTCACCAGCTCGATGTACTTGCCCGGCTTTTTAGCCCCCGTCTTTGCCTTAGCCATAACGATGCGCCTTTAGATTTATGATTTGCGATTTACGATTTACGATTGAAACGGCAGGGCCTGCTGGCCTTGTCTGGCCTCTTCGTGTGTCAAGCCCGTTTCGCCTTCCAATACCCGCCAGCGGGCCTGCTGGTAGATGTAGTCTTTCGAGAGTTCGACGCCGGTGTAATTGCGGCCCAGCCGCGCGGCGACTTGGCCCGTCGTGCCGGAACCGAAGAAGGGGTCCAGTACCAGGGCGGGGACGGGATCGCCCGCCTCACAACGACAGGTGGGCTTCCAGCCGAGAGTCTGAGATTGAACACACGGGCCACGCCTAACATCCAGCGTTTCACCGCCGCCCTGCATGTCCGGCCCGTTCTTGCCGACTGGCATATTTCCGCTCTTGCCGGATCCGCTCTCGAACGTCCGCGTTTTGTCGATGATTCTCGCCCACGGCGCCCCGCATTGTGGGCAGACGCCCTTCTGGCTCGTGGCGGCCTTGATGCAGGGTTCGACCAGCTTCTCGGGGAAGGTGGCGTAGTGGCTGCCCTTGTACGCCTGGGGATTGATGCACCACACGTCGCGGGGATTGCGGGAGCTCAGAACATCGGGCGTTTTGCTGGTCCAGTCTATGTGCCCCGCAATGCCTTCTTTGGGCGGCGATAGCTTTGTCCCATAAGCGTGCGTATTCTGGCTGGCACCCTCTTTCACCGCCTCCTGGTCCCAAAAATATCCCGGCCCCTTGCTGAACTGGAAGAGATGCTCGTGGGCCTTGGTGCAGCGGCCGGAGCCTTTGCCGAGCACCAGCCCGCCGTTCGGCTCGCACGTCGGGCAGCCGGGGCAGTCGGACCATTGGCTTGCCCCCTTACCCTCTTCAAAATACGCTTCTCGTTGTGCTCTGGCCGCCAATCCGGGGCCTTGTTTTGTTCCAGCCCCCTCTTGATATGGATTTCTCTCACGCTCTCCCGCTTTCACTTTCACCCGATGCCGCTCCCAGCGCGTGCCGCTGATACTTTCCGGCATGGTCGAGCCGGAGTACGTCGCGCAGAATGACAGCGCCTTGGCCCAGATAATGTCCGAGCGAAGTATCCAGCCATCCTGCTGCAAGGCCAACGCCACGCGGGCGGGAAGCATGAGAAGATTGCCATCGGCATATTGTGGCGTTTTGACATCTTTCAAAAGAACACCGTCTTTCCCGTATTGCCCACTTCTCGATTTTTCATTGGAAGGTGAACCGGGAGAATATCCGCCTCCCCCCGCGTACTTATCCCCATAGTTGACAAACAGTGAGCCGTCGTCGCGCAGCACCCGCCGGACCTCGCGGAAGCCGGTGACAAGCTTCTCGATGTGCTCCTCCGGCGTCTTTTCCAGGCCAAGCTGGCCGAGTTCCCCGTAATTGCGCTGTCCCCAATACGGCGGGCTCGTGATGCAGCAATGGAATATGCCATTGGGCAGGCTCCTCAACTGCTCAATCCAGTCCCCATGCAGGATTTTATTGATGTACATCGGCGTCATTCTCTGTGCTCTCTGTGTCCTCTGTGGCTAATTGGGACTGCCGTCGCGGACCTGGGCGGCGATTTGCTCGCGGCCCCGGACGCGGCCCCACTCGAACACCATCGGGACCATCATCCCGACCTGCCGGCGGATCGTAACGAGCTGCTCGGCGTGCGTAAGAAACGCGTTATCGAGCAGATCGCCCATTTTCTGCACCATCCCCGGCGGCCCCGGGCCCGCCTGCGGTTCTTTGGCCTGTTCGTCCATGATCGTTCCCGTATTCTGTCCTGCATCCTGCTTTACTCACCCGGCTTTTTAGCCCCCGCCTTTGCCTTAGTCACAACGATGCACCTCTTGATTTATGATTTACGATTTACGGCGTCATCCTTGGCGGACTCCTTTTCGCGGTACGGTTCCCACGTAAACCCTTCTTTTCGATACATGAGGCGTCGGCCGTACTCGAACGATTTGATCCAGGTCAACGCCTGTGACAGTGTTTCGATTTGTGGATTGGGAATGTTCTCAAACGTCGTCTTGTCTTTCTGTCCCAGGATGAAAAAGAAGTGATAGAACTCGTAAGCGTGGTGGTTGGGAAACAGAAGACAGTAATCCGATCCCGCCGGGTCGCGTTTTTCTTCCACCTTGATCAACGAGGGGTATATCCGCGCGACGTTCAAATCCCTGGTCTCGAGTATTTTCGCCGCCCATTCGAGACTGTCGCTGAGTAGCGAATACGACCCAACTGTGACGGGGGCAACCGGCAAATCGAATGACTGACTGCTCCATCCGAGTTCCTTGATCCTCTCGGGTCTCAACGCCATGGCTTCAGGGCAGAAATCAAAATGCTGATAATAAACAATGGGGAATCTGACCACCGCAAAACGACTTTCCTCGATAGCCGGCACCCACTGTTGATCTGACAAGTGCCAGCTCATCACGTGACGGGTGCCATCGGTCTCAATCCACGTGAATGCCGGTCGCCCTACTTTCGATCGTTTCTGTGTTTTCATTTCGCAATCTCCTCGAACGTGTACGCGAGTCGTGCGCACGTGCACTGGCACGATCACGCCCTGGGCCCTAATGCTTTCGACGAGGTCCCCGAATGCCGAACTTTTCAAGTTGATTCGCCGCGGGTTTTGCCCTTCAACGATCTTGATCTTCGCCAACTCGATGAAATCGAGCTTGTCTTGCGGCCGCATCTTCGATTTTTCTTTGCTCATGATTCTGCTTCCTTTGGATTCGTCACTCTGTGTGCTCTGTGTGCTCTGTGGCTAACGTTTTCTGCCGAGCCATCAAGTGCGCCTCGTATTTGCTGCCGGCGAAGGGCCGCAGTTCGTACCGGTTGTTGCCATCTTTGGCTTTGGCCGTCATATCCACGGTCATCCCCGAGCCCCGCAGCCAGGCCCGCAGTTCTTTTAACCGGCTGTTATATTGCGCTACCATGGAGCGAAGATCGTTCGTCCATAAAGGCCCTCGCTTGAGGGCCGCATAGATCGCCTCGGCCTGTCGCTTGAGCCGAGGCTTGATCTCGAGGGGCACCGTCGGATTGAGTAGCATCGCCGGCCGCTTCTGGTCGGTTCGGGACGCCAGGTTCAACTGTGCGAAGGTCAATTGTTTAGTCATCCTCGATTTCTCTAAGCCGCTCCGGAAGGCATTCGTCGTGCCAATTGCCCCAGTATTTCATCGGGACTGGTTTGCCCCGCAGGCGACTGGTGCTGTCGATGCAGGTGCCTTCCCTATCGCTATCAAAGAGGGCGCGGCAGGCGCGGCACATCTCGAAGGTATCGGGCAGCAGCCCGAGTTCCTCCTGGAGATAATAGATAATCTCGAACGCCTGCCTGGGCGGCAGCTTCCTCAGCCACCTCCGGGCCCAATGCTCCGGCAGTTTGTCCGTCGTCAAATATTCGAAAAACTCCTCCACCGATTCGAGATCCGTTTTCGGGTCGCATGACATTTCAGAAGTCTTCCTTCAGCGGGCATTTTCTTCTGTGGCATCGGGCGATATCGTCCGGATGGATCGCTTTGCCGCACCGGTCGCACCATTCGTAGCCGCCATCCGATGATGCGGCCAGCTCGTCGTAGCCGGCGGGCACGTCGAGCCGTATGTCACCACTATCGAGATATTCACTAAACAGAATGATCACCTCGGCCGCTTGACGGACAGTGAGCGCCTTTGTATCGAAGCTCACACCTTCGCTGTCGCGGCCCCGCATCACCTCGTACAAGTGCTCCATGCGATTGCGGTAATAATCCTGGGTCCATTTTTCAAGGGGGACCTCCAGAAGCTCCAAGCCGAACCAAAACTCCTGAGCATCGGCCGGCGTCAACTCTTCACCGTCGGCCACCGGAGTCTTAGACCACTTTCCAAACGCCTCATACAAGGACTGCACCCACTGGTTGTGCTCGATCACGGTTTCGCACAACAGCGCATCGTCAATCGCTTTGATGTCCCATTTGAACAGCGTGTCCCAATGGGGCGGATTGTCCTTGTATTGAACTCGCGGGATACATAGCTTTTGCTCGACGCCGGTGACGTGGGCGATGCAGGAATCCTTCGTCCCGGCGGGCACAGACAGAGGCGAGGAAAGCCCGCTCGAAAAAGAGAAAAATACGTGTACACTCATTTCATATCTTCCTTTCCCGCGTAGCCCGGCCCGCCTGGCTGGTAGTAATTTGCATTACACTTGCGCTCGTAATCCACCAGCGGCAACGAGCACTCCCAGCATAATTCGACGCCATTGCGGCTGGTGGCCGGGATCCGATCCAGATGGTTCGCGCAGCGATGCTTTCCCGGAGGTGGTCCGGCGGCGGCCCGATGGAATTGGTCCTGGCGTTTCTTCGATATCGATTTCATTTCGTGCTCTACGTCCCCGGCAGAAGGGCCGGCAGCTTGCCGGTGGCCATCATGGTTTGAAGTTGGTCTTTCTGCGCCTCAAAGATCGTCTGGCCGCCCCGCGACGGCAGGCAGATATCCGCGTAGAACTCGTGCTCGAGGGAACGCAGGCCGATCGACACGGCGACCAGCTTGGCCTTGAGCAGGAGACAGAACTCTCGCATCCGCTGCCGACACGCCTGCTCCCACGCCAGCAGCGAGGTCTTAGCTTTGCGGTGGCGCCCGGTTTCGGTCTTGCAGAAGTCCTGCCGGGCCGGCATGTCCACCTTCATCTTGATCGGCACGCCCTTGAGGACGAACGCCACGAACGCACAGTCCCCGTCCCAGCCGCTCATGCACTTTTCGGCCCCGGCTCGGCGAAGCAGTCGCGTCACTTCCTGCTGTGACGATTCAATCGATACCCTTGTCGATTTCGCGTAATCCATTTTCCTCTGTGTCCTCCCTCGAAAAGCTCGGGACGGCGTCTGTGGCTGAAATCCTCTGTGGCGGTTTCTCAATCACCTCGCGGATACTGTCTTTCCAGCGAATGAACGGACGGCCGCTCAGATGGCCGACCATCGCGCGGATAAATTCATCGCCCTGGGCGGCCCGCAACGGCTCGACGTATTGCTCGATCTGTTCGTCCGTCGCACCTGACAGGTCCACGCGGCTGTCCCAGCGGCGCAGCTTGCCGATCCAGAAGCCGCCCGCCCCACGATCGAAAGGGGGCCGCGAGAGATAAGCGCAGCACGCTTGATAGACATCCGGGGCAAATTCATCCAGATACGGTTCGCACGACACGCTGGTGCAATAGCCCTCGTAATAGGCGCAGGACAGGCTCTTGATGCGGTTCTCGAAGTTCGGGGCCCCCGGCTCCCAGAAGCTCAGGACGTTGTCACTCGCCGAGCCGATCGTGAAGCGAAACGCCACGTGGTGCTGCCAGCGTTTCAGGGCCTCGACCAGCAGGGCCGTGACGTTCATCGACGGCTTGCTGACGATCAGGACCTCGTTGCCGGCCTCGAGGAGCTTCCGCAGTACGACCAGGCATTCGCTGGCGTTGCGCATCGTGATATCGTGCGTGGAAGGGAACATGACCCGGCCCTTGAACCGCGGGTACTCTTGATCGACGCGGCCCGCGTCGATCACCGGCTCGGCCCAGGCCGTCCGGGTGCAGCGATGCCAGCGATGCACCGCATCATGCCGGGCGTAGCAGTACCGGCAGTCATGCTCGCAGCCGGTTTGAATGTTGACCGTCCCGCCCTCACCCCATCCATCCTCTCTCGCCCCGGTGGGACGCGATTTATGATTTGCGATTTGCGATTTGCGATTGTCCTTTGCTAGATCCGCTTCCATGCTCCGTTCTCCGTGTTCGATTTACTGTTTATGATTTACTATTTCACCGATGCAATAATCGCAATATTCGATGGACAATTTCATTTCCGCAGCGAGTTTCAATTCCGCCCGCACTCCTTTCGACTCTTCCCATCCAGATTGTTTGAGTACCATTAGACCGATACAGGCTCTGAGTATGCAGCGGTCGTATCGTGCCCAAAACTCCCAGCCTCGTGGCAATCCGCCTGCAACAGCAATAGGGTGTGTGTGTGAAATGGGACTGAAGATGAGATAGCCCTGCTTCATCAGTTCAGCCGCCACTTTATTGACAACCTGGAAGCGTTTTTCCATCACGGCAGGGTCACTGTCCGTGTAGGGTGATGCCAAATAGATCAGTCCAGTTTTCTTCATTATAGATGTCGCCTGTTTTTGTATCCATTTCACATTTTGCTTTCTCTGTGTCCTCTGTGGCTCAACAAAAATCGGCCCCGCCCGCCGACCCTTTACAAGCGGGCAGGGCTTACGCGGAGAGAATCTTATTACAGTCGGGCCAGCAGGGCCGTGATCAGCAGCGTCACGATCTGCTGCAGCAGGCCCCGCTCGCGGGCGATCAGCTCGGCCTTTTGGATGGCCAGGCGGTGGACCAGCTCCCGGGCCCGCTTGTCGTCGGCCTCGCGTTCGGCCGCCGTCATGCGTTTGCGGACCGACTGATACCACAGCGGGCTTTTCCGGGCGTACAGCGTTGTGCGGATGGTCTCCCAGCCCGAATCAAGCGCCCAGCGAGAGAGGATGGGCAGATAGGCCTCGGCGGTGTCCTGGAGCGCCGGCTTGAGGGTGGCGATAAACTCGTCGGTCGTCATGGCGCCACCTCATTGAGAGTCGGGTCCGCCCCGGTGATCAGCAGGGTCCATTCTTGCATCTCGGCGGCCATGTTTGCCAGGCCCCGCGCGCACTGATTGGGATCCGCCCTGCAGACCTCGGCCCAGTCCTGGACGCGGATATTGAAGTGGGCGAACTCGAGCTGCTCGGCCGGCGTGACGATCCGCTCGGCGCAGCCTGCGAACAGCAGCAGCCACGCGATCAGCAGGCCGAAATAACAAAGTTTCCATCGTTTCATTTGAACTCCTTTCAATTGACTATTGATTATTGGTTATTTTCCACCGTCGGCGGCTTCAGCGACTGAACTGCTGGCATCGGCGGCACATCCTTCGCTGGAATTGAGGGCAACCAATCCGCTTGAATCGGTTCGGGTTTGCGCGTGCTCAGCGCCGTCGTGCCTTTGAACAGGCTAAAGCCGCCGCCGGCCGAGAGGCCCAGGATCGCCCCGGCCACGAGATAATTCTCCACGCCGGCGGCGCCGAAGGCCACGGTACACAGGGTCATCGAGATCATCGGCCACAACGGGTCCTCGATCTCCTCGGTCAGGACCGGCCACTTGCCGACCAAAGCCTTGATCACCTGCACCACGTAAGAGACGAACAGGGCCAGCACGAGCATCGTCGGGGTGATCGTGACATCGAGCGACGAAATGGCGTTGGATAGATCGGGCAGCATGAGAGACTCCCTTCAAAAAGATTTACGATTTGCGATTTTCGATTGACGATTGCTTTTCGTCTTCTTCGGCCGCGACGGTCGCGGACATGGATTTGCTCTTGCGGCTTTTCTTATTTCCTTTTGGCTCTGTGGCCTCTGTGCCCTCTGTGGCTTTCGATTCTCTCTCGGCGGCTTTCTTTTCCGCCTCGGCCAGCAAGGGCCGCTGGGCGTCGGCGATGCCCTTCTCGGCCAGGTTCTGAAGGTCCTCTTCCCAGCCGTAGATCTCAACCACGTCGCGGAAATCCTGGATATCGTGCTTGCGGATCCGGCAGACCAATCGTCCGCGATCGTCTCGCTTCGGCTCGCCGTTGGTATCGAGCGACAGTTGAGCGTGCCCCAGCTCGTGGAACATTTCCCGCTCCTTCTGCCGGTCGCTGAACGTGGGCCACGCGTCCTCGTTGAGCATGATAATGAAATCCCATTCATCGAGCTCGCGATCCAGATCGCCGCGCTTGCGGCACTGGCCCAGAATCCTTCGCCCGTCGGCATCCGGACGCCAGCCCAGCCGCCAGGCGATCCCGATCTTGACGTCCTTGAGGTCCGCCCGCCGCGTCGCGATGAGCTCCTCCATGATCCGATACGGCTCGGTGATCTTGCCGTTGGCCTCGGTCTTGCGATGAATGAATTTCACCGTCACCTGCTTGCGTTTCTTGCCCGATCCCTTCGGCCGGCCCGGCCTCTTAGAACTCCCACTTTTCTTGCCCATCGTTCGCTTCCTTTCGCTTTGTGTTTTGTCTTGCTGTTTGCCGGTCGTCGCCTCGCGGTCTGTGGAGCCGGGCGTATTCAACCTCGGCGATGCGAAGCTGCACCGACGCATCGCCCCACCCCGTGGCCGTCGCCGCCTTCAGCTCGGCCTCCTCGGCGAGTTCGATCTTGCCACCCACCGACCCCAACACCCGTAAACAATCTTCCCAGGACATAAGTCATTTTCGATTTTCGATTTTCGATTTCTTTTTCGCCACAGAGGCCACAGAGTTCACAGAGATTTTCGTGGTTAGACCATCTTGCCGGCGACGATCAGCCGACCCATGAGCCGATCCACATCAGGACCGTCACTACCGCGGCGGCGATGCACAGGTAGCCGTAGCACTCGACCAGTTCTTCGTGTTCTCGCTCTTTTCTCTCGTAGTAGTCTTGTTCGGGTTCCATAGCGTCTCCTGATTGTGTCCTTCATAAAAGGCGGCGGGCTTCCTTTTCCGGCCGGGCTATTCCCCGGCCGCCCCGACTCCTACGGATCGCCGCCCTGGTGGGGGTATTGGTATTTTGATCGGGCCCATAAATAGCGGGGGCAGGAATCGAACCTGCGTCATTCCTGGTTATGAGCCAGGCGTGTGGCCTCTACACTACCCCGCGTCCAGCCCCATCGGCGTCCCTTGCTCGATGGGGCCCATGGTGGAAACTGATGGCAAAGATGACACCCGGCGCTGCCGCTGCAGCGGCTGCGGCCGGGTTCGGAGGAGGGTGTATGAAAACGGCCGGGACGATCGCGAAGGCTGGAGTAAACCCGCGTGCATTCGTGCTGGGAATGTGCCGCCCCGGCACCCTTAGAAAATGAGGTTTGCAGCCCGTTAATATAAGTGACTTATTACCGCGATTTACGGATTTCTGCTCGACACGCAGGAGGTCATCCGTTCAAGTCGGATACCGCCCAATCGTGCACCCTGCTGACAGGGTGTTGTGGCTGGGCCTTCGGCTCCTCCGAAGGCCCGTTTTTTATGCCCCTGGACGCGATTTGACGCACCGTATCGTGGTGTGACTCCCTGCTCGCCAAGTAATAAGTCATCGTTTTTAAGCTGCTATGGCCGGTCAACTCCATAACCAGAAAATCCGGCAGCTCCTCGCACATCATCGTCGTGAAGGTCTTACGCAACTGATGAAACGTGCCGATCTGCCGGCCGAAGGCCCGCCGCTGGATCGTCACAAACGTCCGGCGGAAATTCTCCTCCGGACATTTGCGATGCCTCTGTTTGAGCATCCCGCGGCTGTTGAGATCCAACATCCGGGCGACCCGCTTGGTTTCGAGCGTCACGTAATAGCCCGGCAAGTCGGTCAGCATCGCGACCAGCTCGGCCGTGACCGGAATCCGCCGGATCTCCTTATCCTTCGGGTCCCATTCCCACGTGTTGGCCGTGCTGCGCTTCGGCTCGACGTAGATGTACCCGCCGCGAATGTTATCCAGCGTGAGATTCAGGATCTCGCTGCGACGCATCCCGGTCATGTACCCCGTCAGGACGATCGCCCGCCAGCGATCGCTGGGAGCGAAACGAACCATTCGCTGCACCTGGCCGACGTCATAAACACGCACCGGATTGCGCGTGACGCGAAACTGTTTGGTCCTGGCCAACGGATTGGCCGCGAGAAGCTTCTTCGGCTCGACGGCCCAATTGAGGACCCACTTGACGCTGCGCAAATGGATATTCGCCGTCGTCTTGCTCCTTGCCGTCCGCAGATGCCAGGCCTTATACTGCTCGCCGTCATCGGCCTCAATCCGGTCGATGGTCCGGTTGCCGACGGTTCGCGTGAAATACTCGAAGGCCCTTCGGATCGTGTCCTTCGTCCCATCCGCCAAATAAAAGTTTTCCTGCAAGAAATGTTGACAAAGTGATGTGGCTGTGATCATGTCGCCACCTCCTTTCTAAGGGTCAAGCCACAAACCTCATCGTTCTAAGGTCGCGGCAGTCTATCAGAAAGAAGGCCCCCTGTCAACTGAGCGTGCAAACCCCTATGAACTTGTCGTAACGACGAGAGCAAAAATCAACATTTCAATTTGAAATCAATCTTTCCATAAAGTTCTTCGGCCTTTTTCTTATAAGCTTCAGCCGCTTCTTTTTCAGTTCCAAATCGACCCAAATAAAACCTGTGTTTTTTATATGTGATAAGGGCGACCCATTTATCCTAAAAAAATGAACGCCTTTGTAGGGCGATCGTGAATTTTTGTTAGGACCGCGATTCATCGCATTTTCCCCATGAGTACATAGGCGAAGATTCACCTTGCGATTATCTAATCCATTCCCATTGATGTGATCAACCTCTAAACCAGAAAGCACACACATAATCTCTCGGTGCATCTTAACTGTTTTGACTCTGCCAATTTTGCGTTGCGCATATTCTTTGCCTTTTCCCTTTTCCAAACACCAATTATGGCAATTGACCCACTCAAAATCCTCATCATCAACAATGGCAAATTTATCCTGTGTTAAAGGAATCTTTTGTCCTGGTTCGTGTTCATTCGTGTTCATTCGTGGCTATCCCGTTGAAACCAAATCACTCTTCGGATGGTGGATCACCTCGAAATCGACGCTCGGGGCCTGGCGCTTCAGCTCGATGAGGTCCTGGAAATTGTGCCGCGCATCGCTGAGCGTGAGCCAATAGCTCCTGCTCGCCGGCCGGCAGAACAGCGTGGCCGAGACCGCCTCGGCCCGGCAGGCCAGCAGCGCCACCGCCTGGGCCGCCAGGGCCTCCAGCTCGATCAACGGCCGGACGCGAGATGTCACCGTTTTGTCGATGATGATGTGGGCCTCCCTGCCTTTTTCCATGATCCTTCCCTTTCGTGTTGATTCGTGTTCATTCGTGGTTGGATGTCCTCCCCATATCGCCAATCGTCCCGGCTGGCCGTCTCAAGCT
>Ga0208046_1000273_pt1 | contig 11309 bp, 21 predicted proteins | sample PL_2010_300m_FD_184161 | JGI IMG/M metagenome (GOLD analysis project Ga0208046, IMG submission 184161) | Freshwater microbial communities from Powell Lake, British Columbia, Canada to study Microbial Dark Matter (Phase II) - PL_2010_300m... | ecosystem: Environmental > Aquatic > Freshwater >... | reverse complement strand
AGCAAGTCACTGCATGTGCTCGATGGTACAGGTGCTTCGACCTTACTGACTGTAGCGAACACAGGCGCACTCACGGCTGGTCCGGCTACTGGTACACCAAACCTTACCCACACTTTCCAAAGTGGCACAACGAGCATAGCAACTCTTGCGTATGATGCCATCACCCTCAACAAGCCGGTGATATTATCTGGTCACACGTATTATGCACAACATGCGACATACCCGTATATCGGAGGAAAGCATAGCAACATTATGTTCCAGAATTCCGGTGGGGGAACGTATTCCTCCGCCGGTATCTATTTCGACTCGTCAGGCTTCTGGAAACATACGGTTGCTGACACAGCGGGGGCTTACGCTGCGACAGCGGCAAGCACCAGTAGCACGGGAAACGCCTTTTCCGTTAGATCATCGCAGAACTATTCGCACACAGCGGATGCTACAGCGACTCCAATCTCACTCTTCGTTATCACTCACGCAGGCGCACTCATGGCTTCCGGCATTTATGGCAGCACAACCGCCAGTGCTGCAAATGTATATGTGACATCCGGAGGTTGGCTACAGCGGTCTACGTCGTCTATCAAGTATAAGCAGAATGTTACAGATTACACAAAAGGGTTGGATGAAGTCCGGTCCCTGCGGCCTGTGTTCTACGAACCAAAAACACGGGAGGACGAACTACCTAGGCGGTTTGCGGGGTTCATCGCAGAAGAAATTGACGCTCTTGGACTTACTGAGTTTGTGCAGTACGCCCCGGATGATTCTCCGGATGCCATTAGTTACGCTAATATGACGGCTTTGCTCGCCAAAGCCATCCAAGAACTCGCAGCCAAAAATGATGCCCTCGAAGCAAGGTGTGAGGCGCTGGAGCGCGGGAGGAACGCAGTGAAGACCCCGAGAAATGACGGAGGAATGAAGCGGTGAACGAAGTAGGAATAGCACTTGTGAACGGGCTTGCAGGCAATCCAGCCATGCTCCTATGGGAGTAGGGCTAGTAACTGGAGCCGGTTTTTGTGCTACGGTTCGGGAAATCAACGCGACGAATCTAATCGTGAGAAATTGTGGAGCCGTTGACATCACAACATTTGATGCCTATCGTTTGATAGTCGAGTACAATTGATCGTAAAAAGGAGATCCGCACATGAAAACCATCGCCACACTAGCAATCGCAACTCTCGCACTGGCCAGCCTGGCTTTCGCAGGGAAACCGTCAAACCCTCCGCCTACCGCGCTTGAAGTCGTGCAGGTGAAGGTGGCAACATTTAATGCAGTGTTGCAATACTTGGCGAGTAAACCCTATGCAGAGACCTACCAACTCATCGGGGCCCTTAGTGCGGACGGCGATGCCGCGAACGCAGCGGCCAAAGCAACGGCGGAGGCACCGAAGAAATGATCCTATCCCTCATACTCCTGTTGACTGGCTGTGCGAGCGTTTCCCCGATGACTCCTGCCCAGCCGGACGGGAGAATGAGGGCGACGATTCCATTCTCGATGAACGACCAGCAATGCCCATCCGGGGCTTGCGTGTTCCCCCGACAGAGCACGTACCGCCTCCAACTCCAGACGCCACCCAAGACGCAGCACATCATCGTGCAGTCATGCCATCGGTTCGACGTGTTCCCCGGCAAGGCACCGTTTGATACTCGTTACACTCCTGGGTTCTGGATCGAGAACATGGGCTCGTGCGTTCTGTTCGTGACTGCCATTCGCGAGGACGGCTCTAAACGGGTCGCCATTGCAGACTTCGCCGGGAACGAGCAAGCACCTGCGACAGTTCATTGCAACGGCACACGGGCCAAGTCTGACGGTGCCTCACTATGCCAGTCGAAAGCCGGACTGATCCAGAGCATTTGGTTTGAGCAAGCGGCGGAATCGTACTCTCCAGAGAGATGCCCGACCCCCGTCAAGGACGGCGCAGGCATGAGGTGGGAGTATCGTATAGGCGAGGGTCTTTGCGTTTATCTGTTCGCCCTAAAGGACGGCTCGCGCCACAAACACACGACGTGGGGGTTCACCGATGCTTCAGTTGATCCTTGATATCGCAGGCCGGTTGATTGATCTGTTCGTCGCTGACCAGAGGAGACGTGATGAATGGAAGCGGCGAGTTGCAGAGGCTGTCAGGAGTGAAACCAGCGCCCGTGATTCATCGGAGGCGCACGACGATTTTGACGAACTCGAAAAACGGGTGCGCGAGGGTCGCCACGATGGAATCGAATGAGCTTCTGGTTGAGATTCTCAAAAACCAACGCAATGACGGAGAACGTCTAGCGCGAGTTGAGATATTGACTGCTGAAATGAGGTCCGATATTCTTGATGTGAAAACTCTTCAGACCTCGTGCCCGGGTCGAATTGCAGAGATGCAACGGCAGGCTAGGAAGGCCGCGTGGGTGACAGCAGGGAAGCTATTAGGATGGTTCATCGGCATCGTGACCGCGTGCGCAGGTGCGTATCAGGCCATTGCCGCAGTTTTTGGAGGCTAGTAATGCCAGAGAATAAGCCATATTCGTTTCGTTTTGAGGGTTCCATGTTGATTATCGAAGTCGACCCCAACAGGGACGGCGAAGTCGTGTTGAGGGTTGAGGTCAATCTGGCTGAGATTCCCGACGAAGTTCTCTCGCTTCTCAACGCCAAAAAGGAAGCCTGATATGGCGGGATGCGGAAAAGGTGGTAAAAAGAAACCGAAGCCAAGGCCAGGGCGATAGGTCACGATGCGCCCCCTAACGGGGGCTTTTCTTTTGGAGGCTAGCACGATGCGGATTCAAGGATTAAACCCGGTACTGAGCGAGACCGAAGTTACGGGCGTCAACTATTCTGAAGCAGTTTCAGTCAATGATGCGTATGGGTACGAAGCATTTATCAGTGCGACTTTCACCACAATTGCCCCGCTTGTCATTGCTTCGACCGGGTGGGCATTTGCGACCGACATTATCACGAGCGTCGGGCATGGCATCAAGACGGGGATGGTGTTCCAGGTGTCAACCTCAACCACCCTGCCGGCTGGCGTTTCTGCGTCGACGGACTACTGGGCAATCTATCTGACTGATGACACCTTCGCGCTGGCGTCATCTCTCGCCAATGCCCAGGCCGGCACCAAGCTCAACTTTACCGATGCGGGAACGGGGAACCACACGCTTACAATACAAACCAACGTCGCGACATTCGTCGTGCAGTCGAGTCCTGATGAGACGAATTGGTTTACGCACGACGCCATGATCGCGGTGTCGGTCGTATCCGCGGCGCAGAGCAAGCATTTCGAGAGCGCAGCTCGGTTCGTTCGGCTTGCGGTTACAATCACCAAGGGCGCGGCTACTTTGTCGGGCTGGGTACAATCAAAGGGGTAATCATGGATGTCGACGGAATCAGAAAAATCATCGAATGCATCCGAACCGACCTCGCAGAACTCGAAGCCATCGCAGGAACCAACCAACCCCCAACGCCCGTGCCCCCACCTGCCGATTTCGACCCCTGGAAATCGTTTGTGGAACAAATGGCAAAACACGAGTTGGTCCCGAATGAGATCAAACCCGCGCTGATAGCTCAGTCGATTGTTGAGACGGGGCGAGGAACATCTAACCTATTCAAACTGCATAATAATCCATGCGGGATGAAGTGGCGCGACGAAATGAAGGGCTACTGCATTCCCGTCAACGTCTCGGTCACGAGCGAACCAAGCGGCTACGGCGTTTTCTGCAAATTCGCGACCATGAGAAGCGCCGTGGACGGGTGGGTGCGGTTCCTCGGTCGGGCTCCATATGACGGATGGGAACGATACCAGGGCCCGGAAGCGTTTCTTTCGTTCGTTTGCTCAATCTGGGCCGCGGATCCGGAGTACCGTCAGAAATGCCTATCGGTGTTGTCGGAGGCGAGAACACTTCTCGTAGCCGCCGGGTGGCAAACAGACATCGCTCAACCGACCGGAAAACTGGCTGGGAAGCGCATCCTCGTCGACCCTGGTCACTCCAAATCACAATCGGGTGCTAGCGGTCTGGGGCGAAACCCGAGGCCGTCCGAGTACGCGATGAACGCACTCCAGGCGATCATCATCCGCGACATGCTGCGGGCCGAGGGTGCTGATGTTGAGGTCTTCGACCCGAACCCCGATAGTCTGACCGCTGTTGGCAGACGGGCCGCAGGGAAGCACCTGTTTCTGAGTCTCCACCACAACGCGGCAAACGCCGATGGGAACGACGAGGGGACAGAGACCTATGTACCTACACGGGCGGGACCAGAGTGCCGCTCTCTGGCCCAGAGCGTGAACTCAGCGGTGGTGGCTGCGATTAATTCCCGGAACCGGGGCGTGAAGGAAAAAAACTTCACCGTGATTGCCACCGCGCTCGAGGCTGGGTGCCCATTGTGCATGCTGGTTGAGAGCTATTTCATCGATGACTACGCGAGTCTCGACGTCGTGGCGCATCGTTCCAAAGAGGCAGCCAAGGCCGTCGCCAGGGTGCTAATTGCGGGGTTGTGATGCGTGATGATTTCGGTCGTTGTAGGTGCCCAGGGTGCGGGCATCCGATCCCGCTCCCACGCCTCACGACGGCGATGTTCCAGATCGTGATCCAGGTATTGGAGGCGAACAACCACAACCGCACGGAGACCGCCAGGGCACTAGGGATGCCTCTGCGGACTCTGCGGAATTGGATTCGGATGTTTCGAGATGTGGGGTTCGATGTGCCATCCGCGCCGGGGCGGTGGCCCGTGAAAACCGAAGAGTTCGTGGATCGGTGGGTCAGGTAAAAGCGACAAATGCGAAAAACAGAAACACGAGAATCGCGAGCCCGGTGTCGACGCTCATTTTCGATCCTTCCGCCCGGGTTTCGGCAGAACGACCTGCCAACAAAGTTGCGTGCGAATCCAGGTGCCCAGTGGGATTTTGCCGGCCTGTTCGGTCAGACACCGATATTCGTCCTCAGAAAGCCGGATGCCTATCCGGATGTCGCGAGTCATCATTCACCTCCGAACAGTTGTGGCTCGTACCGGCGCAGGTCGCAAACGACGGAGTTTGCAATCCGCTGCGCTTCGGATTTCAGGATTCCGTCAAGTTTGATGACCTCAACCCCGTCTCGCCAGAGTGACGCTAGGTGGAACACTCCGCGTTTGTCGGCGCGCAAAACGACCATTCCGTTGGCGAGATCGCTCTCTGCATTCGGAGACCGCTCGATGATCTCCTGGTTTGGCTCGTCGGGGTCGAAGTCGAAAATGCGCACAAGAGCAGAAACTTCGTCTTGGTCTTCGATTTCGTAGTGCATGGAAAATCTATTGCTCATGGGATGTTACCCTCCAGTTGGCTTGATTGCCGTGTTCACATACTGTACGTACATATCGGCGTTGGCAAGCGAAACTTGAGGGATTGAGCAAACTATTTGAGGTTAGATGATGATTTCAATGGCTTGGGTTGGCTTCTGACGATTTCAGTCAAAGCGCGAACATCTGCGGACAGTTGCATCAAAGCCTTGTAGTTCTCGATGATTCCATGAATCACAGCCTTGAGCGAGTCATCAGGGAGTTTTACCTCCTGGCCCGGGGCGACTTCCCACGTTTGCACGTTGGTATGGGCGAACCACCGCTCATGGATGAGCTCCGTTTCGGTGGGCTTGTCTGCGATCGCCACCCGGAATAGGTGCGGGGCAAACCATTCGATGCGGTATCCTGCGGACGCCAGGAACGACCGGGTCATGATCTTTCCGGGGTGAATGCGAATGTCGTTGTGAACCAGCAGTTTTGAAAGGATGACCGGGGTCATTTTAGCACCTCGAAAATTAGGGTTGGGTAACGAACAAGATGATGCTTTTGATTGATCCGGTGACCGACTTTGCTGGTGAATACCGAGGCTTTCGACGTGCCCGGCAGGGTATCCACTAGATGCGAGCAAATGCCCCTCCGCCGGCATTTGGCGTGGGTGTGGGCATACCAGATGACCACCGTCGAATCGAGTATCCATGCGCACAGCCACGCCCGAATGGTCTCTGGGTCATCCCGCTCGCAAACCACCGCAACGCATGCCCGGGGGTGACGCAGGAAGCCGTCGAACAGACGTTGCATGGGCTTGAAAAACAGTCTGTCGGGGGTGCCTGCGAAAAGCGCCAGGTCGTGGGCAGTGTGGAGGAACGTCGATGCGAGATACGGTTTATCGGTTTCCTCGTATGCCCGAATCCGCAGATCAGACGGCAGTGTCGTCGTGGCCATTATCACCCCACCCCGTTGCCGGTGGTAGAAAAAGAACGCTCAACACAACCCAAAGGGATTGATATGATTCGCTTCCACCGGCTCGAATATCCTACCCGATTCCAACGATTTCTTCAACTTTTACGATGTATCCGGGAGGTTCCCCCGGTTCGGTGTACCGTTTGTGCGAATGCAGAGCGACCACTTGCCGATCATCGGCGAAGGAAATCCCCTGGATGCTGTCTTCTAACATCTTGCAATGGTTATCCAAATCCCCGATTGTTGGGAATGGATACGATGCCTTTTTAGGGCGCGGGATAATGGCCTCGATGGTGAGCACGACGAACGCGAGTCCGAGGGATCCGTTTTGGCTGGCCACCTCGCGGATGGCATCTCGGCACCGCTGGCTAGTTCGATCAACGAACCACCGGCCCGACCTGCCGTCTGTGCGCGGCCTCTGCCATGGCACCGGGGTCGTCTCCACCCGGAACGAAATCACCCGGCCTACGTGATCTATCGTGATCCACATCACCGCATCTCCCATCGTCGTTTATTGCGCCTGTAGCGGGCTCTATCGAACGGGATGATTGAGCACCCGTCGTCGTCCTCTGGATGCGCCCTGGGTCCAAGCCAGGCCGCAATCTGAGCGCATGCAAGCAGCGCGAGGACTGAAACGATGATTCCGAGGATGAACCCGATGGTCAGGAGAACGAGGGAGTCTTCTATCATGGCGACACCGCCTTTTCTCCGGGCCACGTAAACAGATTGGACTGTTTGATGGCGTTGGCGTTATTCAGGGGATGGTCTGGAGACCACTCGGGGTGTTCCCGGATGAACTCTTGTACAGCGTCGAACATGTACGTGATGAACTTCTCCCGTGGCCACCGTCGATAGCGATCTCGAAGAATGGCCTGGATTCGCTCTGGCTTGGACTTGATGCAGGCTACGTAATACGATGGCAGTCCTTGCTCTGGTATTACCATGTCGTTAGGAATGGCCTGTGTTATCTCCTCGCGCGCACATATTGCATGATCCGAGCCCTTGTCTTTAACAGAATAATCCAATGACTGTGTCAATGTCGGGTCTATGTCCTTGGCATTACCATTGTCCACGGTAGTTTCTTTTTTGTCTTCTGTAGTCTCGGTGGATGTAGTATCGGTACCTCCCTTTTGGAGGGAGGCTAGCTTTCCTTTTAAAGGGATGCTGTGTTTTTCTTGGGGAATTTCCTGTTGGGCGATGACATCGTCTTCATGGATGACCGGAACATCGCTCAATATTTTCATGATCCTGTCGAAGTTGAGAAGGAGAAATTTCTTGGCCGGAGCCCCGACCATCCTCCCAGACAGCAGGTTCAGATCCTCCAGCCGCTTGATTCCGGCATCGATGTCTTTAATCCCAGATCCCATTTCGTCGGCAATTTCCTGTCTGACTTTGAAAAAAGATCCGTCATGCTGAAGCCTTCCTCTCGATCGCCAATACGACCACTGGTCGATGAGGATTGCCAATATCATGGCTTGCCTATATCCGATAACTCGTATCCATTTCCTATGGATCATCAGGAATCGCCCCTGAGAGAAAATCGAATCCACCATGGTTTCCGGGGTATTTTCTTGTTGACTTTGGTGAGATCGTGTATTATCGCCCATATACGAACCTTCTCTTAAAATGGTTTCGTCAAAGCCGGGGTGTTAGATGCACTGCCGGCTTTCCTATTTCCAATCGATCTGAAAACGGGAAAACGGGTCTCGATATTGTAAACCGCTTTGGGCAGCCAATCAAACCGGATTCGGAATAGTTTCCGTCGCAATAACAACAACCTTTATAAAAAAATCAAGCCATTTCATAAATCAGTAACAATCTTTGTTTGCCGGTTATCAGCCGTCGCGGTACAACATTAGGGTCATCCACAGGCATGTGAAATCACCTAAGCTGTAATGCGCAACGGTGGTGCAACGGTGCCCCTCCGGTATTGACCTGGGGGTGATGGTGGTTCTGGTCTCACGGTGAGAGACGCCGATTGTACTCGCAGGCAATTCGCGGACGCCCGGTTCGATTCCGGGAGAGCTATTGACCATATTGCATCGATCACAGGCTGCGGTTGGGTCGCCCCTTCGGTTCCCACGCATCCGGGAAACCGAGCCTCGGCCAGGCCGAGGTCTCATTTCGACAGTGTCCGTGTCCGTGTCCGTGTCCGTGTCCGGCTTCTCGTCAACGGGTCGCACGGAATAGCCATCTGTTACAGCAGGCAGATGGCACCAATTTTCAATTTTCCTAAAATTACACTTGAAAACCCCGTAAAAAAGAAGTAAAACAACCTCTCTAAACGGAGGTGTACTGCGATGAAAACCGGCGTATTTTTTGACGTGCCTATGGCCGAGTATCTTGCCGTCGAGGCGTTATCAGCTTCTGGTGCGGAATGCTTGATATCACATGGAAAATGGGGGTTTTACATGAGGAACCTCCACCCAGACAGGGAGCGCCGCGAGACCGACGCGCTCGCCGATGGCGAACTGCTGCATACGTATCTTCTCGAACCGGATCGGTTTGCCCAGGAATACATGCGGGGCCCCGATGGGCCAGAGGACAGGCGATTGGGTGTGTGGAAAAAGGCGCTTGCCGAGGCGTTGATGTCAGGCCAACAGATTCTCAAGCCGTCGCAGTTCGAATGGCTGGCGAAGTGTAAAACTCAAATTGCAGCCCATCCATTCGCGAAATCCGCGATTCTGGGGGCGGCTGGCCTATCAGAGGTCACAGTCTACTGGGAACAAGGCGGGGTGCCGTGCAAGGCACGATTCGACCGTCTGATGCCTCGGATCGGCATCGACTTGAAAAAGACCCGCCACGCATCGGACGATGGTTTCATGCGAGAGGCAGAGCGGTATCGATACGACATCAAAGCGTCCTGGTATCTCAGCGCCAGCAACGCCATGATGAGCATGGGTGACGATCGGTTTCAGCAGACACATTTCGGATTCGTCGCGGTTGAACAGAACTGGCCGCAATTGGTCAACGTGTTTGCATACGAACGAGAAGATCTTCGCCGGGCAGACCGACAGATAGCAGCCGCAATCGAGATGTACAGAGACGGCTTACAGAACGGGTGGGGGCGTGACGACTTGATGGTCAAGCGTCTGCGTCTCCCAGCATGGGTAAAGAACAGAGAGGACGGCGGCGATGATGATTGAACGAGAACAGCTCCACGACCTGAGACGCCGATGCGTAGCGGTCGAGCATTTAGTGAAACAGTTGAACGTCGATTTGGCGCGTTTTTCCCTTGCTCAAGGCGCTAAACTAGACAAAGATACGGCATGGATGCGTTGGTTCGAACGGGCTTTTATCAAATCAGGAACCGCACTATCTTGTATGAGTGACTTGAATATATTTACCAGAAAGGTGGTCGAGACGTATGACATCAAATCAGCAGATAGTGAGACGAGACCCGCGAGTTGATAGGCTCAACTTGCTAGTATCAAAGTCTTTGCCAGAGTTGGCAAAAGCCATTCCGACATCGATGAAAAAGCATCTGACTCCTGACCGCATCACCAAAATCATCATATCCGCCACCCTGCGACAGCCGAAATTGCTCGATTGTGAACCCGCTTCCATCCTCAAGGCCGCGATGACTGCCACAAGCCTGGGGCTCGAGTGTGATGGCGTCCTCGGTGGTGCGTATCTGGTGCCCTACGGCAAGGAAGCTCAGTTCATCATTGGCTACCGAGGCTTGATTGAACTGGCTCGGAGAAGCGGCAACATCGTCTCCATCGAGGCACACATCGTGCGCAGGGGTGACGCGTTCCGTTGCAGACTCGGAACCGAGGGTTCGATTGAGCATGAACCCGATTGGGAAGCGACCGAGCTGGGCAAAATGTTCTGCGTCTACGCGGTAGCGAAGTTCAAGGACGGTGGTCATCAATTCGAGGTCATGACTCGAGCACAGATTGATGCGATTCGGAGGTCTTCAAAAGCGGGAAACTTTGGCCCATGGAAAGACCACTACGACGAAATGGCTCGCAAAACCGTCGTGCGTCGACTGGCCAAGTACCTCCCATTGTCGGTCGATGTACGCCAGCAGATTGCTCAGGAAGACGTGCAAAGCGACCATGCTAGGGTGAGCACCGTCGGAGAAGTCAACGCGATTCTGGGGGAATCAATCGATGCGGAATCAGTACAAGCAGAGCCGGATCTACCTGGAGATGACGGAAGGGGTGTCGGGGGATCGCTTAGCGCGGTTCTCGACCCTGGAACCGACGACGGGGCAGTGGTACACGATGGATTCTCGAATAGCAGAAGCATGGAAACATGGGATTGAGGTAGAAAAAATTGCCCAACCCTCGGAAGGGGTGGGCGACAATGAATCGGCAGAGGTCGAGTATCAGGCATGGCGTGGGAGATTTCAAGCGGCGGCCCAGGAGTTGGTCGGGGAGTTGGCGGGCAAATCATACGGACCGCAGGTTTACTGCGCTCTCAATGGATTCTGCCAATACCTACGGGCCAGGGCCCCGGAGATTGTCGGTGCGCCGTTGTTCTCGGCGGTGGTCGATCGATACTTCTTCGGCGGGGTGTATGCGGAGTCTACGGAACGCATGTATCGCCGGTGGATTCGCAAGGTTGTAGATAAAATGGAGGCGTCGAATGGCTCGTGTAGTGATGCCCGGAATGGTTCCCAACTCGGAGATTGATCGTCTTCGGGCCGCGATGACCCAATTGCGAATCAAGTGGAACGCCAACCGCAAGGACGGCGCTCGAATTTGCGAGATTGCGCAGGGAACCTTTGACCGATGGATGGGTGGACAGAATTTGCCCGGAAAAGTCAGCGCCAAGCGGTTTTGGAGGGCTTGCGAGTTGAGCGGGATTGAGGTGGGGGAATGATCGTGTTGAATGTAGTCGTCTGCCGCCAGTGCAGGTTCGCCATTAAATCGGGATGGGGAAATCCTACGTGTGCCATCGGAGGACATTTCATCGGGCGGCAGTTGGTCGACGGCGTAGGATGCGGATTTGGGAAGAAATGGCCATGGTATATCAGACTGGTCGATTGGATTCGGGGGCATTGGTGCCCGAAAAATGGAGACTTTTAAATGGTGTCTGTTCAACCGCTTAGAGCTTCGTTGCCACGGGAACCCGGACGGTTGGCACTGCCAGGAATGGGA
>Ga0208046_1000272_pt1 | contig 11317 bp, 15 predicted proteins | sample PL_2010_300m_FD_184161 | JGI IMG/M metagenome (GOLD analysis project Ga0208046, IMG submission 184161) | Freshwater microbial communities from Powell Lake, British Columbia, Canada to study Microbial Dark Matter (Phase II) - PL_2010_300m... | ecosystem: Environmental > Aquatic > Freshwater >... | reverse complement strand
CCTTATCATATTGTCAGTGGCGGGCAATGTGCTCGCCGGATAACTGACCTGTGCGGAGATTAGGAATGAAGACTTCGCAAGACGCAACCGACGGGCGCACCGTCGGCGGGGATAGGGCAACCCGCGAACTGCCCGCGATGCTGGCTGTGGATGACGTTGCCGGGCTGCTGGCGTGCTCGGCTCGGCACGTCTATAGGCTGGCGGATATGGGCAGGATGCCGCGCCCGGTCAAGCTCGGCGCGCTGGTGCGTTGGCGGCGTGCGTCAATCATGGCGTGGATAGCGGAAGGTTGCCCGGCGGTACGGGCGGGAGGCCGGCCATGAAGACCAACAAAGAGCGCCAGCAACGTACAGAGAAGCCCGGCCGGGTCGTCGAGGGGGCGGAACCGGGCCTTCGGGTTGTCAGAATTCTGACGACCCGGTTGATACCAAGCGCCAGCAGGCCTCGGCCGGCCACAGGCGCAAAGTACCTGCGCCTTGACAGGCGCAAACGGCAGCACTTACAGGCGCAAAGTACCTGCGCCTTACCCAGTAGGGTACTACATGCAGGCGGATACGGCCGTGCATGGCGTACCGCCGATGCCGACAGGCAAAGAAGCCGCCAGCGAACAGAAAGAAGTCGAATTATCAGGTTATCAGGCTTGATAATTTTTCTGCAAAGTTTACAGATTACCACTTGACTTAAGTCAATTCCATGGTAACAATGGTAGCATGACTGTAACGAATCGTTACACCAAAGCACGTCATTTAACGTCGACAGATTCCGACGCGACCGCGATAACTGAAAAACCTACCGAGTTCACGCCAACTCCGCGCATGCTGAAGTTCCTCGACTGGTTCAGTGAACACGATTTCTTACTCTCGGTGCGTAAAGTGTTTGAGATTCACGGCAGTCCTGCGGATCGGGTGGACTGGTATCGTTGGCATGACCGGGTTCCCGGCTTTTCTCATTGGTGGCTAGAGCGGGCCGAGCACTATCTTTCGCGTGCGTTGCCGCGTGTTCACGCACGGGTTTTGACGGCTGCGGCGGCGAAAAGCGGGTGTGCTGCTGACCGAAAACTGGCGTATGAGCGGTTTGATCCGAAGTATCAGGCGCAGGACTCTGGCCAGTCTCAACCCGCGACGGTGCAGGTTGACGTTGTGGACCTGATGCGGGCGATGATCGCGGGGCTGTCTGCGGGTGTTCAGGTTGGCGCGGATTCGTTCAGCAGTCCCGTGGGCGGCGTTCCGATGCTGCCTGTGCTGGAGGCTGAGGCCATCGAGGTCGAGGAGACACAGAGCGATGCGGATAGTAACATTTAAGGACATGCTCACCGAGCCGGTCGGGACTGTGTTTTACTGTCGGGACAGCGCATGCGCTGGCGACCTTCGAGGCCCATATCGCAAGAGTTGCCCAAACGACCTTGACATCTTCTTCGCAAACTGCGGCCCACAATGGATCATGGGAGGAACTGGGTGGTCAAGCGTAGACCAGTACTTAATAAGTGGGGTCAGTGAGCGCGAGGGGATGTTTGATGCGTACGCCACCTACCTAGTGCTGGACGATGCAGATGTTGGTTTGATGATTCAGAACCTTCGGGCGTCTTTGGGTGACGCAGAATCAATGGTTCCTTGCCCAGAGGAGGTCTAGGCCATGAATGACCCTACCGCAACTGTCCCGCTTGGCTACATGTTCCGCGTACTGGGTCGGCCCGACGACGTTATGGCGGACGGCCAGTTACAAACGGTGTGGGTGGTTGGTGTGTTGCGCGCCGGCCTGCCTGGCGATAAGCCGCTCGAAGCTATCGGCGTGATGACAGACAGGCCCATCCTTAAGGGGGTTCAAGCAATGGCCGATTTACTCGTCTCTGGCGTGGATGATATGATGCGAGAGCGAATGGCCCAAGTCGCCTCAAACCCCATTGAACCGCTTGAAACCGTCGCGCAATCGGAAAAGTCGGGTTCGACGTTGCCCCAGGTTGAGCTATCGCCGACGTGTTCGACCTGGGAGTCGTTCGTTTCTGACGGCTGGCCGGCGGTATGGACCGAGACGCCGATGCACCCTGTCGGCTCGTATCGCTGGGGTCCAAATGGCTTGGAGGTGTACCTGCACGTCGTACCGGCGCCCGCGCCCGAGTCTCGCCCCGGTGAGGAGGCCGCCCCTGATGCCAACAGCCCCCGCTAAACCCACCCACAGACGCATGAATGCCGCCAAGCTCGTAGGCGACACGGCTGCGCGATGGGCGTGGATAGCGGAGCATTGCAAGATATTGGACAAGGCGGGCACAATCCGCCCGCTGTTGCCAAACCGTGGCCAGGGTCATATCATTGCCGCGATGCACATGCAAGAGTCCAGGGGCTTGCCCGTTCGGATCATCCTGCTCAAAGCCCGGCAGTTCGGCGGCTCTACCGCTGTCCAGGCTGACTATTTCGCCCGGCTGCGGCTGATGCCTCACCAATCCGCCTTCACGTGTGCCCACGAGGCCGAGGCTACGGGTAGGTTGTTCGATATGACCAAGCGGTTCCACGACTTATTGGACCCCAAGGACCGATTGCCAACCGACGCCAAGAACGGGTATCAGCTTCGATTCAGCGAGCCGCACGGCGGCGGCGCGACTATCGCCACTGCGGGAAGCCCGGACGCTTCCCGGTCGGGTACGTATCAACTTGCCCACGTCAGCGAGTTCGCTTATGTCCGCGCCCAGTCGGCCCTTATGGTTGCTATTGACGCGGCGGTTCCGTATCAGCCGGGTACATCAATAGTTATCGAGAGCACGGCTAACGGGGTTGGCGACGAGTTCCATCGGCTTTGGCAGGCGGCTGTCCAGCGGTTCAGGGTTGGCGACTATACCGGATATATCCCGGTTTTCGTGTCCTGGCTGCACATTGAGGACTACCAGTTGCCCGTGCCGGCCGATTACGACTGGTCTAAGGGTGATCAGGCGGTGGTCGAGGATGAGCCGACCTTGCGGCAACTGGGGGCGACAGACCGCCAACTGTACTGGCGTCGGAAGAAGATAGACGCCTTGGGTGGCGATATAGACAAGTTCCGGCAGGATTTCCCGTCTACAGCGGATGAGGCGTTCATCACTAGCGGCAGACCGGCTATTCCTGCCCATTGGATCACGCACCATCGTAGGACTGTGCAGGCGGGCCGCAAAGCCCGTCTGGTGCTCGATTCGTCGGTAAGGGGTGGTGTTAGGGCCGAGTACAGCGAATCACAACCTGAGCCATTCTGGCGCGTCTGGCGGCCTCCTATCGAGGGTGGGGACTACTGCGGGGCCGGCGACGTGGCTGAGGGGCGGCTTTCGGACATGCAGAACGCGGGGAGCGAGCCTGATTCATCTGCGGCCCTGTTCATTGAGCGGAGCAACCTGGAAGACGTGGCCGAGTGGGTTGGGCGGGTTGAGCCGGACATTTTCGGGCTGGAACTACTGAAAGCGGCGATGTGGTACAACCGGGCCTGGGTGACGCCGGAAGTTAATCCTATCGGTGTTGCAGCGTTGCTCGTGTTGAAGCGTGCGCGGTATCCCCGAATCATGCAACGGCAACTCCCGCCTGATGTGACTACGGGTGAGCCAAGGAAACAGGACGGGTGGTTGACAACGCACGCGAATCGGGAGAACATGCTTTCGGACCTGTTGCGGTACTTGGGGCCGGGTCCAACGGGTGATTATGAAGGTCAGATGATTGTTCGGTCGGCTCTGTTCCTGGACGAGTGCTCGACCTTCATTCATACCAAGACTGGGCGGCGCGAGCATATGTCCGGTCAGCATGACGACTTACTCTTCGCCCGCGCTATCTGTTTACAGGTTCATTTGCTTTGCCCGCGTAAGGTAACAGAGCAGTATAGGCCGAGGCCGGTTGTACAGACCGGGGCTAGTCTTGCCCGTCAGAACGCGGTGGATATGGGTCCTTGGCGGGACGGCGTGGCTGGTGGCACTTATGGCATTGAGGAAGTCAGATAGGAGACAGCATGAACAGCGACGGAAGTAATGGCGGCAATGGCAAGGTCTTGCGTATGGTTCCGAACCCTGGGGGCGGGCGGCTGGTGCTTCCTGCCCACGTTGCGGCGCAACAGCAGCGGGCATTTACGCAGGTTTTGCTTGCGTGGTGTCCGGTGGCAGGGGCGTATGCCGTGGCCGAGGGGACAATAGGTCAGACTCGGCAGATACAGAGCAGTCCGAACCAGCCGCCGACGAACACGATGTGGGTAGTGTGCCCGCACTGCATGACGGGTGAGGCCGAGCCGGTGTTTCACATGGCTAACGCCGTGCTTGTCGATGCGGCGGAGTGGAAGGAAGCCCATAAACCGGGAGAAGAGGTATGAACATTCCGGCAGGCATTGACGAAGTTCGATTCTTGGAGTGGTCTTGGTTCGTGATACGGGAGATGACAGACGGGTACGGCGACCATTACCAATGCTGGTTGCGGGATGAGCCCTTTGACGACAGGGGAGTGGCCTTTGTGGCTACCCGTCACGTTGATGGTTATGCGCAGGAGTTCGTCTGCGAGCTGGATGATGTTGTTCGCATGATGAGGGAGAACGCCCGCGTTCCACTTCAAGCGATATACAGTAATGCCATAGGCATGATGCCTCCGCCGATTTATCGCGGCAAGGTCAGGACGTGGCGCTGGCCGACAGCGGAACAATGGGACAAGGCGTGCAACGAACAATATCCCAAACAATACTATACCGAAATGAACACGGAATAGAAGGAGCCTTGAATGGTCACAAAAGCCGTAGCTTCACAATTCAACCTTGCTACGATAAGCATTGCAGGGCGGTGTGTTGAGTGCGGTGGGCGGCTTGATACTGTGACCAGCACGAGCAATGACATGGGCCGTCCGCTTGTAGGCGAGATCAGGATTTGCGTTGGATGCGTCGTTCGGCTGCTTGTCAAGGCGGCGATTGCCTGCAATTATTCCCGTGGTAGGGAGGCGGACGGTTATCCGGGCGGCGCGACTGTCTGGATGGACGATATTTCTAAGGCGGCGGGCCGGTGTAGTGAGTGCGGCGGCCAGGGTTGCCCAAGTTGTGAAGGGAGCAAATGGTATGATAGAAAACGTCTTATTCGTGGCCGGCGGCGTGTTGCTGTCGGCGGTGTCGTTTTGGTGCGGTCTTCAAGTCGAGAGAAGGCACGCGGCGGAGGTGTTCCGCGCCCGTGACGGCATGGACCCATACCCAGCGGAAAAGGCACACGACAACGGACCCGTCGAGGAGGTCAGATAATGGATAGGCCGATAGGTCCGTTTGCCTTCGAGGTTCTTGCTTGCCTACCGAAAGAGCCTTGCATGGCCATCATGTCCGACCTGGTTGATGACCTTGTGCCGGAAATGAAGGATATGGTGGGTCGTGGCAAGGTTCTATCCGCCATACACCAGATACGGCGTAAATATGGACTCTTCGAGGGCAAGTGTGGCAAGGTCGCGGGCTACGGGGTTCCTGCTACCGCTTGGGAGCGTACTCAATTCGACACAATAAGGGCGATGGAGAAGAAGGTAATCACCTCTCCGGGGTAGCCCTTTCCCGTCTGGTTGCGCCTAAGGTTGCTGCGTGGTAGCCTTGGTTCATGGCTAAGATTCTATCCCTGTTCAAGAAGAAGCCGGGCAAAGCCAAGGGAAAGCCCGCGTTAACCGGCGACGCCAAGTCTGACTTGAAGGCTCGGCTCGACGGCATTGTTGCCCGCGCAAAGCGGCAGCGACTTGACTGGATTGAGATTTACCAGGACGGGATAGACTACGTTTTCGGCAACCAACTCGCCAACGTGCCCGTCAAGGACGGCCATTCCCGCATCCAGGACAACCAAATCTTTCCTGCCGTGACGCAAGAGCAGAGCCTTATCAATCAGAACCGCGTCATAGTCAAGGCTTTGCCGTTCGAGAAGTCAGACGAAGGCGGCGCGAAGGTCTGGGAGCCTATCTTGTTCTGGCAGTACGAGCAGAACCTCAAGATTCCCCGGCGGATACTGTCCGGGGTAATTGACGCCAAAACTCACGGGCATTGGGTAGGCCGAACGCTCTGGAACCCGCGCGACTCATGGGACCGCAACGAGAACAGGTGGATTGGCGAAGTCAATTTCAAGCTTTGCCGACCGGACACTATTGAGTTTGCCCCGGATACCGAGGATGCGGACAAGACGGAATGGGTTGTCGAGTTCGACCGGATGCGGTTATCTGCGGCGCAGACCGAGTGGCCGGACATGGCCGAGCGGCTTGAACTTGAGGGCGTGGACGACGCCGAGTACCGAAACGACGGAATAACGTCCGGATTTGGGAATACTTACATTGGGCAACCCGATGGCGGGCCGACCGTCAATGCTGATGGTAGGCCAAGTGTCGAGGGCAGGCTTGCGGACCTGATAAAGAACGATACCGACGAAGATGAGGAAGTAGATAAGTACGTCCTTGTCGAGCGGCATTTCTTCAAGGACCGCGAAACGCGCAGACAGACCTTGAAGGGTCACAGGTTTACGCCGCAGGAACTTCTTGACGGCGGAGTGGCTATCGAGGGGCCTGACCCGGAAAACGAAGAATCGACAGTCCTGATTCATGCCAAGACCGGCGAACCGATTACCGAAGAGTCCTGGCCGTCTCCGGATGAGCGGGTCGAGGATGTTCCCTTGTACCCGACATACCGCAGCGTGTGCCGGTGTGGGGACATCATCCTGCACGATAAGGCATGGGATTTGGACGATCATCCGTATTCGCTTGGCGTCAATCTGCTCCTGCCCCACAACTGGCACGGTCTGAACGGCGTGGAAATGCCCCGTGCTATGCAGGACGTGATAAACCGCACGGCGATGGCGATGGAGGCATGGGTCCGGTTTGCTGGCCTTCCGATAGTTACAGTGGAAGAGGGTGCTATTCCTGCCTGCCCGGACCTCAACGGTGTTGCGGACCATGTTGTCGTCAAGCCGGGAGCGGTTTGGAAGGTCGCTCAAAACCGTAGTAGTAGCGTCAAGTTCCTCAATATCCCACCAATGCCCCAGACTGTGCCTGCCGTTCGAGGCATCTTCATGGAGAGCCTGCGTGACCAGACCGGCGTGCAGGAAATCGGGCTGGGCAAGGAAGTGGGCGGAACCGCGACAGAAGCTATCCGGCTCGAAACGAATACTAAATTGCGGACAGCACTGCAATGGAAGCTGGTCGAGATTTGGATTCTGCGGGTAATGTCCCGAACGCAGGCTATTTGCCAGAAGAACTATTCTGCTGGGGAAAAGAGGCGAATTGCCGGTCCGAATCTTGACGCACAAATTGCCCAGTTAGACCAGACGGCATTCAATGCCAGGTTTGACTTGCGATTGGAAGTGGCGACGAGTCTTCCCTTCGACCGAGAGAGGCGCAAGCGGGAAGCGATGGAACTGTATGGAATCCTTGGCGTGCCGTTCCTTGAGCAGTTACTCGACGCCTACGAGCGGGACGACAAGGCTGACGTGCTCCAGAAAAACGCCGCCTATCAGATGATTGTGGAGATGCTGAATAAGCAGAAGGCGGCTACGGAACAACAGGCCGGTGCCATAGGCGCGGCCCCACAGACAGGAGAAAGTGCAAATGCCCAGGCCATACCACAAGAGAAACCAGCAGGAACAATCGCCGGATACGGTGCGGGAGCAGGACAAGGTGCAGGATACTGAAATGGACGATAGGGTTCTGGACGGCATGATCTGGCCGGCCCTCAAGATGGTCATCCAGGTCGGGCGCGAGTGCTCCAATCCGCTTGAGGGTGGAAGCTACGACGCCCAGATGTCCAAGGTTACGAAAGTCGAACGAATCGACGGCGGGGTATGTGTCGAACGGGCTGACGGGACGCAGTTCGAGCTTATCAACTGCGGGCTGGCCTTTGTCTACAAGGTCAATCCTCTTCGCGTGGCCTTGTCTCCGCAGGAAATACAGCAACTTGGCGGCTTGGCATGGCAAGTCGAGATTGGCAATGCGCTTTCAGATGAAGCGGCCCAGAAGTATCGGGAACTGTTCGCCCGTGCCGAAAAGCACGGCCAGATAAACGCAGCCAAGGCCCATACGGCCAAACTACGTGCCGACGCCGCCAAGGATAATGCGTTGCGGGAACTGGCCGGCATTAAGCCGCTCGGCTCCGTTACGGACGTTATGGATGACCTCGGCGGAAGCGAAGAAGAGGCCGAGGCCAGGGAAATGCTCGCAGGAGCACAGAACGGCGATTAATCCGTCGTCTGGTTGCGCCTTCCGTGAGCGTGTGTTAGTTTTAGATACATAGGCGGTATGCCAATAGGACACAAGGCCGAAAGGATACCCGCCCATTTTAGCCGACGGAACAAGAATCCGTCACAGGGAGAAACCCAATGGCAGACGCAGAACGTGTTGCAAATACTGCCGTCGATAAGGACGAGCAGATAGGCGGTTCGGAAGCACCAAACGGCATCCAGGGTGAAGCGGCCCAAGTCGATGAGGTGGAACCGAATCTTGAAATCAGTAAGCCGGAAACCAAGGTGGAAGCAGAGGACGGCGAAGAGGCAAAGCCTGCCGATAAGCCAACCACCAAACTGCCTTGGGATCATCAACGGCAAAAGAAGGATCAGGAACTTGCCAACCTGCGAAAGCGGGTAGACCAGGCCGAGCACGTCATCGAGGAGCTTCGCAAGCCGAAGCCCACAGGTGCAGCCGACCTGGACGCCGCGACCGCCGAGCTTGAGCAACTTATCGAGGATTCGCCCGATGAGTTCGCCGACGACTCGGAAGTCAAGGCGTACCGGGCAAAACTCACTAAGGTCACAGGCAAGGTCAAGGCCGCAAAGGTGGCACTGACAGCCAAGGCCGAAGAGAAGAAGCCCAAACCTGATTCTGACCAACCGGCAATCATGCCGGAGAACACTGCCCCGACAATGGACGACTTCAACGCAATGTGCGTTGACTCCGAAATCGAGTTCGGGTCGCAGTTTTCGGACGTTGGCCGTGCCTCCTGCATCCGGGAAATGACCAAACTGGGTTTCGGCGATAGCCGGTGGCCCACAAAGGAACAACTCGGAAAAATCGTAACTCGCGTTTTCCGCGAGACGAGAGATAAGGCGGAAGGAAAGCCAGCGAAGAAGGCCGAAGCAGGTGTAAACGCCCGCCCGGCCAACCATGAGGCCGAGACTCTAACCAACAGCAAGGTGCGTAGTTGGGACGAGATCAAAGCCGGCGTTGCGGCCAAACAGGCACGCGAAAAGAAACGATAGTTGGCTGATTGTCCTTCAGGGCAGTCGGCCTGAAAGGACAACAACCAATGGCAGCCAGCGCAATACCAGCGTCAACAAACGCTCAAATCGAAGCCTCGACGCGACCTCTTTGGAAAGAGGGCGTCAAGGACCAAGTTCTTCTCAAGATGCCCCTGTTCGCCAAGCTGTTCGACCGCAAGCGGTTCATGTGGCGCTCGGGCAACCTCATCACACAGACCGTCAAGACCCAGGAAATTGACTCCATCTTCCAGTCCTACGCTGTCGGCGAAGGCATGAACGGCGGTCGCGTTCTGAACTTGACCAAGCCCTATTTCTTCCCGAAACTGGCCCAGTTGCCTGTTTCGTGGGACGTGGACGAGGAACTGTTCAACAACGGCGGCGACCCGGCCCCCATTGATCTGGCCATGCAGCGCGTCAAGGACGCGGCCAAGGGCACCCGAATCGGCCTCTACAAGATGATTTACAGCGCATCTTCGACCGATACCGGCACGGGTTTCAACTCGGTCGTGCAGGCCCTCAACCATGACGCGACCTATGCCGGCGTCACCCGCGCGACCACGGCCACAAATAAGTGGTTCCAGGGCGGAAGTCTTGCCGATTCCTACACCGACCAGGACGATGCTGTTTCTCCGAGCATAGACCTGATTCGGCGAATGATCGACAAGATGATGGCAAATGCCGACGAGGCCGCTTCCCTCATGTTCATCATGGGTCCGGCCAACTACATCAAGCTCAAGAACCAGGTGGACGCTTCGGGCAAGTTCCAGTACGGCCCGATGAAGGTCAACTACGGCTTCGACAGCTTCACTATCGACGGCGTGGAAATCGTCAAGGACTACTACCTGACCGCCGCGAACCTGCCCGCCGAGTCCAGCCCGCAGAACTGGGTCTTCGGCATCAACGCCGACGACTGGGAGTTGTCCCTGAACCCGCGTCGCGCCTTTAACCTGACTCCGTATGTCTGGCAGGGCGACCGCGTGAACGGCACCGACTCATGGCTGGCCCGCGTCATGCTGACCGGCAACCTCTGCTGCTGGAAGCCCAACGGGAGCATCTGGCGTTCCAACGTGTCCTAACCGTAGCGGCAAGGACGACAAGAGAAACAACTGATAGCGAAAGGACATAAAGAATGTCAAGCACAATAGACAGCACTGGAATCATCCTGTACGACAACTGGCCCAACGCCATTGTCAGCAACTCGGCAGGCCCGCATGACCTCGGAAACGTCGCCAACGGTGCGGACCAGAACTGGTACAGCGCCAGTTCCCCTCCCCCGCACAAGCTCGGCACCAAGTTCATCGGCACACAGAACGGCGCTGCCGGCGTAAATGCCGGTTCCTACACGCTGATTTACTTGAAGACCGGCACGCTGTTGAGCGGCACGGCCATCACCGCCAAGAAGTTCTGCGTTATGGCGGTTGCGCCCACGTCGAGCACGTCTGGCGACCTGCTCTACACCGTCAGCAACAACCCGACCTACACCGTTGGCATGAGCACCGGCCTCGGTGCCGTTTCCATGTCCGCCATGACCACTGCCGGTTACTACGGATGGTTCTGGTGCGGCGGTGTATGCCCGGAGAGCATCTGCACGGGCATGGCTGGCACGTACACGACTGACGCCAACGTGGTTGTCGGAGGCTTCTGCCTCGTGACAGACACCATCATCAATCCCGGCACGGACCCGGCGAACAGCGCTATCGTCCGCATGGGTTTTGCTGTGGTTAACGATACCTAAGATGCACGGCGGCTGAACGGTCTGAACTGAACGAACAACACATCCCGGCCTTGCCGGGGAAAGGTGAAGAAACATGGCTGATACAGCATTGGATGTTCAAGGAGTGCTCTTGTACGACCGGTGGCCCGGCGTGGCGGTCAAGCCTGACCGGCAGTATTCGGACATGACGGCGACCTCCGTCGGTCACAACGTTGCGGCCCCGCAGTTCCCTCTCGGAACCAAGTGGTGCGTGTACAACAACGGCACGGCTGCATCTGTCGGCGTGGGTTACAATGTCGGATGGAGCGTCTTCACGTACCTGAGGGCCGCCACCACCATCGCCAGCGCCGTTGCGGGCGTTGTCACCGTCATAGGTTGCCAGGATAGCACTCTCGCGGCAGGAGACATCCCGTCGAAGTTCTACACCA
>Ga0208046_1000271_pt1 | contig 11319 bp, 5 predicted proteins | sample PL_2010_300m_FD_184161 | JGI IMG/M metagenome (GOLD analysis project Ga0208046, IMG submission 184161) | Freshwater microbial communities from Powell Lake, British Columbia, Canada to study Microbial Dark Matter (Phase II) - PL_2010_300m... | ecosystem: Environmental > Aquatic > Freshwater > Lake... | reverse complement strand
GTCTTACTTCCCCCATATCCATTCTTAACATAGCTTCCGACGCCATTGCGCATGCTGCCGCGATCTCCGTAGCGCGCAAATTTGCCCAGGCTGCGCCTGGCATTTCCGAACCGTCTGGCTGGTGCAATGGGAATGGGTTGCCGAGGCTCAATTTGCGGAGCCTGATCTTGCTCCACACCAGCATCTGGAGTACCTTCGAGAGGTACTACCGCCGGAAGTTCTGCCGGTAATGGAATATCGGGTACCCATGGTGGAACCATTGGGACGCTGGAAGGCGGCCCTTTACTTGATTGAGATGTTCCCATTTTTCCTCCGCTGTTTGATTGCGCTCTTAACAGGTTTGCTCACTTCATCATCATTTTCCCAGGCTGAGAACACGCTTTCCGCCCATGATTGATCTGCTATTTTGGGAACGATATTCGCTCTGACTTGCACACCCGGACGACCTGAGAGAAAACCTGCAAGGCGCTGTCCTTGTGGCGGATCTATCTCGGCGACCACCAAGCAGGCTTCTAATATGGGCGGCACCCCCCATTCCTGTACTTGACGAGCACGGTCGAGCAAACGATCCATGATCACAGAAAGTTCGGGCCGTGGCACAGAAGCAAGGCGATCCTTGATGCTCCCAGCCATATCTGGATGTTCAAGGAGAGCTGTCAACAGCTCGACAGCCTCTGATGTCAATCGATCCTCTGGCGTTATCAGCGGAGCATGCTCGCGGCTGACATAGAGAACACCGCGCAGATCGCAATCACCAAGTCGTGGGGGTAATCGCAGCCATTCAATGATGAAAGGATCGTCCCAGGGCGCTTTCAGATTCAGGTCTTCTCCTGCAATGGCTTTCTGCTCCCAATCCATGAGAAATCTGGGTTTCCCCTGATCGCTCTCCGTGACCGATTTGATCAATGCCGCGTAGGCCTTCGCATCACAACAGCGCTCAAACAATAGGACCTTGACCAGTACGGATTCATCAACACCGACACCCTGCACCCGCGACATCGCCATACGGATGGATAAAGCATTCAAAAAACGTTTTATCAACCGAGGGTTGCCCGCGATGCCTGTAGCGCTGGTCATCAACGGGGCCAGGCGATCGGCCAAATCCAAGCGCGCAATCAATTCATCCGATAGCTTACCGTTTAAAGTTCTAAGATATGGAAGATCGACCCGCTTCCCTTGCCAGGACTTGCCAAGTTGTTCGCAGACTTTTCCGCGAATCATCTCCTTCTCTTCCACATCAAGGCTACTGTTCTCAATGAACAATAGCATCATGTATGCACGTACTTCCTGCGTGCCCAGTGGCGGTACACGAATAGGAACTTGGATGAGCTTGTCGAAGTAGTTGGTAACGAGCTCGTCATCAACACCCTGAAAGTGACGTTTTACGGCGTGCTTGATCATTTGATCATCGGCGGCAATGACAAATGCCGTGTGCTTCAAGAACAAAAGCAGTCTGATTGCCTCTAATGTAGAGATGGTCGTTTCCGGCAAGCACCGATCAAGGTCGTCAATTAACACAACCAAAGTCACTCCCATCTCTTCAAGTGCTTCTTCGAAGCTTGTACGGAGCGCATGAATCTCTTTCGGAGGAGATGATTTGTTCTTTGGTTTTATCAAGCCTGAAGCCGATTTCCCGATCTTCTCAGCTGTCACCTCGACATCACCCGCAGTGTCCTCGTCAAAGTGCCCATCCGCTATCTTTGTACCTAAATCGAACGCTTCGCCAAGGAGCCCGACGGGGGGCAGACCCAGTGCGAGTGCAGCGGCGGAGCCGATACCCAACTTTGCAGCACGAAACCAATTGACGCGCTTCAACAAATCCGCTGTCTTCTCAACCCCACTCTTGCGTTCCTGTGCCTCTTTCGCAAGTGCTGACGCGACTACTTCAATCAACGCCGCACGGGCATCGTCATAGCCCTGATAGAGCCAGGCATTGAACTCAACAAATATGAGCTTGTTGCCTTCCCCGACCGAACGACCAGCCAGTTCTCCACAGATGAGCTTGATCATTGAGGACTTGCCGACGCCCCAAGCACCTGAGATCCCTATGGAGATCGGACGCGATTGCGCCTGCTCGATGATCTCCGCAACAGTGCGAGCGACACCCCCGAAGTTTAGAAAATCCTGTTCAGTCTCATGGTCTGTCCACATTACGTGTCTCCATTCTCATAATTCGTGAAGCGCTTAGACAATTTCGGTGACTTTGCCGAGGTTCCCGTCCATTTCGCGAAGTCGGCTCACACCCTAAACACTTTCATCACTTCGTCCCCTAAATGGTTGATCACCTTCACTGCGATGCGGCCGGATTTCGGTTTGTCGAAGGGCCGGGAGGTGTCGCTGTTGAGGGAGGCCCAGGCCTCCTCGTTGATCTCGGCCTTGAGGGTGGTCTTGAGCGACTTGTAGGGATCGTTTGCCCCCAGGAAATAGGCGTGGCGGACGAAGAAGCTCTCCTCGTTGTAGTCCGTGTCGATGAACCAGCATGCGATCCCCTCGGGGCCGTCGCTGCGCACCTCGCCGGTGTTGGGGTGGAAGACGTCCACGCCGTTAACCTTCATCCGGATTTGTTCCCCGTCGGCGGGGAGGATGTCGATGTCCGGCTCGCCAAAGATGACGAACAGGTTCCCCTTGCCGGTGTTCTTCAGGTCGTCGGCCATGTGCAGATCGGCGTTCATCCGGGCCTTAAGGACCGGGATCCGGCCGAGCTTGTTGAATTCCGAGGAGTGGGCGTCGTAGTTGAAGGCGCAAGCAATCAGGACGTCGAAGTCGGCATCCCCTGCCTCCCGGGCCGCGGCCACCAGGTCGGGGCGGGAGACAGTCCCGAATTCCGGGCCGATGAAGACAGCCGCCCGCTTCTCCGCGCCGGTCTCCGCATTGCCTTCGATGTAACGGCCTTCGGCGCAGACCAGTTCGCCCGGCCAGGGGGTGAGCGACCTGAAAACGATCCGGTCCTCCTTGTGGGCCTGCTGGACCCCGGCAATCTTGAGGTTCTCCAGGATTATTTGCGTGAAGTCCCGAACCCCGCCGTAGCCGCCCCTGGCGTCCGCGACGCCGTCGATCAGTTCGTCGTTCTCATCCACACCCAGGACGCGGTGGGGCGAGAGGCTCTCGACTGTGAACGGCCCGGCAACTCGGACCGTCTTTTTGTCGTCGTAGGGCTTGTCGTAGAGGTACTCGAACTCGGCCTTGGCGGCGATGGAGGCGTCGATCTCCTTCTGCCGGGCGATGCGCTGTTTCCACCAGTCGGTATGGAGCTTCTTGGCGGCTTCGGGCCACTTCGCTTCGGCATCGCGGGGGATCTCCCATTCCTCCCATCTCTTGCTGAGGGCCTCGTTGATCTTTGTCCGCAACGGCTCCAGCGTTTCCTGGAACCTCTCCCAGATGACGTCAATCTCGGCGTTGTTAGCGATCGACTTCAGGGTGATGTGCGGCACCCGTTCGTAGACAAACCCTTGGCGGATGTCGCCGCGGGTCGGCTGGCTCGACGGCGCCGTTCGGGTAACCTCGGCCTCTTTGATCTGGCCGTTGCGGCTGTCGACCAGGAGGTAGTAAGGGTAGCGGGCGCCCATGATCCGGGCGCGGGCCAGCGCGAGGGCTACGCGGGAGGTGTCGATCGTGATCCAGCGGCGTCCCCATTGCTCGGCGACATAGGCGGTGGTGCCGGAACCACAGGTTGGATCGAGGACGAGGTCGCCGGGGTCAGTGGCCATGAGGATGCAGCGCTTTATGATTTCCTCGTTTGTCTGAACAACATAAACTTTTTCGGATGAGACAAATCCTCCTGTAGGAATGTCTGACCAAGTGTTATTACGTGGTGTTACCGGGAAATCTTCGAAGCACCTCACATAACGTAGAGTTCGTCCTTTGATTCCAAGCCTAGCAGCTCTCTTGAGATGCACCATACCCGTCGGACTCGTTTTCCATCCGCCGCTGGAAGGGCTGAAATTCATCCCCGCAAAATCTACGTCTACACGGGTAGTTTCACCACCCGACTGCGAAGTGAGATTATCTAACGATGCTATCCTCATTTCCGCCTGAGATTTGCCACGATGGACAAAACCTGCACTATCTATTGAAAAATCGTAGCCCTTTGTTTCAAGATCCTTTAATAAATAAAGGGGCCTATATTTCTGGTAGAAATGGTTCTTCGAATACCAAATGAGATGGTCGACAACGCCAGCTAAAAACATCGATGTGGCACTGGTAGTCTTGGTAACAGTGATTGAGCTTATGAAATTCTCTTCCCCAAACACCTCATCCATCAGCGCCCGCACCCGATGTACATTCTCATCCCCGATCTGGACAAAGATCGAGCCGCTCTCCGTCAGCAGATCCCGCGCCACGGTCAGGCGGTCCCGGAGGTACGTCATATAGGAATGAATCCCGTCCCGCCAGGTGTCGCGGAAGGCCTTGACCTGCTCGGGCTCGCGGGTGATGTGGTCGGCGTTGCCGTCCTTGACGTCGCGGCTGGTCGTGGACCACTGGAAGTTTGAGTTGAACTTGATGCCGTAGGGCGGGTCGAGGTAGATGCACTGCACCTTGCCGCGCAGCCCCTCGCGCTCGGCCAGCGACGCCATCACCTGGAGGCTGTCGCCCAGGATCATGCGATTGGACCAGTTGGCGTCGTGCCGATAGAACTCAGTCCGGGCGCTTTCGTCGGGCAGGCCGTTGAAGTCGGCGAAGAGGTCGATCTGGAAGTTGGGCTGCTGCGCCCGGGCCTGTTCGGTCCGGCGCAGCAGGTCGTCGATGAGGACCTTGGGGTGGACCTTCTCCTGGATGTAGAGCGGCGGGGCCTGGACCACCAGGTCCGACCAGTCCTGCTCGTCCTTGCCGCGCCAGAGCAGTTGCGGGTCGAGGTCGCGGTTGCGGCCCGCCTTCTCCTTTTCCAGCCCGGCGGCGCCGCGCCCATAGGCGACGCGGACGGGGCTCTGCTCCTCCTTCTGCATCACCGACTGGTATTCGGCGGTGGGAATGTTCTTGCGCCGGGCCTTTCCGTGGGTGAGGGTTCCGACGTTCAGCGGTGTCTGTTTCTTGGCCATGTGTTTTATCCTTCACTCTTTTCGATCACTTCCCAATTTGTCCCTTGTTCAGGATCTCTCTGCCCAGCGGCGTGATCCGGTAGCGCTGTTTCGGGCTGCGGGGCTTGTCCGGGAGGGTCATTTCCAACAGCCCTGCATCCATAAGGGGATTCAGGACTTGGTTCCTGAACTTGGTACGATCGGAACGCCCCGTAACGACCATGAGGTCCACTAACGGACTGTCTTCACTGCATTTACGCAGGATTTCAACTTGGTGCCGACTTAGTGCCAACTTGGTGCCTATCTCAGGTGCATTGACGTCCGTGGCGCTTGGGGGGTACCTGTGCGGTACTTGTGCGGTACTTGTGCCTTGCCGGGCGTCTGCCTGTGCTCTGACCTCCGGATTCGGATGGAAGATCGCGGTGAAAAAGCCGTTGTCTTCGAAGATCGGCGCCGGGCAGCTCTGATCGTGGGCCTCGTCCCGCATGCGCTTGATGCCGGTACCGGCCTTCTCGATGAAGGTGATGCGGTGGAGCAGGTCGGCAATGAGGGCATTGCGACGGATGCTCTTCCGGCCGAGGTCGGAAAGCTTCATCCCCTTGGGCAGTCCGCCGGGGCTGGAGATCTCAATCCGGTCGGTATAGATCTCCACGAAGACGTTGGCCCCCTCCATGAACCAGTCGCGATGCATGACGGCATTGGTGACGGCCTCGCGCAGGGCTTTCATCGGGTATTCCGGGACATCCTGACGGCGTAACCCCTCGATGCGCCAGGCCATCCGGGTGTTCCTCTCGATGAACCGCATGGCATCCTCGATATCGGCGACGATTCCCCCGTCGAAATCCTTGCGGTCCAGGACGTGAACCTTGTCGGCACCCTTGGCCAGAAGGCAGGTGATGTAGGCCTGGTTGAAGAAGTGCCGGACATTCCGGGCGAAAAACAGGACGCCGGCGTTGCGGAAGACGAGACGCCCGCCGGCTCGCTCAGCGGCCTCGATGTTGACCAAGACATCCTCGGTTCGGGGTCGGCCGGTGATGCCGCTCAACTGGAGCCAGGCGTCATACTTCACCCGGTCGAAATCCTGGGGATAGCGGAACTTCGGACAGAGGGAGAGATCGAAGCGAATGCCCCCCTCGCTGCGGAAGAAATCCCGGATCTCGTCGCGGCTGAGCTTCTGGGTAACGGCCCCCTGCCGCCAGAAGAAGCCGTCGCTGCATTGCACCGGCTTGGCATCGCTTTCCCGGACCGCGACAACCGTCACCTCGCCCACCCGCTGCACCAGCACTTTCACGGGCGGGTCGCAATTGCGGGCGACGTCCTGGATGCGTGCACGCAGGTCATTGGAATCGGGGATGCCCTTTACGGTACCGTCGTCCCGCACCCCTAACAGGATCTTTCCGCCTGCGGTGTTGGCCAGGGCCACCAGCTCGCGGGCAAAGGAGGCGGAGAGACTTTCCTTGTACTCCAGCATGCTGCCTTCGCCCTCCTGGAGCAGGATATTAAGATCCAAACGTTTCATCTCGATTCTTTCCTACCCACTTACCCTTCCCTCGATCAGTTTGTTGAATTCCGCTTCGACCCGGGCCTCGAAGTCGGCCTCGATTTGGTACGCCTCGGTGAACTCGGCGAAGGCCCAGCGGCCGTAGCTGCCCAGGTTGTTCACGCCGGGAACCCAGTAGGTCTCCATGGCGGCCTTCTTCTCCTTGGCGTCCTCACGCCGATAGCCCTTGATCTCGACGATCAGGTGGAGCGGGTCGTCCGCCCCGCGGCCGTCGTCAACAAGGACGATGAAATCGGGGAGGTAGCGGCGCGTCTCGGAGCCGTAGCGGTAGGGAACCTCCAGGCCAAGGTTGTGGTTCTTGACGTAGGCCAGGACCCGCGGGTGCGACTCGGCCACGCGGCAGAACTCGGCCTCCCAGTCGCTGTCGAGGATGACCCAGTTGATGTGGCAGCGCCGGGCGTCGGTCTCCCAGCGGCTCGTCTTCGACGTGGTGAAGCTCACGTGCATGGTGGAACCGGTGGGGTTGTAGGGGTCGAGGACGGCCTTGACGGGGCGCTTCCCCTCCAGGGAATTGGTGATGGCGGCGGTGATCCGTTCGCAGGCCATGTCGGCCAGTTCCTGATACATCAATTGAGCGGGATAGGTCCCGCCCTTGCATTTCAGGCAGGTGTCGAGCCACTGCCGGGCGATCCGCTTGAGTTGGCCGAAGAGGTGCAGCTTGGGCTCCTCGCCCGGGTCGCGCCACTTCGTGTAGAGGAGGCGCTGCGTGAGGTGGAACAGGATCGTCGAGCGGCGCAGTTCGTCAAGGTGTTCCAGGTTCAGATCGACGTCCTGGCCAATGATCCCCGCGTTTTTCGTGATCGATGGGCCAACGAGATCCGGCGTCAGCTCCAGGACGGAATCGGCAGTGAAGACGGCGCTCAAGCGCTCCTCGGGCAGTTCGACCCGGTAGCCGGCGACGCGGGGGAAGCGGATTTCGAGGGGATCGCGGTCGGGACGCACGGCCCTGACCTGGATGGTCTCACGGGGCGGCTGGGGCGGCGCCACAACCGGCTTGGCGGTGAAATCGAAGGGAATCCCCAGGACGTCCGCGTATTCCACGTTGAAGAGCTCCTCTTCGTTCAGGTCATAGGACTGGCGGCGCAGAGCACGGCCGATGACCTGCTCGCACAGAAGCTGCGTGCCGAAGGCCCGCACGCCGAGCACATGGGTGACGGTGTTGGCATCCCAGCCCTCGGTAAGCATGGAGACCGAAACGACGCAGCGGATGGCGTCGCCCAGGCGGCCCGGCTTGCCGACAGTGTTCATGACCTCCCGGAGGATCTCCTGGTCGCTCAGGTTCTCAGCCTGGCGGCGGTCGCCGGTGCGCTCGACGATCTCGCGGCGGAAGCGGTCGAGCTCGTCGGCGGCCATCCCGCGGAAGTTGTCGTCCAGGGCCTCGCCGGATTCGAGCTGTTCGCTGTCGATCAGCAGGGTGCAGGGGCGGCCGAGCGGGTTGCCGTGCTCGTCGAAGTTCCGGAACAGCTCCAGGCGGCCGTTTTGCAGGGTGGTCGAACCGTCGTCGTTTTGCCGGTGGAAGCCGGAGATATAGTCGTACACCAGCTTGGAGATGGATGTGTTCTGGCACACGACGATGAAACAGGGCGGCATGCGGATCGCGGCTTTCTCCCAGAGATCGTAGGTCTTCTTGTAGTGGCCGTAGAGGGCCTCCAGGGCGGTCTGTAGCTCGGTGGGGAGACTGAGAGGATCGAGGTTCTTGGCCTTGCCCCGGCCCTTCCTGGGCATCTTCGGTCCGATGTGTTTCCACAGCTCCCGGAAGCGGGGCATCTCCCCGCCGGGGATGTTGTCGGCCACCGGGACGCGGGGCAGTTTGACGATGCCGCATTCGATGGCGTCCATCAGCGAAAAGTCGCTCATCGTCCAGGGAAACAGGGTGCCCTCCGCGTAGCCGGACCCGCTCAGGAAAAACGGCGTGGCGGAGAGGTCGAGGACGCGCGTCAGGCCGAGCTTGCGGTTGACCGTTTCCAGGCCCGAGATCCAGAGCCGGGCAGCCTCGTTGTTCTTTTCCGCCTCTTTCCTGTCGTCCCCCTTCAGGTCTCCCCCGTCCTCTTCTCCCGGCTTTTCCCGGTAGCAGTGGTGCCCTTCGTCGTTGATCGCCAGGATGTTCTTCATCCCCATGAGGCCCGGCATCACCCGCTGGAGCATCTGTCCCTCGGTTTCGAGAGTATCGAGCGCTTCACCGCCGCGGCCCTGGAGGAGGGAGCGGCCGCCCTTGGAGAGCTCCAGCCGTTCGCGGCGCTTGAAGGCGTGGTAGTTGGTGATGACGATCTTGGCGCGGTCGATATCCCCCAGCATCTCCTCCGGGACCAGCTCGCGGCTCCGGTAGTAGCTGTCCGGGTCGTTGGGCTGCAGGACGCGCAGGCGGTCGCGGATCGTCAGCCCCGGGGTGACGACGAGGAACCCCCGGGTGAACCGCTTGCTCCCCGGCCGGCGGACGGCGTTGATCGTCTGCCAGGCGATGATCATCGCCATGACGGTCGTCTTGCCGGCCCCGGTGGCCATTTTCAGGGCCAGGCGCATCAGCTCCGGGTTGGCGTCGTGGTTGGCATTGGCCAGGTGATCCAAGAAGCCCTTCCCGGCCTTGCCGATGGTCGGGGCGACCTCGGTGAGCCAGATGAATGTCTCGACCGCCTCCACTTGGCAGAAGAAGGGGCGGATGTGGCTGAATGGGTGATGCCGCCAGTGGTTGAGCAGACGGGCGGTCTCCGGCGTGACGCGCCAGTGGTTTTCGTTTTTCAGGCCGCGCCACTCGTCCACCTGGCGGCGGAGGTCGTTGATCACCGGTGTGGGGTCGTATTGCTGGGCCGCCGTGGAGAGCCCCTTGCCCTCGTCGAAGATGATCGCCTGCTGGGCGGCGGCGCCTTTGCGTTTTCGGGGTTTGGGAATCGGCGTGATGAACTCCGCCCGGCGGCGCTTCTCGATGATCCGCTGCGTCGGCTGGCCCGAGGCATCGAGTTCCCAGTGACGCGCCGAGCATTTGTAAGGAGAGTTGAGGATGGGCTTTTCGAAGAATCGATTTTCCATGTTCAGGTGCTCTCCTGTTGTTGCTGTTAAAGATACGGGCCATGACTACCCAAACGTCCTACAGGGTGCGGGACATCGCCGGGGAGGATCAAACCGCTCGGCGGATTCACGGCCTTGACGGAATGAATGATCGGAACTGTCGGGAAATCTGTACCTTTCTTTCTAATTTGTCAATGTTTTTATCCCGCAAGTTCAATCTCTTTCCCCCATGTCCCCTATGCGGCAAGGGTGACTCCCATCGGGCGCTCCGGACGGTGCGGACCTCTCCCGTGGCGGGCCGGGGGGTCGCATGGCGCCGGAAACGATTCCCGTTGACATTCCTCATCGTTTCCCGTACTTCTTGGCCGGAAATTTCAGTGAAAAAAGGAGAAAAACGTGAAGGACCATAACCGTATTGCCCGGAAGATAACGATCGTGCTGTTCCTCTCCCAGAGCCTGAGCTCGGCAGGATTCATCGCTGCCTTTACCGTCAACGCTCTCGTCGGCGTTGATTTGAGCGGACAACCGGCCATGGCGGGCGTGCCCGGCGCGATCTATGTGCTGGGGCAGGCTTTCGGCGCCCTGGTCTGGGGTTTCAGCATGGAGCGGATCGGCCGGCGAGGGGGTCTTGCCCTGGGCCAGGTCCTCGGGGTGATCGGATCGGCGATCGCAATGAGCGCGGTGGTCGGCCGTTCCTTGCCGCTCTTCCTGATGGGCCTTGTCCTGGTAGGAATGGCCAGATCGGCCGTCGATCTGGGTCGTTTTGCCGCGGCGGAGGTCCACCTGCCGTCCGAACGGGGGCGGGCCATCTCCCATGTGGTGCTGGGAAGCACGGTGGGGGCGATTTTCGGACCCCTGCTGGTGGGCCCCACCGGAACGTTGGCACAGTGGGCCGGGTTTACGGAGCTGGCCGGACCCTACAGTGTAGGCTTTGCCGGACTGTTCGTGGCGGCCATACTTATCTTTGCGGGGCTGAGGCCGGACCCGCGAGACGTCGGGCGCGAAATCGCCCGCCTATATCCGGAATCGGTCCCCCGGCAGGGGACCCGCTCCCTTTCAGATATTGTGCGGCAGCCCGGGGTGATCGTAGCCATGGTCAGTGTAGTCTTTGCCCAGATGGTGATGGTCGTGCCGATGTCCATCACCTCCGTCCACATGAAAGCCCTTCACCATCCCTTGAGCGCATTGTCGCTGGTGATCTCTGCCCATACCCTGGGGATGTACGCCTTCTCCATCCTCTCCGGGAGGATGACCGACCGATGGGGGCGCGGGCAGGTGATCATCCTGGGAACGGTCGTGATGATCGTCTCCTGCATGATGGCCGCCCCTTCGACCGGCCTTGTGGCTCTGATGGTCGCACTCTTTCTGCTGGGGCTTGGCTGGAACTTTGCCTATGTGGCCGGGTCCGCCCTGCTGGCCGACCAGCTTTCGCCCGGAGAGAGGGCCAAGACCCAGGGGTTCAACGACATGCTGCTGAACCTGACCTCGGCTGCCAGCCAGGTCGTCAGCTGGGTGGTGTATGCCGTCGGCGGCTACGGGGTCATGGCTCTGGCGGCGGCGGCGGCATCGCTGGCGCCGTTGATCCTGGCCATATGGTGGCAGGCGGCCGGCCGGCAGATCACCGCACCCCCGCAGCCATAGATCCGATGGATGAACGTCAATGATGCCATGAGACCTGGCGTAACTTAGAAATCGGATCCCGGAAGCGCGCATTGGAATATCTGGGACAGATTTCAAATC